>OLQS01000577.1_pt1 | contig 24512 bp, 25 predicted proteins | sample 1672291 | NCBI WGS metagenome assembly OLQS01 (sample SAMEA3136668, study PRJEB25190) | human gut metagenome | biome: human gut; feature: human-associated habitat; material: faeces | place: Austria | collected 2013
TGCTCACTTTATAAGTCTTGCACTTTACATAACATATTACTTGTCATAATCGAATCGCTTGACACACTCGACAGCAAGACTAAATCTGTCCGGATTGGTTTTAACCGGATTCTCCGCCCTTAACAGCATACCTGGAAAAAAGACGGTGGCACAAAACACTGTAAACCATATTGAATTTAACCTCATAGGCAGGACCGGCTTAGTGTCCGACAATTGTGACCGGCAATTCCTTACTATCCGCAGTCACGACGGAATCTTCGTCCTCCGTCTCGTTGTTGAAGTCAAAGGTCAGCTTGCAAAGCTGTGCCGGCTCGCTGTTGTCCTCAAAATAGATGTCGATTGTCTGCTGATCCTCGCTTTCAGAAGTGTAGTATAACCTGAACACTTCCCTGTCAAGGGGATAGCGGTCATTGGGCAACAGCACCATCCCGTCATCCATGCGGAGCGTACCCTTGCCGTCCGGCTGGAAATAGCGAACGGTATAGCGGGCATCGGAAAAATGTCCTTCACGTTTGAGTTCACAGCGTATTTCCACCGTCTCGCCTTTTACTATACGTGTGGGAACAGGCAGGGTCTCCACCTTGAACGGGTAAGACTGCTGTACTTCCATTTCATCAGAACAGGCGGACAACAGCAAAACCGCCAGACCCAGGAACAGGACTGCCACCATTCCGGCCAATCCTCTTTTTTTATTCATTGCATTCATATTCTATCAGATTTTAATACGTTATACTTTATTCGATACTTACAGGAACTTATGTTGCAGGTATTCGTTCAGGTCCTTGTAACCTTTGTACAAAGAGGAACAATCCACCAGTTTATCCGCATAGCGTTTACGGAGTGCCTCCAGCGTGCGCCGTCCGGCTTCATCCCGATCCAGATAACAGTTGATCCTCTCGTACCTGTCAAGAATAGGGAACGAGCGTTCCAGCAATGACACTGAGTTCAACACAAGATAATCGTCTCCATATCCCAGACCGAGTTCCAGCCACGAAAGGCAGTCGATAAACCCCTCGAAGAGGTTGCATGTGTCCGAACCGTTATCCGTCAGTGAAATGTCCTTAGGTGACAGGCTGGCCTTGAAAAAACGGTTGCGCAACTCGTATCCGTCGCTGACATTCCTGAATCCGATGGCGAAATACCGTTTCCCGTGCAAGGTATATCTGACCTCCCGACAGTTCGGTACAGCCACATCGCTGCTAATGCCGCGTTCTGCCAGATATCGGAGCAGGACTCTGTTGTATAGAGGCCCGAAGCGTACATTCGTGAAACTCTCCTTCTTGAGGAGATCCTCCCTGTCACTTCCATCAGTGCGGGAAACGGTCTTGTGCTCGGGAGCGAGACCGCCCCATGTCTCTGTGATGAACCTGGCCTGCGCCTTGAAATCCCCGCTGCCGATAAATTCCCCGGCAAGGTTGAATATGTCACCTCCCTGCCCGGTGCCGAAGTCATGCCAGATTTCCTTTCGTACATTCACCTGAAACGAGGCGGTGCGTTCCTCCCGGTACGGGGCCAGATACCAGTATTCGTCACCCCGTCTTCTTGCCGGTTCATATCCCATCCTTGCCAGAAAAGCGGCGATAGGGATAGCTTTTATCTCTTCTATAGTCATAGATGGTACAGTTTTAATGGATAATGAATTTGATTCCCAATCCGAATTGGGTTGTAAACAGTTCCAGGAAACTTCCCCACAAGGCACGTTCCCGGATATTGGCAAGCAGGACAATACGGTCTGTCAGGTAAGTCTCAAGCTCCAGGGTTATCGCACCGCCATAAACAAACGCATCCTTGGCGAGCAGCGTTGAACCGTCAAACAGCATCCTGTCTCCCCAATTTACGGTTTCATAGCCGGCCAGTGCGGAACCGCCGATGGAGAGAAAGACCGTCCTGGACGGGTCCGACAGGAATTTCAGGTAATAGCCGCCTTCTGCCGTAAACTGTGCGCAGGGCACATTCACGTTCCGGTACCCGTAGTTCTTCATCAGATACTCGGCACCGATGACCCAACGGTCGGCTCTTTTGGTATATCCTGAAACGGCAAATCCGGCATAATGATTCAAGGGGGATTTCGAGCCGTTCGCAAATCCTCCGCGCAGTTCCACGCCCTTCATTCCGGGCAGGTACCGCTGGGCATGTGCCCGCCCCGGGAACAGGGCAAGCGACACGGCTGTAACGAATAGGAACAGATACTTCTTCATGACTACTTTACTTTAAGTTCGTTGATAACTCTGGCTCTCACGATATCTTCACTTTCCACGGTGAAGGTCTGGTGCCTTCCACCGCTTTTCTCGTGCATTTCCACCACCAGTACCTTGTCCGAGGGAATGGTGAATTTGTCCAGGACGAAAACGGTGCGCCCGTCCTTTTTCCCTGCTACAGTTGTTACATAATCGTAAGCACGCAAAGGAAATATCACCTGCTCCTGGATGGCGGTACGTTTCATCACCTTCTTGTCCACAATCTTGAATGTCACGAAATCCACTTCATAAGGCACGTTGGACCGGTTCCTGATTTGTGTATGAAAGTACAGCAGCCCGTTATGGGTGTAAAGACCGCGCAGCAGGTACTGGATGCCGAACGCCTTGCTCCCGATATGCTTGATGTGCCTTTTGTTGTCCTTGTGGACGGACTTCGAAATGAGATATACCAGTTTCGGAGACTCGCTGCCGAGTTCCTTCAGGTAAATGTCAAGGGCGTTGTTGGGACGGTTCACTTCGCTTCCGTCATGGATGAAATCCTTCATCTCGATGTTCAGCAACAACGGTTCTTCCGCATACTTTACATTGAATGTATAGAAACTTCCGCTTTCGGTTATCACGGACATGTTGGTCTCCTCACGGAAATTCTTTACGGTAGCCTTTACACGGATGACATTTTCCGCGCCGTCCGCCTTGCCTGCAATGAGGTTCGGCGATCCGAGATCCACATAACGCACCGAAGACGGGAAGATGATATGCGTGGTCTTGTCGTAAGTCACTTCCAGACCGTACGGCGGTATCATCCGGTCGAAAGTGAGTTTTCGGGTCAGCCCGTGATAGAGGTCTCCGTCTTCCTCTTTTTGGGGATACACTTCCTTGACCGGTGTGATTCCTTTGTTTACCACCGCTGCACTGTCGGTTTCAGTCTGGGCAAAGGCGCCCATGGTGCCCCCTGCAAGGGCAAGCATTACAAATAACTTTTTCATGTTGATTGAATTTTAATGGGTTGTCATTGATTGTCATTCTGATAAAGCATCAGGGTATAGCCGGATTTGAGATGCACCTTCTCTTCACGCATCTTCCGGGAGATGTACTGCGAAACACCCTGTATGGCACCCTTCCCGAGTTCGGAAAGCAGCTGGTCGCCTGCCGACTGGTTGGTGATGGATATGCTCGTGCCGAGATTCTGCCCCAGATTGGCGGCAACCTCCTTGACAGCGTTTGCTTCCATGGATCCCGGAATGAAGATACCTTCCTGTCCGTCATTGTCATACACGGCAAGTTTCACGGGGATGATGGTACCGCCATATTCCACCTGAAGGATATTGACGTGAAGCCTTTCTCCCTGTATGCGCCCTTCTCCGATGAGCAAGGAGTTTTTGGGAAGGACATGCTTTCCTACACGCATCGGTTCTTGCAGTCTCATCCTCACACCCTGACCGCTGATTACAGTCTGGTTCCCGTGGATGCAGGCCCGTATGGTATTCCTCACGTCTTTTTCATCCCTGTGGCCAATCGGGGTATGGAATCTTTCCGCCAATGTCCTTCCCGTTAATGACACGGAATCCCGGACCGGTTGCGGCAACGATGATACTACGGGCGTGGAGACCAACCCGACGGGAACGGCTTTCATGTTTCCATCCCGTCCTCTTTCTCCATCATCCGGATGGTTTTCCTTGTTTTTGCCGCCATTGCCCGGCATGTACTTGGCCGCGAGCTCGTAGGACTTTTCCAAGAGTGCCACCTGTTCCTCATAGCCCGGCTGTGCATTCTGTGCGGCAGCCACCTGCTTCAGCTGTTCCACCTCGGCTTTCAAGGCCTCCTTTTCCGGGTCTTCCTGCGGTGACTCGTAAAAATTGCCGAGGGTCCTGTTGATGTCATTGTAGGCGGAAACGGATGAATAACGGGCTTCCTCCCTTCGGCCGGTTTCATGCAAGCTGCTTTCCTTGTCATCCGCATCCGGTGACAGCTGTACGCGAGTTCCGGAGTTCTCGTCCGAAATGCCGGAGAAGTCTCCCAACGTGCGCATTTTTTCTGCCTGTTTGCGCTTCATGTCCGCCTGTTCGTAGGCAGCGATCTTGTCTCCCTCTATGCCGGCTCCCTTCGGGTCAGGCAGTTCGGTGTTGAAGCCCGCATTTTTTTCCTCCTTTCGTCTGTCCTCTTCAGACGGTGCGAAGATGAACCACATCGCACCAAGGAAGAGAAGGAACATTCCTGCAAAAACCAGATATTTCCTGATTTCCAGCCTCTGTCTCAATTTGTCTGCATTATTACTCATTTTCTTCCTGATTGAATTGGTTAAAGAAATCTTCCATTTCCTGCATTTTTTCATCCGGAATTGTATCGGCAGGAACGATATCCGGAATGTCCAACGGGGCTATCTCAATGATGTCCCGCTGTACATCCTCACGTCCGATGTCATAGATGGCACGGAAAATCAGATAGAAATTTCCGAGAGCAAACAGGACAGCCGGCACGATGACTGCCAACATTCTCTTTTCCGGAGAAAGCCCGGCACACAAACCCCGAAGCTTTTCTGCAACGGTTTCCTTGATTCTTACAAACATCTGTTTCATACATTCGAAATTTTAACGGTCATACACTCTGATATCCCTGTTCTCCACCACACGGAAGGCTTCAAGGATGAAACCGTGCGGATTATTGTCGCTGCGGGTGGAGTTCAGCAGCCTGCCACGTGTGACAAGGCTGCGTTCGGTTACACTCTTCTCCCTGATAATGGAGAGTTTCGCATAGGTCACGACCTCATACGGATAGGTGTTGAAATCGCACCTGACACTGTCAATCCCAATCCGCTGGCTCATGTTCCCCGAAATGATCCGGTTGTAATATCCCTGCTCTGCCAGATCCACATAATGGGCATAGGCAGAACGGTCGCTGAGAAACATCGCCCGTTGGATATTACCCTCAATCGCGCTTTTGTCGGGAGACAGCGTAAAGAACAGTTCATGAAACCTCCTGACATGTTCCCTTGCCTCCACCGGGCGGTTCTGTTCCAAGTCTTGTGAAAGGGCCAGCATCAACGACTTTCCCTCATCCAGGACATAGATCTTCTCCCGTTGCGCTTCCGCAAAGCTGTAAGCCTTCCATACTGAAAATCCCACAAGAAGCGTACAGACACACAGATAGATGATTCCGAACAGGCGGAGGTGTTTGAAACTTGTCTCGATATTCTTCAATGATTTGAATTCCATTCTGTAAATGTTTTATACTGTTATTACCTAAATTCACTTGACCAGCCTTCCGGCAATGTTTCCCACCGCCGCTCCGGCACTTCCTGCCACCACAGAGCCGGTCTTGGATGCCGCCTGATTCACGTTCTTTCCATAATTGCCCGCACCGCCTCCGGCCTGCACAATCCAGTTGGATACGGTCGGGATGGTGAAATACCCGATAATGCCGATTATCAGAAACGTGATGTAAACTGCGTTTGAACTGTCAGGGATGAAATCCGGATCGGAAAGCTGCTCGATGTCCCTTTGTAGCATCAGCACCTGGATTCTCGCCAGCACACTGCTGAACAGGTCGCTGACAGGAAGCCAAAGGTAGATGCTGATGTAGCGGACGAACCACTGGCTGAGAGATGCCTGAAACCCGTCCCAGCAGGAAAGGGCAAAGGAAACGGGGCCGAGTATCGAAAGGACGATCAGGAAGAATGTCCTCAGCGTATCAATGACCAGTGCCGCAGCATTGAAAAGGAGTTCCAGCAGTTCCCGGAAAAAATCCTGTACCGACTTTTTCATGTTATACATGGCACGGTCCACATACATTCCGCAGGCCTCTATCGCATCCAATGCGCCCAGTTCGTCCAGTTTGTTGTCAAAAGCCTCCTTGTCCACCAGATAGGCAGTCTCGGGATTCCGTTTCATAGCCTCCATCTCCAGCTTGTCCTTCTGTGCCCGGTACTCGTTCATGTCAAAGGTCTGGCTTTCGAGAATCGTATGCGTGCCTTTCACGACCGGTGACAGGATGCTGTTCAGCGTACCCAGTACAAGTGTCGGAAAGAACATGATACAGAGTCCCAGGGCGAACGGACGAAGAAGCGGAAAGACATCCACGGGTTCGGCACGGGCCAGAGCCTGCCATACACGATATGCCACATAGAAAAGAGCACCCAGCCCGGCAAGCCCTCGGGCGACACCGGTCATCTGTGAGCAGAGCGGCATCATTTCCACATACAGATTCTGTAAAATCTGATGCAGGTTGTCAAAATTTGCAGCCAACAATACCATAAGCATTCGGAATGAGGATTACCAATAACGTTCGTTCGGTGAACCGTAGAGAGCCATTACACGGTCCAGGTCGTTCCGTTTCTTGGCACGCAGGTAGGACACCCCGATATTCTTGTTGGTATAATACTGCACCAGGCTGCGGTTTTGCAGCATGTCGTTGTAGCAGCGGTCGATGATGTCCATCCTTTCCTTGTCGTTCATGGAAAGCCCGTTCTCGTTGACCACCGTCTTCAGGTCGTTCAGCAGGTGGGCACTTTCTTCCAGCAGTTTGGTGTACCCAAGGGCAATGGCACTCAGTTCTTCCGGTGTAAAATACGGGTCGCTGAGCATACGCTCGAAGTTGGTGACATAGATGTCCGTGATATCTCCCACCATCAGGATGGTCTGCTGGACCTTGCGGGCATCCCGGACAAGGTTCTTGACCTTACGCAATCCGTCATAATACTCCTTGCCTTGCTTGTAGATTTTCACGGTTTCCTGAAAACTATTCGCCATATTGGTGGCAGTGGAGGATGTGTGAACGATGTTCTTGGCAGCATTGATGATGCCCTGCGCCAGATTGCCTGGGTCGCTCACGACCCATTGGGCTTTCGCTGTGAGGCTGGCAAGGAAGCAGCCCATGTACAGCATAAGAATTTTCTTTTTCATGATGTTTCTGTTTTAATTGGTGAATAAAAATCTGTTGAAAGTCAAAGTCCCATTTTTCGCCCTTTGGACGGCGGGTTACGGAGGATAGGCTTGTGTACCCGTCTCGGACGGTCTACCTCTTCCACTTTTTCTTTCCCGTGTCTGAGGGATGCGAAGAATTCGTCAGCATACGGTCTGCGGCTGGTAACCCGGACTAATCTGTCATCCAGTTCTTTGTAGGCTTTCTGTGCCTGACGGGATTGTTCTTCCGGGGCTGCGGTCTTGTCAATACCGTATTTGACCAGAAAATCCGGTTGCACATTGATAAGGTCGTTTGAAGCATCCGGTGACACGGCGATACGCCCCAATTTGTCAAGCTCCCGGTCAAGTCCCTCTAGATAGAAGTCCGGCAGACGGACTCCGGGGATATTCTCGACCGCCTTTTCAGCCGCCGCGCACATCTCGGCTTCTATACGGGGAATGTTCATCCTGACATCAGGCTCAATGCAGCAGTCATCCCTGTCCATCAGATAGCTTTCGAGCCATTCATAGGTACTGCATTTGTCCTCAATGCCATAGCGCAGCTTGACGTAGGTCGATGGCACCATGCTGTATGAGGCGAGTTCGCATAGTTCAGATACATCCAGGCTCTTTCTTTGGAAGTCCAATATTCTTATTGCGGATATTACTTCGCTATGTGGCGGGCGTTCAATTCTATTCATCGGATATTTCGTACATCCCCAATCACGCATAATGGTGTACATTGCGAACAAACCATGCACTGGTGTGGCTTCCCATGGTGGAATATCCGTCAGTTGAGAGCCGTGTTTCGCCATAAATGGAGTATCCGTCAATACATCCATCATATCTACGGATTCCTTGTTCATCGTTGATATGGGAGAATCGAAGGGTTCGGATTTCGCTATCAGCAGGGCAATCTGTTCAATAGCTTTTTCCGAATGACTGTACTCCCGGATAAGTTTTGTAAGTTCCCCGTGATTGTACACACCGGCAAGATGTTTGGCTTTTTGAGCAATCTCCCGCAATTCCCGGTAGTCCGGTTCCCGGAAGCGACCGACAATCCGATGTCTTATCCATTCGGTAAATTTCATCTCTTTCTTGATTTTTGATTGTTACTTACTGTTACGTTTGCTCTCTGCGAGCTGCCTTATTGCAAGCTCTATGTTGCCGCCCAGCTTCTCCGTAAGCCGCATCAGCTCAAGTTTTTCGGTCTCCTCGGTGGTGTAGCATACGTACTCTTCAAGTGAGACTTCCGTGGCATAGACTGCCGATTGCGTACCGCCCAGACCAATCCAGACTTCCTTGTACTTTCTGGACGGATTGTTGGACATATTGATGGAAAGTATCTGCGCACGCTCCTTGTCGGTCAAGCCGAGCAAGGTCTGAATCTCATCAAACTTGTTCATGTACTTGCGCTGGTCAAGCAGAATCTTGCAATCGCTGTTGTTGATGATGGTTCCCTTGACAATGGGAGAAGAAATGATATCCTCCACTTCCTGGGTCACGACAACTGCCTCTCCGAAAAACTTTCGGACGGTCTTGAAGAGGTACCGAAGATATTCCGCCATACCCTCCTTGCTAATGGCTTTCCAGGCTTCTTCCAATAATATCATCTTGCGGATTCCTTTCAACTTTCTCATTTTGTTGATGAAGGTTTCCATGATGATAATGGTGACTATCGGGAAGAGTACTTTATTATCCTTGATATTGTCCAACTCAAAGACTATGAAGCGTTTACTCTGTAAATCAAGCTGCTTGTCGGAGTTGAGCAGATAGTCATACTCACCACCTTTGTAGTAGGGCTCCAGTACATTGAGGAATCCCCACACGTCAAAATCCTTCTCGCGGGTGCGTTTCTTTTCCAGGATATCCTGATATTCGTCACGGATAAACTCATAGAAAGTATTGAAAGACGGTTTCAGACCGCTGTCCCTGCGGATCTTCTCCAAAAAGAGATTGACCGCATTGGATAGTGCCACCTCCTCGGCACGTGTCGGCGGCTCGTCGTCACGCTTCCACAGGGTAAGGACAAGCGTCTTGATGGACTCTTTCTTCTCGATATCGAAAATCCCGTCTTCCACATAAAAAGGATTGAAAGCTATCGGATCTTTTTCTTCATAAGTGAAATAAATCCCGTCCTCGCCGTGTGTCCTGGCATGGATAAGGCTGCAAAGTCCCTGATAGGAGTTTCCGGTATCCACTAACAGCACATGCGCACCCTGCTCGTAATACTGGCGTACCATGTGGTTGGTGAAAAAAGATTTCCCGCTGCCCGAAGGTCCGAGGATGAATTTGTTCCGGTTGGTGATTGTGCCGTTCTTCATCGGCAGGTCGGAAATATCCAAATGGACGGGTTTTCCGGTCAGGCGGTCCACCATGCGGATGCCGAACGGGGAGAGCGAGTCCTTGTAGGAGGTTTCCCCGATGAACAAGCACAGGGCCTGCTCGATAAAGGTGTGGAAACTCTCCTCGGACGGGAAATCTCCGGCATTGCCGGGTATTGCCGCCCAGAACAGAGTCGGCACATCCACCGTGTTGTGGCGCGGTTTGGCTTCCATCAACGCCAGCTGGCTGCCTACATCGTTCTTGATGCGCTTCAACTTTTCCCGGTCATCGCTCCAGGCCATGACATTGCAGTGTGCGCGGATGGAGGTCAGCCCCTTGCAGTGTGCCTCGTTCAGGTACTCTTCAATCCATTCGCGGTTGATCTGGTTGGAACGGCTGTAACGGGAAAGCGAGTGCATGTTCCGTGCGGTCTGCTCGAATTTCCTGAGAATTTCAGCCGAATCATCAATGAAGAGATACTGGTTCACCACATGGTTGCAGGTAAGCAGGATGCCTATCGGTGCGGCAAAGGACAGCCGGCAGTCGCTCCGATCTGTCGAGAGCCTTTCATACCGGCAGTCGGTTGACACGTTCGACGGCAGGTCTTCCGGATCGGAAAGCGTATGAAGGCACAGGTAGTTGTCGCCCACCTTCATTTCCCCGGCACCGAGTGACAGATCCTGCAAGCAGGTAGCATCTTCCTGCGACATGGAAAAATATTTCTCGATGATGCCGGCAGAATTTTTGCTCCCGATGATTTCCTCATCCGTCAGGCGGATGATACGTAGCAGGCCACTGTCGTTCACGATGCGTTCGAATTGTCCGCAGCACTCCATGAACCGGGTGACGGTTTCCTTGTCCTGCATTTCCTTGGGGATAATGAATCCCCTTGTAAGTGCATTGAAACTGCTGGTCGTCCGGCTGTGTTCCTTCGTGGTCTTCGTCAGGAACAGGTAACAGGTATGCTGCAAATACGGCCGCTCGTTGAAATGCCGCTCGAAACTGCGGCTCAGAAAGCTCAGGTCTTCCTTGCAGATATCCGGCTTGTATCCCTCTTCAATGAAGAAGTCCTGCTTGTGTACGATACTGTAGTTCGGCAAAACCTTTACCGCTTTTGCCCAGGTGGAGTGCATGGACTCGTACTCGGCACGTGTCAGCGTGAACAGTTCGGGCAGTTCCACCCGGTATGCCACGGTGATGTCCGCATCCTTGCTGATGATGCAGCCGTTCTCCACGGCCAACAGCGGGAACTTGCTTTCCAGCGTGGCTGTTTTCATTACGTTTTTCATGCTTTTCTGTTTTTAATGGTTGGAGAAAACAACCGGAGGAACTTTCTCCGGCTGATGATGTAGCGGGGATGGCTGCGCAGCGCATGGAGTTTCATAAGGCCCCATTCACCGTATTTCGAGTTCATCCTGAAAGTGACCCAGACCAGCACCGATGCGGAAACGACCCCGAAACCGATGCAGACCCACTGGTCAATACCTGCCATGTACATGACAACGAAGATTACGAACAACGCGAGCAATCCTCCTGCAAAGATGAACAGGTACTGGCTCTTGAGTCCCTTGAACTCCGGGCTGCGCCCAATCCCCTTGTTGACATTGAATTCCGCCATATTACAGGAAGAATGAGCGTAAGATGGTGGCGGCGACAATCAGGAAGATACACGCACCGAACCAGCTGGCGGCAGTCTTTGAGGTGTCCGGATCGCCTGATGAGAACTTGGAATAGACCTTCACGCCTCCGATAAGGCCGATAACGGCACCGATGGCGTAAATCAGCTTGGTGCCGGGATCGAAATACGAAGTGACCATGTTGGTAGCTTCCGTAATTCCACCGATACCGTTGCCCTGGGCAAATGCCCCCATTGAAACCAGCAGCGTCATGGCTGCCAAAAAGAATCTTTTTTTCATGTGTCGAAACTTTTAATTGGTGAGACAAAAAATGATTTCGACTGCGAATATATAATGCTTAATCCATTGATTTACAAATCGTACGATATGTGACACCATATGACATCACGTTGCATCGGAAGAAAATTTTGAGCTGTTCAAAAAGGGCTTTTCCATCAATATGAAACAGAAAAACAGGAATAATAAGAAAGTGGCATTTCATTCCTTCCGGCAAAGGCAGCCCCGTTTCCGCGGCTACTTTCGCAGGAATGAATACATGGTGCGTAAAGCGGATACAGTCATAGCCTGTTGGGAATCTTTAGCCGAAAGGGGGAACATACTACACGGTGAGCAAGGCTTTGGAAAGCGAAAAGCCGGTTATCAACCTTTATGAAAAGGATGAAATAGCGGCTATCTGTATTGGGATGGAAAAGCGAAGTGTGAAAGTCGGCTTTCACACTTCGCCTCTGTTCATTTTACACGTTTTATGTATTGTCTGCTCCTCAGAACCGGAAGATATGTCTGACATAAAAAAGGCACACCGATATCACATCGACATGCCTTCTGAAACTATGACAGCAAAAAGAAACAATTAAACGAATTCATTTATATCAAATGCCTCTGTCTGATTTTTTGTATTATCCATTGCTGTAGTATGTGAGTCATCACAAAACATACTATCAATAAGATGTCCTATCTTCTTTTTGACAGCGGCTTCTCTCTCCATAAGTCTGGAAACTTCTTCTTCGGATAAATAGATACGTGGGGCACGAATTGCAGGATTTCTTTTTATGGCAAAAGATTCTGCTTTTGGCTGCGGTACTGCTTGTTGTTTTTTGTCTTGCATATTCGATTCCATATTTACATGTATTTATTCCAATCAATTCCAATCTGTTCCAAAGACTGTTTTGGCGTCTCTTTTCCATTTGGTATATTTTCCCTGAGCAGTTTTTCCAATTGGCTCTGAGTACTCAGTTCGGTTGAAAAGAACCTGAACAGGTCTGTATCCTGAAGTTGGTACAGGGTTTCGGCTGCATTTCGGATTTTCTTTCTGTCATCCGTCCCCGAAATAAGCACATCAGCGACATTGTCCAGTTCCTCAAAAGTCAGTGCCCTTGAAAAATCCGGGTCAGGAACACACCCGTCATTTGACATAAGTTCCCGCTTTTCCGATTCTGTCAGTCCCTTTTGTGAAGAGAAGCCATCTATCACATCATCCGGATCTATATCCTCATCTTCCTCTATAGGCTCTTTCTTCATAGGTTCAGAACGTGTGGGAGTTTTTCTTGCCACATCCGGGTCTTCAAGATAGACTATTTTCGTTTTTCCGATTACTTCATTGTACTCGTCCAGTGGATTCGGCTGCGTTTCGGTTTTCTCTTCATGCCCGACTTTAAGGATTTTCTTCTCCGCTTGTGCGATCCACGCTTCAGCCTTGTCCAGTCTTGCCCTATACCGGGCTTTCCTTGCTTTTTCCGCCATCCGTTTTTTGCGTGATTTCCATAACCGGATACGTGCAATACGCATATGACGAAGCTGACTATCCCAAAAATTATAAACTCTCGGACTGAAAATGAACATCCATACCTTATATAATATGTAAGTTGCCGACACGGCTTTTACTGAAAAATAAATTAATGTTGTTTCCATAACTATTGAATTTTAGGGGGTGAAAAACGGTCTTTATACATTCGGGTGATTTCCTCGATGTTGAGTTCTATATGCTCGGCGATGATGTTACTGATATAGCTCGCAATACTTACTTCGGGAGCTATCACATGAAGATAATTCTTTATCTCGTCGTACAGCTTGCGGTTCAGGTACACCTGGATGCGTCCGGGCATGGGAGTATTCACCAGATACTTCTGACGAAAGTTACTGTCACATTCGGGCATATTGCAAGGTTTGGGATTTTTACGGGCAGTTTCTTTTTCCGTATCCTTCCTTTCATTGTTTTCCTCTTCCGGAACCTCAACCACTATGATATCCTCGTTCTCGATGGCATCAGGAATGTCACCGACCATATACCCCCTGATTTTTTCTTCATTCACTTTTACAATTTTCTTTGCCATATCTCAATTACAGGTTAAATTTTACAATCAGTTCGTTTGCCAGTTCCTGCAATCCGCTGCCTTTAAGCTGTCCTGCCGGCGGTGGAAGGAGCGAGCAGCGGAAATAGGTACGCGTCCGGGATGACAGTTCCTTGTCATAGCGACAGAGATCGGGAATCATTGAATCCAGAATTTTCAACCCCTGTTTCTTCATCAATGCCATATAATTGTCAAGCACTTCGGTATTGCTTCTTTTCTTTACCTTGGTCCAGAACAGGAACACGTCTTTCAAGGGAATGTTCTTCCGGTTTTCCGCACACTTCATAACACTTTTGGCAAAGACAAAACTGCTGTCCATAACGAAATTGTCAGCGGCAATGGGGGTCAATACATAATCCACATTGAAAATGGTCTGCAAAACGCCGGATATGTCCATAGACCCCGGCAAATCTATGAAAACGATATCAAAATCTGCTTTTGCCGCCAACTCTCCGGCCACCTGGCGTGCATTCTCCGGCTTTGCCTGCCTGATAGGATAAATCCTGCATCCCCTGAGCCTCTGTTCCTCCAGCAACACCATGTACTTTTTGTTTATCTCCACCATCTCCATGTCCCGTTCCCTCAGATTGAACAGGCTGCGCTGGGTGGCGTCACAATCAACGATAGCCACATTCTTGCCCATCGAATAATTCAGGAGACTGGCAAGTGTTACCAACATTGTACTTTTGCCGACCCCACCTTTCTGGTTGCTGACCGCAACGAATAACGGATTCTTCTTCATAACTGAACTTTTTTAATGGTTTATTACACTATTGTTTTACTTGTCTGTTGTTTGCTTTGTGACAAGGTTTGTTAGTGATACGGTTGCTTTGTGCTCACCAACCGGCAAACCGACCAACCGATAGTTCTCTGCCCTAACAAAGCAAGCAAACAATCACTGCCCATCTGTTGCAACAAGTGCTTTCGCTAACGGGTAATACAACGGACAGCCACTTGATTATTGGTTTGTTTTACCGTTCACGCTGCAAATAAAAGGGTATTTTTTCATACCTGCACTATGTTTTAAGGGAGGTGACGACCTGTGTCATCATTTGTCATCACGTTACATATAACCCGCTATTTTACAACAGGATAAACCGCCATAACTTTGCACCGACAACGGAACGGATACCGCTGCGGAGGATTCCCGAAGCCGAAGAATGAGGCTGAAGGTCAAAACTTAATTTGACGAAGGAAAATTCATGTTCAAGCGAACATAGCAAGTTGTGTTTTGGGCAGCCCGAAATGATTCGGGCATCCCAAAACAAACTTGCCACTCGCCTGAAGGCTCGGGAGGGATTTCCTCCAAAGTCGGAAATCCATGACGGAAGATCAGTAACAGAAAAACTCAATGCGTATGGAAGAAAACAGGAAAAGAAGAAAAACAGGAAGCACGGGCAGAAAGCCGAAAACTGACCCTGCAGTTTTCCGTTACGGTATCAAACTGACCTCGGAAGAGAATGGGAATTTCGAGCTTCTGTTTGAAAAATCAGGCATGAAACAGCGGGCAAGATTCATCAAGGCCATGATTTTCGGACGAGAAATGAAGGTCGTCAGAATCGACAAGGCTGCGATGGATTACTACATCAGACTGACAAATTTCTATCACCAGTTCCAAGCTATCGGTAACAACTACAACCAGACGGTAAAAGCTGTCAAGTCCAATTTCGGTGAAAAACGGGCATTCGCCTTGCTCCGTAATCTGGAGAAGGCCACCATCGATCTGGTGGTGCTGAGCAAAAGGATTATCATGCTTACCCGAGAGTTCGAGGAGGAATACCTGATAAAAAAGAATAAGGAGGAACAGCAGAATGGTGGCTAAAATCAACAGAGGTGTATCGCTTTACGGAGCGGTCATTTACAACCAACGGAAAGTGGATGAGTCCACCGCCCGTATCATCACGGGCAACCGTATGATTACCGATATCACCGGAAATCCCCATAATGTCATGCAGCAGACACTATGGGCTTTCGACAGCTACCTTGCCGCCAACAGGAACACGGAGAAGCCGGTACTGCATATCTCCCTGAACCCATCGGTGGATGACCGCCTCACGAACGGACAGTTCGCGGATCTGGCAAGGGAATATATGCAGAAGATGGGATATGGCGACCAGCCATACATTGTGTATCTGCACGAGGACATAGACCGCAGGCATATCCATATCGTCTCTACCTGCGTGAAGGAAAACGGTGAGAAAATAAGTGACGCTTACGAGTGGAACCGCTCGATGAAAGCCTGCCGGGAACTGGAACGGAAGTTCGGACTGAAGCAGGTAGAAGACAAACGGAAGGAATTGCTTGAGCCGTACCTCAAAAAAGCGGATTACCAAAACGGTGACGTGAAGAAGCAGGTTTCCAATATCGTAAAGAGCGTGTTCGGCACTTACCGTTTCCAGTCTTTCGGGGAATACAGCGCATTGTTCTCCTGTTTCAATATAGAGGCAAAGCAGGTCAAGGGCGATTTCGAGGGCACTCCCTATAACGGCATCGTCTATACCATGACGGATGACACGGGCAAACCGCTATGTACGCCCATCAAGTCTTCCCTTATCGGTAAACGCTACGGGTATGAAGGATTGGAAAAGCGTATCGGTTACAACATTCGCGAGTATAAGGCAAAAAAATGGCAGCCGAAGATTCGGAACGAAGTGGCTCTTGCCATGCACGGTTGCCGTGGCAGCCGGGAGGAGTTTACCCGCTTGCTTGCCGAAAAAGGAATAGATGTGGTATTTCGGGAAAACGAGGAAGGGCGCATTTATGGCGCAACCTTCATTGATCACAAGAACCGGGAAGTTTATAACGGTTCCCGATTTGGCAAGGAGTTCTCGGCGAATGCCTTTGAACGGCTCTTTAATAATCCTGACAACATCCCCAATGTGGATGCCCATATGCAGGACATCGGTCTGCAAAGCGGATTCTCCTCCGATATGGGAAGTGCCATCGAACAGGCTTTCGGGATATTCGCCATGGAGCAGAACGGTCCCGACCCGCAGGAAGAGGCTCTTGCCCGAAGACTGCAACGTAAAAAGAAGAAGAAACGCCGCTCCCGCGGAATCTCATAATTACCGATTTTTCTAATATTAAAATTAGTCCATTATGCAACAGGAAGATGATTTGAGAGGACTGGCCAAAGTCATGGAATTCATGCGGGCCATATCCATCGTGTTTATTGTCATTCACGTCTATTGGTTCTGCTACCGGTCGTTCGTGGATATGGGTATCAATATAGGTGTAGTCGATAAGATACTGCTTAATTTTCAGCGAACGGCGGGGCTGTTCAGCAACCTGCTTATAACGAAAGTGTTTGCCGTCATATTCCTTGCACTCTCGTGTCTGGGCACAAAAGGAGTGAAAAACCAGAAAATGACATGGAACAGGATATACGCCGCTTTCCTTTCGGGCATGGTGCTGTTTTTCATGAACTGGTGGATGCTCGACCTGCCGTTCAGCCCGACATCCAATGCCGTCATATATACGGTAACGCTTACCGCAGGATATATCCTTCTCTTGATGTCGGGTATGTGGATAAGCCGTATGTTGAAGAATAATCTTATGGAGGACGTGTTCAATACCGCCAATGAGAGCTTCATGCAGGAAACAAGGCTCATGGAGAACGAGTATTCCGTCAACTTGCCGACAAAGTTCGTCTATCAGGGTAAGGATTGGGACGGATGGATAAACATTGTCAACCCTTTCCGTGCTTCCATCGTGCTTGGAACGCCCGGTTCGGGTAAGAGTTACGCAGTGGTGAATAATTTTATCAAACAGCAGATTTCCAAAGGATTCGCACTATATCTGTATGATTACAAATTTGATGACCTTTCCGTAATAGCCTATAACGAGCTGCTGAAAAATTTGGATAAATACAAGGTCAGACCGGAGTTCTATGTGATAAACTTTGACGATCCGAGACGCAGTCACAGATGCAATCCCATAAACCCGAAATTCATGGCCGATATCAGTGATGCCTACGAATCAGCCTATACCATTCTCCTGAATTTGAACAAGACCTGGATACAGAAACAGGGTGATTTTTTCGTGGAATCCCCGATAATCCTGCTTGCCGCCATTATTTGGTACTTGCGGATTTACAAGGACGGCAAGTATTGTACCTTTCCTCACGCGATAGAATTCTTAAACAAACCGTATGCAGATATTTTCACGATTTTGACCTCGTATCCCTCACTGGAAAACTACCTTTCCCCCTTTATGGACGCATGGCAAGGAGGAGCTCAAGACCAGTTACAGGTGCGCCCGTAAGGGCATATAATAAATATAGCTTTGGCAAGCTATTAGGTTCGTGTTCTTTGAAATAATAACCTATCACCAGCCGACTTATCCATTCAACGAAAGACGATGGGGAGTGTAGCATGTCGGTAAAGCCACGAGTGAACTAACTGTCAAGTTTTGACCGTGTGGCGAGGTGAAACGATAGATATGAGGATAAAGCCTATACTGGTTGAACGATAGTCTAAGCGGCTCGATGGTTAAGCCTTGACGGAAGACAGTTACAAACGTCAAGCCGTGATACCCAGCTTCGCCTTGTAGGATGCATGGGCAAAAAGAACTTATCACGGAGCAACTACATACATAGTAAAGGACGAAAGTCGTATCCGACAATCTATCATGCCAATAGTTATTATATGTCTAAACGGGGATTGCCTAAGTGGGGCAACCCATATGGCAACAGAGCTTCCGTAGTAGTCCGAGCAAGGGAAAGCCTTGTACATGGCGAAGGGAAGCAGCCAATATCGTTTAATGTCAAATTTTGGAAAATGTGAGAGACATGAAAAGAAATCCAGAAAAGATATTAAACAGTCTAACACAACATAGTTCCGACTTGGCTTACAAGTTTGAACGTTTGTATCGGTTACTGTTTAATGAGGAGATGTACTACATTGCCTACCAACGTATTTATACGAAACAAGGCAATATGACGAAAGGTGTCGATGGAAAAACCATTGACGGTTTCTGTATATCCCATATTGAACGGTTGATAGGTACACTCAAAGATGAGACGTACCAGCCAAATCCCTCTCAGCGGGTGTACATTCCCAAGAAAAACGGGAAAATGCGACCGCTGGGTATTCCGTCATTCATTGACAAACTTCTGCAAGAAGTTATCCGAATGATTTTGGAAGCAATCTACGAGGGCAGTTTTGAAAATTCTTCTCACGGTTTCAGACCACAGAGAAGTCCGCAGACTGCACTTTGGAGCATACAAAAGACATTCAACAATACAAAATGGTTCATCGAGGGAGACATTAAAGGTTTCTTTGACAATATAGACCACGAAGTATTGATAGCTATTCTTTCAGAACGTATTTCAGATATGCGTTTTCTACGCCTTATCCGAAAGTTTCTGAATGCCGGATATGTGGAAGATTGGGTATTTCACAAATCGTATAGCGGAACACCACAAGGTGGGATAATAAGTCCTATACTGGCAAATATCTATCTTGACAAGTTCGACAAATACATCAAAGAATACACTCAAAAATTCAATAAGGGAAAAAGGCGCAAAGAAAATCCGATAGCAAAACAACTTGGGCAGAAAAAATACTACTTGACAACAAAGCTGAAACAAGCAAAGAATGAAACGGAACGGCGACTACTGTTGAAACAAATTGAAGAAGTTGTCAAAGAACGTCTGAAATATCCAGCAAGTGATGAAATGGATGCGGACATGAAACGTCTAAAATATGTGAGATATGCGGATGATTTTCTCATTGGTGTTATTGGCAGCAAAGAGGATTGTATCAAAATCAAAGAGGACATAAAGCAATTTATGGCAGACAAATTAAAATTGGAACTATCTGATGAAAAAACGCTGATAACCAATGCAAGAAAACATGCTAAATTTCTCGGCTATGACGTATTTGTACGCAAATCCAATGACACCCATAGGGATAAAAACGGACATTTGACAAGAAGCTTAGACCATAAGATAGTCCTGTATGTGACTACCGAAGTGATGCGGAAGAAGCTCCTTGAATATGATGCGGTAAAGATTACTGTTCAAAAAGGTAAGGAGGTTTGGAAGCCCAAAGGACGTACATATATGCGCTGTCTTGATGATTTGGAAATTATAAGCCAATATAACTCTGAAATCATGGGGTTCTATAACTTCTATTCGATTGCAAATAATAGTCCCGTCATTGACTCTTTTTATAACATCATGGAATACAGTATGTATAAGACATACGCCGCAAAGTACAGCACTTCTAAAAAGAAAATCATTGCGAAGTACAAGAAGAACGGAGTATTTGCCATACCGTACACCAATAAAAGGGGATATGAGTTCAAACGTGAGTTCTACGACAAAGGCTTTAAGCGAAAGGAACTGCCCAATCGGTATTTGGATGACAAACTGCCAAACACGGTTGCCATAACAGGCGGCAGAAATGGACTAATCAAGAGACTTCAGGCACGTGTATGTGAAAATTGCGGTGCTACGGACAATCTTGAAATGCACCATGTACGCAAATTGAAAGACCTAAAAGGCAAAAGTGATTGGGAAATTAAAATGATTTCACGTAACCGCAAAACATTAGCAGTATGTTCAGTATGCCATCACAAAATACACGCAGGAAAGTTAGACTGAATGAGAAGGTGGAGAGCCGTGTACGGGGAGACCTGTATGCACGGTTCGGAGGCGAGTGCTTGGAAACCTACCACTGTAAAAAGTGGCAAGGCGCTGGGTGCTTAGCCTATGGCCAGATAGCAAGCGCGAAAATCCCGCTATCGAGGATGATTTCACCGCAGCTTTACTGGGTCATGACAGGCGATGACTTCACGTTGGATTTGAATAATCCTGAACATCCGAAAATCCTATGCGTGGGAAATAATCCGGACAGACAGAATATCTATTCGGCGGCATTGGGGCTGTACAACTCCCGTATCGTGAAGTTGGTAAACAAGAAAGGACAACTCAAGAGTTCCATCATTATTGACGAGCTTCCGACCATCTATTTCCGTGGTATCGACAACCTGATAGCCACAGCACGAAGCAACAAAGTGGCGGTGTGTCTCGGCTTTCAGGATTTCTCACAGCTTACCCGTGACTACGGTGACAAAGAGGCGAAGGTAATCCAAAATACGGTCGGAAATATATTCTCAGGGCAGGTGGTCGGGGAAACGGCAAAAAGCCTGTCGGAACGTTTTGGTAAAATACTCCAGCAACGACAATCCATCTCTATTAACCGGCAGGACACATCCACTTCCATTAACACGCAGTTGGATTCGCTGATACCTGCATCCAAGATTGCCAACCTCTCGCAGGGCACATTCGTGGGCAGTGTGGCGGACAACTTCGGGGAAGAAATTGACCAGAAAATTTTCCACGCACGGATTATTGTCGATAGCGAAAAGGTAGCGGCGGAAACAAAGGCTTACAAGAAGATACCTGTCATCAACGAGTTCAAGGACAAGAATGGCAACGATATCATGCAGCAACAGATAGACCGGAACTATTCCCAAATCAAAGCAGATGTGGTGCAGATAATCGAGGATGAGATGTTTAGGATAAAAAATGACCCTGATTTGAAACATCTGATTCCACAGGATGAAGGCGATAAGGAATAATATAGACCGCTTTTTTATTTCAGCCTGCAAAGGTAGCCCCGTGCCTGTCTGGATTGAGCAAGGCTTTCCGCAAAAATCTTCCGCGCTGCGCTTGCGGTATTTTTCCGGAAAGCCTTGCACAATCCGGCACGGGACAGCGAGGCAGGCAAGAAATAAAAAATCGGCTCACGAGCCGTGAAATGTCTAACTTAAAAATAAAAGATATGAGCAGAAGCAACTTCACACCGATGAAAAGATTTTACGAAATCATTGGCCATTATGGCCTGAGACTGATGGAAGTCGGAACAAATCACCTGAGAGTATTTTCCGGAGACCGGAAACTTTTCGATTACTATCCGCTGCGTATGAAACTCTTCGATTACCGGCAGTGGCAACAACTGACCTACCCGTCACTCATTGAGGGGACGGACAAGTGGGAAACGGAGCTTGACGAAATTATAAACAGACTTAATCAGCAGGACTATGAATGACAACAACAGTAAAACGCTCATTTGGGACAATATTCCCGAATGGGCGATTTATTCATTGGAATATGGTGTTGAAGAGGATTTGTTTCTTACCGACGAAGACAAAAAAATGATAACCAAATTTATCGGTGAAAATTTTCCAAACGGATATACCATGTCAGTGGATTGGGAATCATATAAGGAGTTCGACCGTTTTCCTGCATTCGGGAAACCGTGCAAGACTTATACGGTCAGGTTCTGTAACCTATAAATTAGAAAAATATGAGAAAGATGACATTGAGCGAATACAATGCCATTCCGGAAAACTATCGTGGGATTTGGACTATCGAACGTTGGGATTTGCCTGATTGGGCAGAAATACGCAAAAGACATATCGGCAAACGTACCATGATGGTTTATGATAAAGGTACATGCCTGCTGGTAGAGGGAATCGGCTTTGAAATCGTGGATGATTCCGACTGGAAAAAGCCGGATGAAATCAGAAAAGACATAGATATGCTTTACCAAGAGTTCTGTAACATGCGTAAATGCGAACCGCATTATGCAGATTGCATCATACGTTGGCAGGACACTCTGGATACATTGGAAACAAGAATTGCATTGTCCATGGATTCCGATACGAAATGGGATGGAGAAATCTTCTATTATTGCAACAGCCGGAACGAATTGAAATCACTCACAGAAAAAGGTTGCTCAGATTTTGTCATTGCTGATTGCTTCGGCTTCGGAATGTATGAAAAGCCGATGCAGGAAATCTGAACATATTGAAAAAAGTAATGAAATACCAATAAAAACAAGAAATCTCAGCCATAATGACCGAGATTTCTTTTCTTCCTTTTTATAGTGCAGATGCGACGACTAAGCTCGCACGGGCACTTTTAGTATTGCAAAGGTAAGGATTCTTTTTTATTCAACCAAATAATATGAATTCAACTTTCTATTTTGGAAACCTGCGCTATAACTTCTTGGGCTTCGGGAGTCTGAATGGAACTGACAAGATTTTGAATATCATTCTCCAAATCCTTTTTCCGCGATTGTGAGATACACCCCAGCATATACCTAACAACATCTATGCCACCTTTAATATTGTGTCTGCATTCGGCAGAAATGTCAGCAGGCAAACGTTTGATTCCTTTAGGAAAGTCCATACGGTAAATACAACCTCCGTGTGCACATTTGTTACGAAGTACACGTATAGTTTCCATATAGTTATAAAAAACACCTCTTGAACAGCCATAGGCATTAGCGACCAGATCTTTCGCTTCCGCTTCTTTCAGCGAATCATATAATGTTATGATATTGCCTATTGTCATAAACTCGATGGTTTTCCATGCAGGAGCATATATCCCCGGATGGTTGGCATGATGACGTTGGATAATGGGGTTTTTACGCATAACCGCATATACCTGTTCTTCAAAATCGTTAACGAATTTAGAGGTTACATACTTACGATTGACAAACCAGCAGGGGTCATCAATGTATTTCAGCGATATGTTGTAGATGAGTTTTGTACGGATATTGACCTCAATACGGTCAAGAGCATTGAGCAACAATCTCCTGAGTCTGGTATCAAACTCATAAAGGTCATAGACACTTTTAAATGTAGTACCCGGTTTTAACTGATGGTCACGATGTTCCAGACATGGGAACTTTATTTCGTATGGAAAAGAATAGAATCCAAGTCGGTAATAACCCACATCAAGGAGAATCTCTTTCGCTTTCTCCTCATCATCAAATGTCATTCCATTTGATTTCAGTCTGGCTATTTGTTGGTCTATCGTATATGCTTTTTTCATTGAATTCATTGAAAATTTATTTTAAATGCGAATTTACTCATTTTTCTTAAAACATATATCCAATGTGCTGATTGATTTATAGAAAGATAAATCGTGCCAAGCATTATTCCATATTCCTCCATAAAATTCCATCATTATTCCGCTTCACTTGGCAAGTCCCTTCAAGAAGATAACTCGGAGGATGATACCTTCCACGTTCAAGCCTCCGGTTTTCGGGACACAAAATTCCCTTTGGTAATTTTCCGCCCGAAAAAACGCTCCGGTATCATCGTCCGAGTTGGGGAAAAGGTCCGGGACTTAGCAAGCGAAGCGACCTACGACGCATAGGACAAAACCAAAAAGACAAATGACGGCGGTCTTTTGCCGATGCTGATGTCGCAATGGATTACGCTGTCAATATCTACCATACAAAAATGATCTTCCGGTCTTATGGAGCAACGGAAGGAAGTGGGGACTAAAGACAGCTCGCTCTCCACTCTGCATAATACATTTCTCTTTATCGCTTTCCTTTTGTTTCCGGCTTTTCTACCGCTTCCGCCTTTTCTGTTTGTTGGGGCTTACCTCCTGTGTGTTCCTTCTTTCTTTTTTGTTTTATCGGACTCAGTATATTTCCCGCACTTTTACCCTGATTCTTCCGTTTTTCTGCCTTTCGTCTTCCCGCCTATGGTGAAACGTGATGACATACGATGAAACGAATAGTCCAACGTATTGAAATATAATGTTTTATCAAAATTATGCCTATATATTTGCGGTGACAACAATAGTTTTCAACTCTAAAAATCACAGTTATGGCAAAGAAAAATGTAAGGGACGAACCCATGAAAACACAAGTCACCGAGAATGACCAGCTGAGTGACATTGTCTTCATTCTCGACAAGATGGAACTGCTGTTGCAGGCTATATCCGAAATTGACAAGAACGGCAGGTACAAGACGGTTCCGGCAGACAAGGAACACCGGAACTCCTTTCTGAAAATAGACCGCTATGCCAGCATGTTCGAGAATTTTCTGAAAAACTTCTGGAGCCAGTTCAAGGACCCGACCCGTTTCGGACTGCTCACCATCAAGGAGGACACCCTGGACAGCCCTGAAGTCAGACAGGCGGTGGAAGACATAGCCGCAGGCAGGAAGTCGGATGCGGTGGATGAATTTCTGAAAAAATACGAGATTGTACCACGCACCAAGGAAAACCAAAGTATAAACAATCAAAATCAAGAAGAAATGGCAAAGAAAAACCAGACACAGCAGCAGGCCGCC
>OLQS01000586.1_pt1 | contig 24146 bp, 19 predicted proteins | sample 1672291 | NCBI WGS metagenome assembly OLQS01 (sample SAMEA3136668, study PRJEB25190) | human gut metagenome | biome: human gut; feature: human-associated habitat; material: faeces | place: Austria | collected 2013
GGTACGCACGGTGGTGTGAGAGGACGGGAGCTAATCACTCCCTCCTACTCGATTTACACCTGCCAGTCAAAGAGTCAAAGGCAATGGGCAAAAACAGATCCTATTCCTGTTCCTGCATAAAAACCACCCGTGATGCATGCTCCCCGCCCCTGTGGATACAGTTGTGTGCAACCCGCATTTCCACGCTGTTAAACCCATCCTTCGTATTCCGGTTGGGAAAGATGAAATTGCTGGCGCTGGAGGTTATGGTAACCCGGAGCCGGTGTCCTTTTAAAAACGTGTGTGATAGTTTGGTGGTTTGGATACGGACCGGATAAATGGTTCCGGGTTCCATGAACTCAGGAAATTGGAACTGGTTGCGGTAGCGTACGCTGATGACGCCATCGGCCAGTTTCATGGAACGGCCGTCCTCATCCACATCCGTGATGCGCACCACAAGGTCCGTATCCACGCAGTCAGATGAAATGTAAAGCTCAGCCCAGGCATCTCCTGTTATGGTCAGGTCCTGGGATAATAGGTCAGTGGAATAGCACAGTATGTCAGGGCGCTGTTCTTCGGCCGTATAATCGCCTGGCACCTCCAGTTCGTTTTCTGACATGTCAACCAGATGGACTGCCGGGGTTTTCGGGTCGTAGACATAGGAATCCAGGGAAGAGGCAGAGGGCGCGTCCGGGGACAGGCGGCCTTTGTTTTCTGTACCGGCATTTTCATGATTGCCGTCCAGATACAGGCTTAGCTCCTGTGTACCGGGAACAGGCCAGTTCTCTGCGGTTTTCCACTGGTTGGTGCCCATGGTGTAATACTCCACGGCTGGTGTGCGGTTAATTCCATTTTCCACACCCCTCAGGTAATGTTCCAGCCAGGACAGGCATATCAGGTCCATATCATAGCGCAGCGCGTTGTTTCCGAGGGAGAAGCCGTGGATATCGTAGCTGGCATTGCCGGAGTGCATCCAGGGGCCCAGGATTACCTTTTTCTCATGGTAATCATGGTACAAATCCAGTGCCTCAGTTGTTCCCATCCCATTATCATCAAACCATCCGGACATGATCAGGGCCGGTACACGGTGGGATTTGGTGCGCTCCTTCCAGTTCCCGCGCTGCCACAGTTCATCATAGTCCATGTGCTGAAACCATTTTTTCAGAAACGGTATATCGTATCCCAGGGCTTTTGGCGCCAGTTCCTCCAGGGGGCGGATATTGAGGACCTCATCCCAGTCCTCCCGGGCCATCAGCAGGGGATTGGCGCGCTGGCCCGAAACCATGAAGGCCCAGGCCAGCATGCCTGAATTAAAGCAGCCTCCCCTTCGTGGGACATCGATGAACGGGCTTCCGGCACAGACATTGCTGAGCATGGCCTTTAAATATGGGTTCCCGCTGGCTGCCGCGGCCCACTGGACATATCCAAGATAAGAGCCTCCGGTCATTCCCACATTTCCGTCGCTCCAGGTCTGGGCTCCAATCCAGGTCAGGGTATCGTCGCCGTCCTCCACTTCATAATACATGGGAAGCCATTCGCCCTCACTGTCCTCCCGCCCCCTCACATCCTGGATTATCACGGCATAACCGCGCTGCACGAAACGGAAATAAGAGGATGCCCCGGCGCTTTTTCCGTAGGGGGTGCGGATTAATACTGCCGGGATTCTTTCGGGCATCTTCTCAGGTGCCGGATTCCCACTGTTTCCTGCTGTTGCGGCTGGTGCAGGCAGATAGATGTCTGCCGCCAGACGGACTTGGTCCCGCATGGGAATCATGACCGTTATTGGTGGTTTTACCGCATATAGGGGTGATTGATTCATGTCTGCCCACTGTTTAAGGATGGTCCTGTCCTCCAGTCCGTCCCTTACCAGCACCGCGCATTGGTCGCGGTAGGGGGTTACGAAAGCAGCGATGGTTCCGGATTCAAGTATCAAGTCTTTTGGGAATTTTATATTACGCTGTACATATGCATCCGTATCTTTTTTTTCATATAGTTCACCCCGCGGGGTCATGAACCGCTTACAGCCATCTGTGCCGCCAGCGCATCCCCGCACCCCGGACTCATAGTCCTCCAGGCCGAGAAGCGCTTCCAGGACATCCATCTTACCCAGCTCCCTGTACCAGCCATCCCCGCTTTTAAGTTCCTGCCAGTCCTCCAGCCGGCCGGTATAGACATCCAGGGGCCGGTGATAGACGCGGCTGTTTCTTTTTTCCAATACTCCATATAATATTCCGGAAAGATAAAAATTCCATTGCTCCATAGTAAGCGCCAAATATTCCTACGGATTTCCTAATCCACAGGATTCCTCTATAATTGTAGCTGTTAGATACTTGGACTATTTCACTACAATGATGGAGGATAGGTTATGGCAGGTAATCGCAAAGCCCGTGTTTCTATGGCAGAACAGATCAGGCTTATTAATGAATGCCGCCAGAGCGGCATGACAGATGCTGACTGGTGTCGTGAAAATGACATTGCAGCAAGTACTTTTTATAACTGGGTCGGCCGATGCCGAAAAGCAACAGCGGATCAGATCCCGGCACCGAATTATGGTCATCTTGAGGAACCGCAACCAAAGCAGGACGTGGTCCCTATTGACATTGTTTCGGAGCGCCTTCCGGAACAGCATACAGCATCACAGATGCAGCAAATGTACCTTGACAATTCACATACGATTGAAGTGATCATGAAGGATGTCAGAATTCACATCAGCAACGATGTTGATCCTGTCCTGCTCACCAGGACTCTCCGTCTGATTCGGGAGATTTCATGTTAGGCGATATTTCCGGCGTCGAAAAGATTTACATTGTCTGCGGTTATACGGACATGCGCAAATCAATTGATGGTCTCTGTGCCATGATTGAAGACCAGCTTAAGATGGACCCGGCGTCCAGTTCCCTCTTCCTTTTCTGTGGGAGAAGACGGGACAGAATCAAAGCTTTATTCCACGAACCGGATGGCTTCGTACTCATCTATAAGCGATTGTCGGTCCGCGGCGGTTATCAATGGCCAAGGAAGCAGTCGGAAGTCCGGAACCTTTCCTGGCGGGAGTTTGACTGGTTGATGTCCGGGATTGATATCGACCAGCCCAAAGCACTGAAACCAGAGTAAAAAGTGCCTGGATCCCAGCAAAAATCCTGCACAGAAAAATGGCGGATTTCCTTATAAATTCAGCATTTTTCAATCCTCGTTTTCCTTTAGGAATGATTGGGTTTATGGTATGATAAGGGTATCAAATCCAAGGAGAGAATCATGGCTTCCAGTGCAAAAGATATCCAGCTCAGAGAATCAAAGGACACCATATCACAACTGAAAACGATGCTCGCTGAGCAGACTGAGCTGATCAAATCTCTCCGTCTTATGATTGATGAAAAGTCCAGTCATGAAAAAGCACTTCAGGAACAGGTGGACTACCTGACCAAAAAGCTTTTTGGCTCCTCCAGCGAAAAAAGATCCGATGACGTCCCTGGACAGCAGAATCTTTTTGATGAAGCGGAAGTGGAACAGGATGCCTCCCTGTTGGAAGAAGAGACCGTAATCCGGGAACATATCCGCAAGAAAAAAGCTACCCATGAAGATCTCTTTAAAGGTCTGCAGGTTGAAAAGGTGATCATTCCTCTGCCGGAAGAAGACCAGATCTGTCCGGTTTGCGGCACACAGATGGTTCTTATCGGCGAAGAGTATGTCCGCCGTGAACTGGAATTCATTCCAGCCACATGCAAAGTGATTGAATACTACAGTCAGAGCTATGGCTGTCCATCCTGCAAGGAAGGGCTTGGTGATACTGAAACAGCTGTGGTCGTAAAATCACGGGTTCCGGGAGGACTGGTAGGGAAGGGGCCTGCTTCGGCCTCCACGGTTGCATGGACAATGTATCAAAAGTATGGCAACGGACTTCCCCTGTACCGGCAGGAAAAAGACTGGAAACAGTATGGAGCCCGGATCAGCCGGACGACACTTGCCAACTGGATCATCTATTGCTCACAGCATTACTTTCAGCCAATGTATGATTACTTTCATCGGGAACTGCTCAGGCGCAGCTTCGCTATGGCAGATGAAACCCGAGTCCAGGTGCTGAAAGAAGAAGGCCGCCGGGCTCAGAGCCAGTCCTTTATGTGGCTGTTCCGCAGCGGAGAGGACAGTCTCCCGGCAATCGTTCTGTATGGGTATTCCCCAACCAGAAGCGGAAGCCATGCAAAGGAGTTCCTGGAAGGCTATCGTGGATATCTGGAAACCGACGGCTATCAGGGTTATAACGGACTGCCGGATATCAAGCGGTGTTCCTGCTGGGCCCACATCCGCCGATACTTTATCGACGCGGTCCCTAAGGGAAAGCAGTATGACTACAGCCAGCCGGCGGTACAGGGAGTCCAGTACTGTAACCGTCTGTTTGCAATCGAGGACTCCATTAACAAAAAATATCCTGATGATTATGAAAAGCGGAAGCAGCTGCGTCTCGAGAAGGAAAAACCTGTTCTGGAGGCTTTCTGGTCGTGGCTGGATCAGCAGAAGCCAACCCGGAATACACGCATGGACAAGGCAGTGAATTATGTCCTTAACCGCCGGGATACAGCAGAAACGTATCTTGAGGATGGACGCTGTAGCTTTACGAACAATCTCAGCGAGAATGCGATCCGTCCGTTTGCGGTTGGTCGGAAGAACTGGCTGTTCAGCGATTCTGTCGCTGGCGCCAATGCCAGTGCAGTGGTGTACACGATAGTTGAGATGGCAAAGGCACATGACCTGAACATTTATGGTTACCTGAAATTTCTGTTGGAGCATCGGCCAACGAAAGAAATGACCGATGAGCAACTCGCGGAGCTGGCACCTTGGAGTGAAAAACTCCAGTCTATCAAAAATCGCATGTGAATTATAGTAAATTACTCCAACTCGCAAAGGGCTGGGGTAATTTTACAGTTGACCGTATTATTATTTGGCGGTTACGCTCCATATGCACACTCCTTACGCGCCGATGATGAACCGGATCAGATAAGCAACCATGATACCTACATAATTTCCGCAGACACCGCCAAGAACCCCCATGAGCAGTCCCACGCTGACCAGGCGGTTCCATCTGGCGCTGGATGCCACCAGGGATGCGGTGGTTCCGTCTGCAATGGCTCCGGTAATGCCAAGGATCACATACTCATACGGGACCTTGAACATCCTGGAAAGGAACAGGTGGAGCCCGATGCTTCCCACGATGACACAGAAGCAGAAAAGGGTAATGGTCATGGTGGAACCGAAGAAGGAAGCCAGGTCCACGCTGAAACCTATGATGGTCAGATACATAAGGCCAAAGAACAGGCCAAGGTTCAAATTCCCTCTCAGCCTTCCCACAGCCGGTATCTGTGCGGCTGCAATGGAGATGGTGGATATCAGGAGGATCCTGCCCGCGCTGGCAAAGTCCGGGGGCAGGAAGGATGCCAGTTTGGTGGAAATGGTGGCAACGGTAACCGAGACTGCCAGAAGACATGCTATATCCTGGATACTCCATTTCTGTTCGGCCATGAGTACGGGTTCTTCATTATCGCCAATGCGTTCCTCATCAGACAGGTGGTAAGGCCAGAACTTTTTCAGGAATTTTACATTCTGGAACAGGGCCGGGGCCGCGAACATCAGGAACAGGGTGGGCATGCCGATGACATAATCCGCTGCGTTGGCAGCAGCAATGGTTTCATTGGCAGCGTTAAGGCCAACTGCAATGGCGGTGAGATTGGCACTGCCGCCAGTATAGGTCCCCACGAACATGCCGGCGATTTTCCAGCCCTCAAACATCCTGCTGCCAAATACAACGCCGAAGGCCGTGGCCACCAGGCAGACGCTGAATACGGCGCATACCAGTGCCACCAGGGCTTTGCCTGAAAGTTTTGCCAGTTCCTTAAGGTTGATATTCAGCAGATATATGGAAATGGACATGGGGACACAGTATGTTATCACAACACCGTATACATCCTGGTAACCTGGTACAATGCGCAGGTTTACCAGCGTCAGGCCAATCAGGATGACCGTTAGGGCCGGACCCACATATTTGAATACCCTGAACCGCTGTACCCACAGGGAAAATGCCACTATTACTAAGATTACTGTCAATAATTCATCAGTTGTCTGGAACATGGGGAATTGCATAATTGTACCTCTTTCGTTATTTGCTATACCGGCATTTCATTTCCCGGATCCTACAGGTTAAGGGTTACGCCAAATCCAGGCTCATCAAGCAGTGTGAAAGTATCTTTGTCCCGGACAAAGCCGCCTTCCACCGGATTTGCACTGTAGTACAGGAAACTGTCGCAGTCTGCTTCGGTCACGTTTTTCTTGGCAGCCACCAGGCTCAGCCCGGCAGTGATGGCCAGTTTTGTCTCAAGCATGCAGCCCACCATGCAGGTGACCCCGTTTGCCTCGGCAATGGCATTGATCTTGGCAGCCGGATACAGGCCTCCGCATTTCATCAGCTTGATGTTGAGTATGTCGGCGGCCTGAAGGCGGCAGGCCCTGGCAGCGTCCACAGGCTCATGGATGGATTCATCCAGCATGATCTGGATTCCATTGACCTTCCTGCGGATGAATGCCGACCCTTCCATATCCCAGTGGGGCAGGCACTGTTCCACTGCCTCTATTCCGTATTCCTTGAATCCTTCAAGGGCGCAGATTGCATCGGATACACGGTAACCCTGATTGGCATCCACCCGCAGGCGGACATCCATGCCCACTGCCTCCCGGATCAGCTTCATGGTGCGGATATCCTCTTTATAGTCAATGCCGGCCTTGATTTTCAGAATATGCCAGCCTTCCTCCGTCACCAGCCTGCGGGCCTCGGCCGCCATGGCTTCCGGCGTGCTGATGCCGATGGTTATGTCGTTCTGTATCATATTGCTGTAACCGCCCAGGAGTTTGTATACCGGCTGTCCCAGGGCCTTTCCCATCAGATCGTACATGGCCAGGTCCACGGCACATTTTGCAGCGCCATTTCCAATAATCAGGCCATCCATCATTGCGTGTACGGCTTCGATATCCATGGGATTCATTCCCATCAGTTCTTGCCTGAACAGCTCCAGCACGGCAATGACACTGTCCACGGTCTCACCGGTGACCGGGGCAAATGGGGAGGCTTCGCCATATCCCACCAGGCCTTCGTCCACAGTTACCTGGACCAGCACGCTTTCCAGATAGCTGACCGTTGCAAATGCTACTTTCACAGGTTCTTTTAAGGGAATCTGCGCTTTCTCGATTTTCATACCTGTAATCTTCATCTTTATCCTCCTGAATTATGGTTATATCATAAAAAACTAAAATATTTTCTTATAATTTTACTATAGGTTGAAAAATGGGTCAACTGTTTCCAGTTGAAATACGCCAAAACATACATAAAAAATCAAAAACCGCCATGAATATTCTTGCGCAAGTGCAGAAGATCCGTTAAAATAGAGGATAATGAGAAAGAAGGAGCCGGATATGCTGGGTACGAATATCAGAGAATACCGTAAAAATAAGAAACTTACCATTAAGGAACTGTCAGAGCGCACAGGACTGTCCATCGGATACATTTCCCAGGTGGAGCGGGAGGAGGCGGAGCCGTCCCTGTCTTCCCTGCGCAAGATTGCCAGGGAGTTCGATGTCCCTGTCTATGTGCTGATGGATGACCATAAGAATGCACATAACCTGACCATACGCAGGGAAGAAAGGCTGTCTGTGCGCATTAAAAAAAGCAGCGTGGAATATGAATTCCTGACGCCGCTTCCTTCACCGAATTTTTCGCCTAAAACCCTGATGATTAAGGCCATCCTTGAGCCATGTTCCAGGGACACGGAGATTCCCATTGTCCATCGCAGCGAGGAGACCCTCCTTGTGCTGAAAGGAACCCTGACCGTTGTGGCAGGTGATGTGACCATTGTGCTCAACCAAGGTGATACAACCATCATTGAGGAAGACTTACCCCATACATGCATCAATGATACCGCGGATTATGTGGAGGTGCTTTCCACCATCACGCCCCCTGTGTGGGGAACCCTGCATTTTCCAGGATAGGGGAAATAGATAATCCGCAGAACAAAAACTGTTAGTATTGTACAAAAAATTTGCATCAATATGTGATAATATTAACATTGATTTTCAGGGCAATCATTGTTATATTGTTAAAGTATCTATTGTTCTTTGAAAAATCATATCTATATAGCTGTTTAAAACATAGCTGGGACCACGCGGCATACGAGTACTACGTTGTTTGACATAGTACGGTGCCTGTCAGGCGTATGATTGCCGGGCTGCGCCGGCGGTATCATATATACCGTCATGTGTATGAGGGTGCATCGTGGACACCCGTGCCGCCGGCAGTATACCAGTCATATAGTCTATGAAGCAAAGATTGTTTAGAAATTTACATCAGGAGGTAAGTATGAAAGGAACCCTGTTAGTAAAAAACGTTAAGCATCTTGTGACATGTGACGCAAATGACAGACTGCTTGACGGAGTGGATGTATTCATCCGGGACGGAGTGATTGAGGCAATCGGCCCGGTGGAAGAAACAGCAGAGGATGTGATTGACGCATCTAACATGGTGATGTATCCGGGTCTTATCAATACACACCATCATTTATATCAGACCTTCAGCCGCAATTTACCGCAGGTACAGAACATGGAATTATTTCCATGGCTGAAAACTTTATATGAGATTTGGAAACACGTGGATGAGGACGTGGTTTATTACAGTTCGCTTACAGGAATGGGTGAACTGTTAAAAACCGGGTGTACCACCTGTCTGGACCATCACTATGTGTTCCCAAAGGACACGGGAATGTCTCTTTTGGACGCCCAGTTTGGGGCGGCTGATGCCCTGGGCATGCGTTTTCACGCCACCAGGGGAAGCATGGACCTGAGCGTGAAGGACGGCGGGCTTCCTCCGGACACCGTGGTCCAGACCGTGGATGAGATATTAAGGGATTCGGAAGAAGCGGTGAGGAAGTACCATGACAGCAGCCGGTATTCCATGCGCCAGGTGGCCCTTGCTCCCTGTTCCCCCTTCAGTGTGACTGGCGAACTTCTCAGGGAGTCCGCTGTACTGGCAAGGAAGCTTAAGGTACGGCTCCACACCCATCTGGCGGAGACAAAGGATGAGGAGCAGTTTACAGTGTCCCATTTTGGGATGCGGCCATTGGCTTATATGGAGAGCCTTGGCTGGATTGGACCGGATGTATGGTATGCCCATGGAATCCATTTTAATGACGAGGAGTTAAAGTTCCTTGCCAGCACGGGAACCGGGGTTGCCCATTGCCCTGTTTCCAACATGAAGCTGTCATCCGGCGTTGCATCCATTCCAAGGATGCTGGAACTGGGGGTTCCCACGGGGCTGGCCGTGGACGGTTCCGCCAGCAATGACGGTTCCAACCTGCTGGAAGAGATGCGGGTGGCTTATCTTTTGCACCGCTTAACCTGGAGCCAGAAGGCGCCTTCTGGCTATGAAATCCTTAAGCTGGCAACCAGGGGAAGCGCCAGGATTCTTGGTCGGGATGAACTGGGGCAGATTGCAGTGGGAATGGCAGCTGACTTTTTCCTGGTGGATATGGAACGCATCGAGATGGTTGGCGCCCAGTTTGACCCGGCGTCCGTGCTCTCAACCGTTGGCCTTAAGGGCAGCGTGGATTATACGGTGGTGGACGGCAGGATCGTGGTCAGGGATGGACGGCTGGCCTGTGTGGATGAGCACAGGATTGTAGAGAAAGCCAATGCAGTTGTAAAGGAATATATCAATCGGTAAGGATTTCCCAACCGCTAGGGTGTGTTTGAAAATTGCTTTCCGTCAGATGGCGGGAATGAATTATCAATCAATCCCTTGAACAGAGCGGCTGGGAATCGGCGTAATCCAGGCCAACGGCTGTCTGGTCCTGTTCCCTGATTGGGCAAAGACCATATTCGGGGAATCAGCGGTTGTGATAGCTACCATCACTGCCGTGACCCTGAACCTGATCCTTCCTGAGGAGGAAACCCAGGAGGCAGAAGAGGTACAGGGGGAGACGGTGCAGATGAATGTGTCATAGTGATGGGGGATGGATGTATTAATATAGTATAAAAAAATGCAGGAAGAGGTATCATTTCTTCCTGCATTTTTCATTAATTATTCTGTCAGAAGTACCTGTATACAATATCAGGAATCATACTAAGTTAGCAATGTGTTATTTACTAATGTGTTATCTACCGATGTGTTGTCCGCCACCACGCCATCTGCTTACCTGCCGCCCGCGGATATGCCATCCGCTGGCACACCGTCCTCCCCAATCACACCTCTGCAAACTGCGCATGGTACAGCTGTTCATAATACCCCTTTTTCACAAGCAGTTCTTCATGGGTTCCCTGTTCCACGATATTGCCGTCACGCATCACAAGGATTAAATCCGCATTGCGGATGGTGGATAGGCGGTGGGCAATCACAAAGGAGGTGCGCCCCTTCATGATATTCTGCATGGCGTCCTGAAGCATGTGTTCCAACCGGGTGTCAACCGAGCTGGTTGCCTCGTCCAGGATAAGGATCGGCGGATTGCACAGCACGGCCCGGGCAATGGTTAAAAGCTGTTTTTCGCCCTGGGAAATGTTGCTGGATTCCTCATTTAATATCATGTCATAACCTTCCGGCAGCGTCTTGATGAAGTGGTGGACATTGGCAATCTTGGCTGCCCGGATGACATCGGCGTCCGTGGCATCGTCCTTGCCGTAGGCAATGTTGTCCCGGATGGTTCCTTTGAACAGCCAGGTATCCTGAAGCACCATGCCGAATTTGGAGCGCAGGTCCTTCCGTTTCATATGGCGGATGTCAATGCCGTCTATGAGGATGGCGCCTCCAGTCACGTCATAGAAGCGCATCAGCAGGTTAATCAGGGTGGTCTTTCCCACTCCGGTAGGTCCTACGATGGCAACCATCTGCCCGCTTTCCACCCGGGCGTTCAGGCCCTGGAGCAGCGGTTTCTCCGGTGTGTAGGAAAAGTGTACATTTTCAAATGTCACGTTTCCTTCCACATGTTCCGGCGCTGCCTGACAGCGTTCATCCTCCGGCTCTTCCTCCTCGTTTAAGAATTCAAATACCCTGTGCACGGCGGCGGCAGAGGACTGGAGGGCGGATGACAGCTGTGTCATCTGGGACAATGGCTGGTTTACCTGCCAGATATAACGGATAAAAGCCTGCAGCTGTCCAACGGCAATGACCCCGGACAAGGCGTACAGCGCGCCCATGATGGCAATACAGCCAATACCCACATAGGTGATGAAGGATACCAGGGGAGACATGAGGCCGCTGATGAACTGGGCCTTGAACCCGTTCTGGCAGAGTTCGCTGTTGGCGGCCATGAAGTCGGCCAGGGCGTCCTCCTGTTTGCCGAACAGCTTGATTTCATTAAATCCGGTAAAGCTTTCCTGGACTACGCCGCTTAGGCTGCCCAGGGAGTTCTGCTGCTTTTCGAACAGAGGCTGGGATTTTTTTACAATCATCTTGGAAATGACCACGGAGCCAATGATGATCAGCATGGAGGCCAGGGCCATCTTCCACTGGATGGAGAACATCATGGCAACGGCCAGGGTCAGTCCTAAGATGGCGTTAAGTATCTGGGCAAAGCTTTGCTGCAGGGCATTGGATATGGTTTCCATGTCGTTGGTGACACGGCTCATGGTATCCCCCAGGGGATGCTGGTCAAAATAGGCGATGGGCAGGCGTCTGATCTTGCTCTCCACATCGTTCCTCAAGTCCACCATGGCGCTCTGGATGGCGTCGGTTAAGAGGAACTGGTAGGAGCAGTTGCAGATGGCCCCTGTCACATAAACAAGCAGCAGGGTTGCCACGATCCTGTATATGACTGTGAAATCCACCCCGTGTCCAGCTGTCACATCCTGGAACAGCTGGGTGGTTATCATTCCTTCCAGGGTAGGACTTAATGCTATGAGACATGAGGCCGCCACAATCAGCAGGATGGCCCCGGTTATCTTAAAACGGTATTTTTTCAGGTATGGGATCAGGCGCCTCATTCCTGTGGTGTTCATTTTCATGCTAATTCCTCCTCTGACAGCTGGCTTAAGGCAATTTCATGGTAAATACTGCAGGTTTTAAGCAGTTCCCTGTGTGTCCCAATCCCAACCACCGCGCCTTCATTCAGCACAATGATCCTGGTTGCATCCATGATGGATGTGACCCTTTGAGCCACAATCAGGGTTATGGCATCTTTTGTCTCGTATTTCAGCTGTTTTCTCAGATTGGCATCTGTTTTAAAGTCCAGGGCGGAAAATGAATCGTCAAAAATATAGATATCAGGCTTGCGCACAACGGCCCGGGCAATGCTGAGTCTCTGGCGCTGTCCGCCGGATACGTTGCCGCCGCCTTCTTCAATCATTTCTTCAAACTGTTTGGGCTTTTCCGTGATGAAATCATAGGCCTGGGCCACCTTGGCAGAGTGCTCCACCTCGGTCTGGACTGCGTTGTGCTTACCATAGCGGATATTTTCATTGATGCTTCCTGTGAACAGCAGCGCCTTCTGGGGGATGAAGCCGATTTTTTCCCGCAGCGCCTTCAGGTCATATCTGCGCACATCCACATTGTCGATGCGGATGCTGCCGGAACTGATGTCATAAAACCTGGGAATCAGGTTAATCAGGGTGCTTTTTCCGCTTCCCGTGCTGCCGATGAAGGCAATGGTATCCCCCCGCCTGGCCTCAAAGGTGATATCCCGGAGGACCGGCGCCTCCCCGTCCGGATACTGGAAAGACACGTGATCAAATACCAGGGTGCCGCTGCCATCGCCCGCAGTGACCGGATTCCTGGGGTTCTGTATAAGGGGCTCCTCATCTAATAGTTCCTTGATCCTCCTGGCGCTGATTTCAGCCCTGGGATACATGACGAACACCAGGGAGAACATCATCATGGAGAACATGGCGTGGAACATGTATTCCTGGAACGCAACCAGGTTGCCCACCTGAAGGCTTCCCATGTCAATCAGCCTGCTGGACAGGACAAAGACAATGGAAACAGCCAGGTTTAAGAGCAGGAAAAAGGATGGCTGTGTCACGGACATGAGTTTGAACAGCTTTTTTGCATTGGCTGCGTAATCTTCGTTGGCCTGGTCAAACCGTTCTGTTTCATATTCATCCTTACAGAATGCCCGGATGACCCTGACCCCGGTCAGGTTCTCCCTGGTAATCCTGTTTAACTTATCCAGTCCCTTCTGCTGCCGGGTGCTGATCGGGTTGCTGGTCCTGGCTATCAGATATACCCCAAGGCAGATAATGGGCACACAGCCTCCGATGACCATGGACAGGGTCATGCTGGTGCGGATGACCATGAACATGCTGATGATGATCATAATCGGGGTCAGCAGGGCGGTGCGCAGGATGATGTTGATGAACTGCATCAGGATGAATGCGTCATTGGTGGTCCTTGTTATCATGCTGGATATGCCGAACTTGTTGTATTCGGTGTGGGAAAACTCCTGGGCCTTGCGGAAGATATCATTGCGGATATCCCTGGTCACCCGGGAACTGACCAGGGAACTGCAGTAGGCCAGCAGCACGTTCCCAATGCCTCCTGCAACAGCCACGGCCAGGATGGCTGCTCCCATTTTGTAGATGTAAGCGCGGTCATTTAATATGATGCCGTTGTCAATCATACGGGAAACGATGGTGGGAATGCCAAGCTCTGCCGTGGCAAATCCCAGGATAGCCAGGAGGTTGAAGAATACGTAAATTTTATAGCGTTTTAAATAATGTAGAATCAGATGCATCTGAACACTCTCCTTTGGATTTGGGTGGTATGAAGGTATGATTACCCTGGATAACCGTATTATTGTACCCTATAGGGTAACCCGATAGTCAAGAGGGTTTCTTTAGGAAGGAATAAGGTTGAAGAAAACAGGGGCGGTGTGTTCTGTCGGGAACGTTTTACTGTCATGCAATTGTATATAATTGATAAAAAAATTAACCACAAGTTCAGAAATCACGACAAAATTACTTAAATCACGGTTTTCCCCCACCTTGTTTTCTGCTATGATGGAATCACCAGAAAAGATAGGAGGGGTTTTATTATGAAGAAAAGACTGGCACTATTGTTAGCATGTACCATGGCACTGAGCCTTACCGCATGCGGCGGTGGAAAGGCGGCAGATCCAACCACCACGGCGGCTCCTGCCACCACGGCTGCAACCGAGGCAGCGGGGGAAGAGAGCAAGGAGGCGGCGGATACCACGGCAGCAGAGGCAGCCGGAGGGGATATGGACGCCCTGATAGAGGCAGCCAAGGCCGAGGGCGAACTGACCGTATACGGCTCCTGCGAGGAGGAATACCTGTCAGCTGCATGCCAGAACTTTGAGAAGCTCTACGGAATCAAGACAAAGTATCAGAGGCTTTCCACTTCAGAAGTTTATACCAAGATTTCTGAGGAGGCAGGCAAACCTTCTGCCGATGTTTGGTTCGGCGGAACCACTGACCCTTATAATGAAGCGGTTGCAGACGGACTGCTGATGCAGTATGACGCAATCAATGCCAAGAACCTGATTAGTGACAACTACAAAGATCCCACTGACTGCTGGTATGGAATCTACAAAGGCATCCTGGGCTTCATGGTGAATACGGAAGAACTGGACCGCTTAGGCCTGGAAGCGCCCAAGACATGGGATGACCTGACAAAGGAAGAGTATAAGGGACTGATCATGCTGTCCAACCCCAATACGGCAGGAACAGCGAAGCTGCTTATCAACACCATGGTTCAGATGAAGGGCCATGATGAGGCCATGGAATACTTTAAGAAGCTGGACAAGAATATTTCCCAGTACACCAAGTCCGGTTCCGGCCCATCCAAGATGGTAGGCCCGGGCGAGTGCGTCATCGGTATCGGCTTTCTTCATGACGGCATTTACCAGATTCTTCAGGGATATGACAATATCCAGTTAATCGTACCGGAAGACGGAACCTCCTTTGAGGTTGGCGCTACCGCAATCTTCAATGGCTGCACCCATCCAAACGCTGCCAAGCTGTGGATTGAGTATGCACTGTCTCCTGACTGTGTGGATCATGCAAAAGAGAACGGCTCCTACCAGTTCCTGGTGCTGAGCAACGCAACCCAGCCTGAGGAAGCAACCAGGTTCGGACTGGATATGAACAATACCATTGATTATGATTTTGAGGATGCAAAGGAAAACAGCGCCAAGTACGTGGAAGATTTCTTTGAAGCCCTTGGAAGTTCTGCAGACAGTGCGGACAGCAGCCGTTTCCTGACGGAATAAGAAGGGAATCCAAGGCATGACATGGATTTACAATAAGATAGGATAGGTTGACAGGATAGTGCTGCGTAATGCGCCGGAACGTACATTACGCAGCATTTTCTCCTTTGATGCTTATGCAGAGCGGGGCGCCCGGGCGTTCCGGATAGAAATGGGGCGCCTTTTGGGGGCCCGGATAGAAAGGGGGGCCTTTACGTGGCCAGAAAACAAAGCGCGCAGTTAGAGCGCAAGAAATTTTTCTCAGACCCCATCCTGGTGGGCATGATCGTGGTACTGCTCATCTTCCTGGCACTGTTCATCCTGTATCCTCTCCTGATGCTGCTGGTGGACAGCTTCCGCACCGAGGAGGGCGGTGTCACACTGGATGTGTTTAAGCGGGTACTGAGTCTGGAGCGGTTCCAGAAAGCATTTAAAAATACAGTGGTGCTGGGTCTGATTACCGGATTTACCTCCACTGCCATCGGTCTTTTATTTGCTTATGTGGAGGTGTATGTAAAGCTTAGGACAAAAATCCTTGAAAAGCTGTTTGCGCTGGTATCCATGCTTCCGGTGGTATCCCCGCCTTTTGTACTGTCCCTTTCCATGATTATGCTGTTTGGACGCAGCGGAATCATTACCAGGTCCCTTTTGGGCATCTATGATTCCAATGTATACGGGCTTAAGGGAATCGCCATTGTACAGACCCTGACATTTTTCCCGGTGTGTTACCTGATGTTAAAAGGGCTTTTAAAGAACATAGACCCGTCCCTTGAGGAGGCCACCAGGGATATGGGTGCCAGCCGATGGAAGGTATTTACAAGCGTCACCTTCCCCCTTCTCCTTCCCGGCCTGGGCAATGCATTCCTGGTTACTTTCATCGAGTCCGTGGCGGACTTTGCAAACCCCATGCTGATCGGCGGTTCCTACGATACCCTGGCAACCACAATCTACCTGCAGGTCACAGGCGCCTATGATTCCACGGGAGCAGCGGCCATGGCCGTGGTGCTTCTGTCCCTGACCGTTGTGCTGTTCCTGATACAGAAGTATTATCTGGAGAAGAAGACAGCCGCAACCCTTACCGGCAAGGCCTCCCGCATGAGGATGCTGATTGAGGATAAGAGCGTGACCGTGCCCCTTACCATATTCTGCGGGCTGGTGGCTGCGTTCGTACTGTTAATGTATATCATGGTCCCGTTCGGCGCCATGTTCACCCTCTGGGGCAGGGATTACAGCCTGAGCCTTAAGTGGTTCCAGTACATGTTCAAGACCAGCGGACTGAAGGCATTTAAGGATTCCTTTGTGCTTTCAGCCATTGCAGCCCCTTTGACCGCGTTTTTATCCATGGTGATTTCCTACCTTGTGGTGAAGAAAAAGTTCAAGGCCAAAGGATTCATTGAGTTTGTATCCATGCTGGCCATGGCGGTTCCCGGTACGGTTTTAGGTATCGGATACATCCGCGGTTATGCAAGGGGGCTGTTCGGCACAGGAATCATGAGCAGCCTTTACGGAAGCGGGCTTATCCTGATCATCGTGTTCATTGTGCGGAGCCTTCCCACCGGCACCAGGAGTGGCATCTCAGCCCTGCGCCAGATTGACAAGTCCATTGAGGAATCCGCATATGACATGGGGGCTAATTCGGCCAAGGTTTTCATGACCGTAACCCTTCCGCTGATTAAGGATTCTTTCTTCAGCGGCCTTGTAACGGCATTTGTGCGGAGCATCACGGCTATTTCCGCCATTATCCTGCTGGTAACACCGGACTTCCTGCTGATTACCTGCCAGATAAACGAGCAGGCGGAAAAAGGAAACTACGGGGTGGCCTGTGCGTACGCAACCGTATTGATTGTCATTACATACGGCGCGGTGCTGCTTATGGATACAATGATGAAGTTCTTTGGTGTCAGCAGGAAGATTAAGGCTGAGGAATAGGAGGATAATAACATGGAAAAGCAGAAAAAGGGTGTCCGTCTGGACCACATTTCCAAGATATATACAGACCCCAAGACGGGGAAGGAGTTTTACGCGGTGCAGGATACCACGCTGGATATTGAGCCGGGTTCCTTCGTGACCCTGCTGGGCCCGTCCGGCTGCGGCAAGACCACTACGCTCCGCATGATTGCGGGGTTTGAAAGCCCGGATGAGGGGGATATCTACCTGGGGGATGAGAACATCAATGCGCTGACGCCTAATAAAAGGGATACGGCCATGGTATTCCAAAGCTACGCCCTCCTGCCCCATATCAATGTATTTGACAACGTGGCCTACGGCCTTAAGATACGAAAGCTCCCCAAGGAGGAAATCCATGAGCGGGTCATGAACATACTTAAGCTGGTGGAGATGGAAGGCATGGAGTCCCGGATGACCAACCAGCTGTCCGGCGGCCAGCAGCAGCGTGTGGCGCTGGCAAGGGCCCTGGTGATTGAGCCAAGCGTGCTGCTGTTTGATGAGCCTTTGAGCAACCTGGACGCCAAGCTGCGCGTGACCATGCGGACGGAAATCCGCAAAATCCAGCAGAAGGTGGGGATTACCGCCATCTACGTGACCCACGACCAGTCCGAGGCCATGAGCATTTCCGATAAGATCATCATCATGAGCCAGGGCAGGGTGGAGCAGATTGGCACGCCCAGGGAGATTTATTACCATCCTTCCTCCAGGTTTGTGGCTGACTTTATCGGCGAGGCCAACTTCCTGGACGCAAAGGTGAAGTCTGTCAGCGGTGAAAAAGCAGTGATTGACGTGGTGGGACAGGAGCTGGAGGTCAATAATTTTGCCCATGCAGATTCCGGCGCGGACGCCACCCTGGTCATCCGCCCGGAGGGGGCCACCCTGGCGGAACAGGGGCTTTTGGAGGCAACGGTTAGCCTTTCCACCTTCATGGGTTCCTACCAGTACTATGAGGTCATGGTGGGGAACATGATGATTCAGATAACGGATTATAATCCGGTGAACCGGAGGATTTACGAGGTGGGCGAGAAGGCGTATCTGGATTTCGACCCCAAGGGGGTTTACATTCTTTCAGCTGGTTGATACAATTAAGCATATGGACATTCATCATCCAATGAACGCCGGGAGGCACTGGAAACTAAATGAAAAAGAATTGGATCATATATGCGGCAGCCATAGGTATTTCCCTCTGTCTCCCAGGATGCGGGGGCAGCGGGGAGGCCGGGGCTGCCGGTGAGACGGATGAGGCGCTGGTTATCTACTGCCCTCATCCGTTGGAGTTTATAAACCCCATTGTGTCTGAGTTTGAGGGCAGGACCGGGGTGAAGACCTTTGTGCAGACCGGGGGGACCGGGGAACTGCTATCCATGGTGGAGGCGCACAGGGAACCGGCCTGCGACATATTCTGGGGCGGCTCCCTTTCCACCACCATGCCCAGACAGGAGCTGTTTGAGCCTTATGTGAATGAGAATGAGGACATGGTCAGGGATGAGTTTAAGAACCAGGAGGGCAACTTAAGCCGGTTCACGGACGTGCCCAGCGTCCTTATGGTGAATACCAACCTGATTGGGGATACGGTGGTGGAGGGATATGGGGACCTGCTGAAGCCGGAGCTGAAGGGGAAGATTGCCATGTGTAACCCGTCCACCTCATCCTCTGCCTATGAGCATCTGATCAATATGCTTTACGCCATGGGACAGGGAAACCCGGAGGAGGGCTGGGATTATGTGGAACAGTTTGTAAGGAACCTGAACGGCTGCCTTCTTGGCGGTTCCGCGGATGTGTACCAGGGAGTGGCCGAGGGACGGTTCGTGGTGGGGCTTACCTTTGAGGAAGGGGCGGCCCGCTATGTGGCGGACGGGGAGCCTGTCAGGCTGGTGTACATGAAGGAAGGCGTCATTTCCACTCCGGATGTGGTCTGTATCGTGAAGGGAAGCAGGCACCTGGCAGAAGCTGAGGCGTTTGTGGATTTTGTCACTGGAAAGGATGCCCAGACAATGATTGCGGACCGTCTGGACCGCCGTTCGGTGCGCAAGGACGTGGATGAGCCGGAGTATCTGCCAGATAAGGATGGCCTGCACATTATCTATGACGACCTGGAGGTGGTGAACAGGAACAAGCAGCAGTGGCTGGAGAGGTTTGCCGGGATTTTCCGGTCCGTGGCGGATGAAGGAGGGGCCGGATGAAAAAAGAGAAGTATTTCAGGGACGAACTCCAGCACATGTTCATCTACTATGCCATTGTTCCGGCCGTGGTATTCACGCTGCTCTGCGGAGTGGTGTTCATGGTGGCCCTTATCCATGGGAGAAGGAGCATTACCGTATCCAACAACGGTTATGTGGCTGGGGAACTGGAGCGGGTCCTGGGACGCTACGAGGAGGGACTGGTCCGTCTGGCCGGGCAGCCTGACCTGTTCACAGGCACCCTGGACACCAGGAGGAAGGCCGGGATATTTGAAGGGTTTTACGGTATGACCAATGGCCTGGAGATAAAAGGGAACCTTTATATACTGGACCGGGACAGGAATATCCTGCTGTCCAGCCAGCCGGGCCGGCCTGAGTATCTGGATGTGAAGGAGGGGACTTCCTGGGGCATATTCTGGCACATGGACAGATGGCCCGGGCAGACAGCCGTAAAGCTGGTGGACGGATGGAAGAGCCAGCAGGGCGCGGTTGCCCTTGGACGCAGCGTGGAGTCGGAGGGGCAGACCGTGGGATATGTGGTATGCTCCATTCCCAGCAGCCAGATGCAGAAGATGCTGGACCGGCTGGAGACGCAGACCATCATCACGGATTCCTATGGATGGGTCTATGCGTGCAGCAACTATCATTTTGTCAATAAAAGCAACCAGGTCCTGGGAGCCCTTTCAGGAGCAGGGCGCTTTTTGTCCCACGACAGGCAGATGTACCTGGCGGCAAGGCAGCCGGCCTACCGGCAGTTGTTCCAGGTTTATTCCATCTCGGACATCCAGAACATTGTGATCTCCCTGTCCTTAAGCAGCGCCCTGGTCATAACGGCGCTGATCCTCATGACCCTGTGGATGCTGCTGCGGTCCAGGAAGATGACGGAAAAAAAGACAGAGGACTTTTACCGTATACTGGATGTGATGGAGAATGCCAGGACCGGCAACCTGGAGACCTCCATCCGCATTGACAGCGAGAATGAGTTCCGTATCATCGCGGATGCGTATAATGAGACAATCGCCAGCCTGAAAACCCAGATGGAGAATAACCGGAAGATGACCGAGCTGGTTGCCATGGCCCAGAACAAACAGCTGGAATCCCAGTTCAACCCCCATTTCCTTTACAATACCCTGGAAAACATACGGTACATGTGCAGGCTGGAGCCGGCCACGGCAGAGCGGATGGTATTTTCCCTGTCCAATCTCCTGCGCTACAGCCTGGACGGGAGCAAGGACCAGGTGACCCTTAAGGAGGATCTGGAGCATCTGGAGAATTACATGACCATCCTTAAGCGCAGGTTCGGTTCCAGGCTGGAATACCAGATTGAGGTGGAGCCGGAGGCCATGGACTGCAGGATACCAAAGCTGGTCCTCCAGCCCATGATTGAGAACGCAGTTAAATACGGGTTCGGCAGCCAGCTGAACCTTAAGGTGGAGCTGAAGGCATATATCTACCAGGAAAATCTTATTATGATATGCCGTGATGACGGGGTTGGGATTTCCCAGGAAAACTTAAGTGAGCTGAACGCCGTGCTGGAGCAGAAGGAGAATACCAGCAGGCATTCAGGGCTTTACAACATACACCGGAGGATTGCAATCCTGTATGGACGGCCTTACGGGGTGGAAATCAGAAGTACGGAGGGGCATGGCACCACCCTGGTGGTGACGCTGCCTGCTGACCGGGAACCGTCATGGGGACCGGGCGCTTAAAAAGGGAGGAAAACGGATGCTGCGCGTCTTGATTGCAGAAGATGAGGATATGATACGAAAAGGCCTTGTGTACACCACGGACTGGCTTTCTATGGGCTGCGTGGTGGTGGCAGAGGCGTCGGACGGTAAGGACGGATATGAAAAAATTCTGGAATGCCGCCCGGATGTGGTGATTACGGATATCTGCATGCCGTTCATGGATGGGATTGAAATGATTAAGAAGGCATCGAAGCAGGTAAAATTCAAAAGTATCCTCCTGACCAGCTATGCTGACTTTGAATATGCCAGGAGGGCCATTGAGGCCAGGGTATGTGAATACATCCTAAAGCCTGTGGACGAGGAGGCGCTGGCAGGAATCATGAAAAGGCTGGAGGAGGAGATTGCCAGCGCCAGGCAGGTGGAACACGCGCTGGAGCAGGCGGAGCTGGAGGGCGGGACCATGAACCTGGAGTATTACATGCAGCTGGACCTTTCGGAGAACCAGTATGTGTCCAGGGCCATTGGGAAGATCAAGGAGCATTTTGCCGAGAAGATCAGTATTGAGGGGATTTCGGAGGAACTGGGGGTCAGCGCCAGCTATCTCAGCAGGAAGTTCAAGGAGGTGACGGAGCAGACGTTCCTGGATTTCCTGAACAAATACAGGGTGCAGCAGGCGGTTGCCATGCTGAACACAAGGCAGTACCGCATCAGCGAGATATCCGAGGCCACCGGGTTCACGGATTATAAGCACTTCTGCTCCGTGTTTAAGAAATACACGCTTAAGTCGCCCACCAAGTTCATAAAGGGGATGTAGTATTAGGCATAGTGGTAGGTGCTGCGGTATTTCCTCATATAATGGATACTTAAAAGCAGGCCGCCCAGTTCCGCGATGGGAATCGCCAGCCACACGCCGTCCACCCCGATCAGGAAGGGCAGGACCATAAGGCTTGTGATGATAAGGCCAAAGGTGCGCACAAAGGAGATGACGGCGGATATCCGTCCGTCCGAAAGCGCGGTAAACAGGGCGGATGCAAATATGGTAAAGCCTGAGAACAGGAAGCTGAAGGCAAATATGGTAAAGCCATGGCGGGCCAGGCCGTAGACCGGGCTGCCGGGCTCCGCGAATATGCCCACCACAATGCTTCCGCCCAGCTGGGCCAGCAGGAAGGTGGCTGCCGAGGTCGCAAGGGTAAAGAGAAGGGAGGTCTTAAACACCTGCCTGAGCTGTTCCTGGTTCCTGCTTCCGTAGTTAAAGCTGATTACCGGTGAGACGCCCTGGGAAAAGCCCATGAACAGCGCGTTCAGCAGGAACTGGGAGTACTGGATGATGGTGATGGCGGCAACCCCGTCCTCCCCTGCAAAATGCATCATGGCCAGGTTGAACAGGAAGGTGATGATGCCGGATGAAAGGTTGGTCACCATTTCTGAGGAACCGTTGATGCAGGTGTCCTTAAGCTCCCCCTTTTCCATGCGGGGACGTACCAGCCACAGGGAGTTTCTTGCATATGAAAAATAAATAAGGCCAATGACAGCCGGTATCATGTAACCGGTTACCGTGGCAATGGCCGCGCCTGCAATCCCAAGCCCCATGGGCACGATCAGCACATAGTCAAGCACAGCGTTGGCCACCCCGGCCAGAAGGGTCAGGAACAGGCCGATGCCCGGCCGCCCTTCGGTGACAAAATACATCTGGAACTGGATCTGGAGCATCAGGGCCGGGGCAAATGCCAGCTGCCATCGCAGATAGGTGACGCAGTCCTTTAAGAGGACTTCGCTGGAACCTAAAAGCAGGGACAGGGGCGTGGCAAACAGGTTGCCCAGGATGGCAATGACCAGTCCGGCCGCAATATTTAACATAATAATCATGGTGAAGGTCCCTCTGGCGCTGTCAGGGCGGCCTTCACCCATTTTTTTGGCAACAATGGCGCTGCTTCCCGTGGAGAGCATGACGCTTAAGCCCAGCACGATATTGATGATGGGATATACGATATTAATGGAGGACAGGGCATTGGTGCTTACATACCTGGAGACGAATACGCCGTCCACGATGGTGTACAGGGACATGACAACCATCATGATGGTGGTTGGCATGGCAAACATCAATAAAGACCCGAAGGTAAATTTTTTTGATAATGAATGACTCATAAAAATACTCCTGATTCTATTGTAAATTTCAGCCGCAGGTATTATCATATAGTATAGGGTTACCCGATAGTCAAGAGGAGATTGAAAAAATGGAAAACCGCACTGAACTGTATTTTACAACCGGGGAATTTGCACGGATACTGGGGGTTAAGAAACACACCCTGTTCCACTATGACCAGATAGGCCTCTTATCACCTGCGCTGAAGGAGGAGAACGGATACCGTTACTATTTTGTCTGGCAGATGGATGTGTTCGAGGTCATCAAGGCGCTGCAGAAGCTGGGCATGCCCCTGGAGGAAATCAAGGAATACATTGAGAACCGCTCGCCGGAACGGTTCATGAAAATGATGGATGAAAAGGAGAAGCAGATAGACAGGGAGATTGAGCACCTGAAACAGATGAAGCGGTTCATACGCAATGAAAAGAACAATATAACCGCTGCCCTGAATGTGCCCCTGGGTGTCCCCATGCTGGTGGGGCACAGGGAAGAGTTCCTTCTGGTATCCGACATCACGGCTTCGGATGAGCGCAGGACAGCCGTGGAGATTGCAGAGCATGTAAGGGAGCAGGAAAAATACCACGGCGCCATGGGGGCGGTGGGCTCCATCTGCCTGAAGGAGGATTTGGAAAAAGGATTGTTTGACAAATACGTAAAGGTCTATACAAAGCTTGAGAAGAGGGCGGCCTCCCCCAAGGTCATGAAACGCCCTGCCGGTGAATATGTGGAGATGTATTACCGGGGTTATGCCTGGGATATGGAGGCGCCTTATGAACGGATTACAGGATTTTCCAGGGAAATCGGGCGGGTTACCGGGGAAATGTGGTATGAGGACCAGCTGTTGGATGAACTGACGGTTAAGGGATATGAGGATTATGTGGTCAGGGTGATGGTGCCTGTATATATGGAAGGAAAAGATGGGGACCGCGCATAGACAAACAGGGGGACTGCGGTTATAATATCAGTAGGAATACTGGAAAATGCAGGG
>OLQS01000591.1_pt1 | contig 24047 bp, 17 predicted proteins | sample 1672291 | NCBI WGS metagenome assembly OLQS01 (sample SAMEA3136668, study PRJEB25190) | human gut metagenome | biome: human gut; feature: human-associated habitat; material: faeces | place: Austria | collected 2013
GAATGAGCTGAATATCGCGCCGTCTGCCGCAATGCGGAAGACGGTCAAGCTCTATGCAAAGTTCTTCGACAGCAAAGAGCGTATTCAAAAGCTGCGCAGGATCGGGCGGGACTATCAGACACCCCTCCAACTCCACATCGACATTATGGCGGTTCTCGCCGGTTTGAGCGAAGGTTCCGCGCAGGATGTCATCATCGCCGTCCTTGCCGCGGGTCTCGATAAGGAGACGAACAGTGTCTTGCAGAACATCCGCAAGTTTGGCAGCATCGAAGCCTTCTGGCAGCTTGCGCGGAAGTACACCGGCTACATCGAGGAAGAAGACAAGCCGCTGGGCTACTTCGCGGCGCACGTTCTGCTGACCGCGCTTTCTCAGACGATGAATGCCTCCGTCCTGAAAGGCTTGGAGCGTTTCGTTTCCGAGACCAACAAGGCGTACTGTTACAGCATCGTCCATGAATGGCGTTCCCGCGAGGATAACGAGGACTTGTACGAGCTGTGCCGCACCGTGGAGAACGAATTGCAGCTCCCGACGCGCTTTGACAAATTTGAGCCGGAAACGCTGATTACAGGAGACGTCTTCCCGTGCATCAACGAGAGCATCCTGAAACAGCTCTTCGCGGAGGTCAGCGACCATGTTGTGAAGGTCGATCTCATTAGGAAGGTCTGTGAAAACAGACGTACAGCCGGATGGTACAAGCGGTTTTCAAATTATTTTGACTGCCTCTTCTTCATTGGAAAGATGCAGACCTTCTATCAGGAACACGGCGGCGGATTCCATATCGTCGAGCCAAAGAAAATCTGGAAGCTCTATACGAGTGATTTTTACCGTATGGATGCCTACTATCGCCACTTCCATTATGCCTTCGGCAACTCTCTCAAGAATGCAAATGACATTCTGGAAGACGGCATGAAGCACTCGACGGAGTTTGTTGAGGCGCTGTATCAGAACTGGTTCCTCCGGGAACTGACCGCTTGCTGGACAAACGCAGCGGCAGATGACCTTGCTACGCTTGGCTACATCTCAGAGATCGAGAAGCAGCGGGATTTCTATAAGAGATATGTCGCTCCCGCAAGCAGTAAGAACACCCGTGCGTTTGTGATCATCTCGGACGCGCTTCGCTATGAGGTCGCCTCCGAGCTTTCCGAACGCATTGTCCGCACCACAAAGGGAACTGCCGAATTGGAGTCGATGCAAGCAATCTTCCCGTCCATCACGAAGTTTGGTATGGCGGCTCTTCTTCCGGCAAAGAGCATTTCTGTGAACGACAGTATGGACATTCTCGTTGACGGAAATCCCACCCGTTCCACCGTGGAGCGAAACACGATCCTGAACGCGACGCCGAAAGCCAGCGTTGCCATTCAATACAATGACCTTCTGAACATGAAGAAGGATGAACGGCGGGAGTTGGTTGCCGGAAAAGATGTGATCTACATCTATCACAACTCCATCGACGCCATCGGAGACAAAGCCCCTACGGAGTCCAAAGTCTTTGACGCCTGTGAGACAGCAATTCAGGAGATTTCCGGCATTCTGCGTATCATCGTGAACGAACTGAGCGGAACAAATATTTTCATCACGGCGGATCACGGCTTCCTCTATACCTATAAGCCTCTGAATGAGAGCGACAAGATTGACCGGAAAGCCTTCTCTGACAACGTGTATGAGCTTGGACGGCGTTATGCGCTGACTGCTCCTGACACAACTGCTGATTTTCTGCTTCCCGTCAATCTGGAACGGGAGCTGGATGGAACTCCTGTCAAGGGCTATGCCCCGCAGGACACCATCCGCATGAAGGTTCAGGGCGGTGGTGAGAACTATGTCCACGGCGGTATCAGCTTGCAGGAGCTTGTCGTGCCTGTGATTGCCTTCAAGAACCTCCGCACGAGCAACAAGAATTACGTCGAGGTTAAGAACGCGGAGCTGAAACTTTTGAGCGAAAGCCGCAAGATTTCCAACCTGATTTTCTCGTTGGAGTTCCATCAGCGTCAGCCCGTGGGCGATAAGATTCAGCCCTGCACCTACTCCATCTACATGACGGACGATGAGGGCGTGGTGATCAGCGACCGGCAGACGGTCATCGCGGATAAGACCAGCGACAATGCAGCAGATCGCGTGTTCCGTGTCCGGTTCAACCTGAAAACCGGAGCGTATGATAAGAAGAAAGTCTACCGTCTGGTGATCGCAAACGAGATTGACGTGGAAGAGATCGAGTTCCACATCGACATTGCGTTTGCGGACGATTTCGGCTTTGACCTGTGAGGTGGCAAGAATGGATGAGCAGAGAATGACCGGAGAGACCGGCGATAAAAACGCAGTGATCGACCAAAAACTACGGCAGTTCTTTGACGGAAAGATCGTCCGGAAAGACCTGACGAAGAAGATCAAGGAAGGCGCGAATGTGCCGGTCTATGTCCTTGAGTTTTTACTTGGTCAGTATTGCAGCTCGGATGATCCCGAAGTCATTGAGACCGGTGTGGAGAACGTCAAGCGCATCTTGGCGGACAACTACGTCCGTCCGGACGAGGCGCAGAAGATCCTCTCCATGCTTCGTCAGCGTGGGATGCACACGGTCATCGACAAGATCACTGTCAATCTGAATATGAAAAAGGATACCTATGAGGCGGAGTTCTCCAACCTTGGTATCAAGAATATCCCTATTTCAGAGGACTATCCCGCAAAGTTTGACCGGCTGCTCTGCGGCGGTATCTGGTGCATTGTGCAGCTCGAATATGAGTTTCTGGAAGAAGAGAAAAATGCCTCTCCCATCCACATCCGCAAGCTGACTCCAATCCAGATGCCTCATGTGGACATTGAGGAATTGAAGGAAGGCAGAAAGAACTTCACCGAAGAAGAGTGGCTTGAGATCATGCTGCGCTCCTGCGGTTATGAGCCGGATAAGCTGAACGACCGTGAACGCTGGTTGCTGCTTGCCCGTATGCTGCCGCTTGTCGAGAACAACTTCAACCTCTGTGAGTTAGGTCCGCGAAGCACCGGCAAATCCCATATCTACAAGGAAATCTCCCCGAACAGCATCCTTGTTTCCGGCGGTCAGACTACCGTTGCCAATTTGTTTTACAACATGGGCAGAAAAACGGTCGGCTTGGTCGGCTTGTGGGACTGTGTTGCCTTCGACGAGGTTGCCGGTATCAACTTCAAGGACAAAGATGGCATCCAGATCATGAAGGACTATATGGCGTCCGGCTCCTTTGCTCGTGGAAAGGAAGAAAAAGCCGCGACCGCTTCTATGGTCTTCGTTGGCAACATCAATCAGAGCGTGGATGTGCTGCTGAAAACGTCCAGCCTTTTTGACCCATTCCCTCCCGAAATGGGAACGGACACGGCATTTCTCGACCGTATGCACTGCTATATCCCCGGCTGGGAGATACCGAAGTTCCGTCCGGAGCATTTCACCAACGACTACGGCTTCATCACCGACTATCTGGCAGAGTTCATCCGTGAGCTTCGCAAGGAGCAGTACGGCGATGCGCTGGACAAGTATTTCCGCCTTGGCAAGAACCTCAATCAGCGTGACACCATTGCCGTCCGCAAGATGGTTGGCGGAATGATCAAGCTGCTCTATCCGGACGGGGAGTTCACGAAGGAACAGCTTGAAGAGATCCTCAAGTTTGCGCTTGAAATGCGCCGCCGCGTCAAGGAACAGCTCAAAAAGCTGGGCGGTATGGAGTTCTACGATGTCAATTTCTCGTACATTGACAATGATACCTTTGAGGAACATTTCGTCTCCGTCCCGGAACAGGGCGGCGGAAAGCTGATTCCCGAAGGAATGTGCAATCCCGGCCAGGTCTATACGGTTTCACAGGGAAAGAGCGGAATGATCGGCGTCTTCCGTCTGGAATCACAGATGCTTCCCGGCAGCGGAAAGTTTGATCGGACGGGACTGAACTCTGATGGCAAGTGCAAAGAGGCGGCGAACACTGCTTTCAACTATCTGAAAGCAAACGGCAACCGCATCAGCGGCGCGATCAGCACGACAACGAAGGACTATATCATCAACTATCAGGATTTACAGGGCATCGGCATGACCGAGAAGCTGGCACTTCCCACGCTGATCGCGCTCTGTTCGATTGCGCTTGGAAAGCCGACCCTTAGCAGTCTGGCGGTGCTGGGTGAGATCAGCATTGCAGGAACGATGCTCAAGGTGGATGAGCTTGCAAACGCGCTTCAGGTCTGCCTTGACAGTGGCGCAAAGAAGGTGCTGCTGCCTATTACATCGGCGGCTGATCTCGGACTTGTCCCAGCAGATTTGATTGGCTGCTTTAATCTTGTGTTCTATCAGAGCGCAGAAGACGCGGTATATAAGGCATTGGGCGTTGAGTAATTCCGATAAAAAGGGGTGAGAGCAATATGCGCTGTCCGTGGTGCGGAAGTCCGGTTATGATACGCGGGTCATCTTGGGAATGCGGCTGGTGTGGAGATTCTGGAAGGCTGCAAAGAACACCGGCAAAAAAGTCACAGAATACGGCACAGATCACGTTGACCCTCTCCTTTGTCTACCATGTTGACCTATCCGAAACTTGGAGCAATCTGAAAAAGGCACTGGGGCAGATTGCGCCTAACGACACCTCACTCTCGCAGCTTCTCGGAAAAGTGTTGCTGCATCACATCTCAGTCGGCATCCAACACGCAGGAGCTTTGCCGGATGAGAAGAAGTCAGAGGAACTGCGGACGTTCCTGACTACGACCACTGACCTAAATCTGGGTGAAAGCGCAGACGAGATCATGCGCGATGTAAAACGCGGCGTTCTGTTCCGCGAAGAAGCAGCCCTTTCCGAAACGAACTGCGGCACGTTCTGGACGGAACTCTTCTCGACGCGCCCGGTAGAAGACTACTACAACCGCGTCGATCCGGACGGCTTGTTTGAACTTTTCTCCGAGTTGTCCTCTGCCTATGCCTACTTTGGCGGGAAGAAGGATGAGGAAATGGGCGAAGCGCAGGACTATCAAAATGCGCTGGAAGAAGCCTATCACACCCATTGGCAGAACAAGGTGCTGCTGCACCCAGACGTGGAGCGCGCCAAACGTCTCTTGGCGCAGGGCAAGTTTCCGGATTACGAGGATATTTGCCGCGAGATTTTACTGGTCGAATACCCGGAGGAAGTCCCGCATGAAACCGCCGAGGATTTCGATGAATTGTCGTGGGAACGTGTTCTGGATGATGTGTTTGCAGACGACCCGGAAAAAGGGATGGAGATGTGGCGGCGGCTTCTGGACATCGCAGAACCGTCTCTGAAAACCGACGCTAAAACTGCCGAAAAACTTCTCCCAGACTGGGATTGGCTGGATTCTCCGAGCCATGATCAAGTGCCGCTGCTTTTGACCGCATTGAACGACGAGAGGTTTGTATCACAGCTTTTTGAGAGCGCATCCATAGGCAGATTACAGCTTGATGTTCTGAATGCTTGCCGTGACTACGGGCAAGAAATATTAGGACAGCATTGCCTTGAACTTGCGTTGAAGAATCCCTCCCTTGAAGAAAACTGGGAGAAGCGGCTCAAGCGAGTTTTCACCGTGGTGCCGTCTTCTGGAAGGTCAAAGCCGCGATCTAATCCCAGCAAGCACATTGCAGACACGAAGCCTGATGACGGCACAGTGTATCACTATTGCTCTGTTCAGGTGCAGGGAACGCGCCGCCCGTATGCGTATCTGACCGGCGGCTTGCCGCTCAAGGTCGGAGATTGGGTCGAGCTTCCGTTTGGAAAAGACGATGTGCTGCGGAGAGGTCAGGTCAAAGCGGTTATGGACTGTACGCGCATGGTTGCGCCTTGGCCCCCGGGGCAGACAAAGACCGTCATCCGCACGATAGATGCCCCGGCAGTCAAGCCGACCATTGAAGTTGCTGTGCCGACATCCCCAAAGCGCGTAGAGCAGCCTAAGAAAGAGGCTGAAAAAATAGAAGTCCCTGTGATTCCTGCGCCGGAAACAAAGCCGGAAGAGCCAAAAGCAGAGTCGCAAGTCACTGAGCCTGTTGTTTCAGAAAAAGATGAAAAGAAACCCGTGCCGCCCCCAAAGCCATTCCCATTCAAGAAAATCATCGCGGCAGTTCTGGCAGTAGCCGTGATTGCTGGTATCTCAATTTCCCTCTCAAGCCGCAATAAGCAGAGAGCGGCAGCTTACGAAGCCGCCCTTCAAGAGCTTTCAAATGGAAATTACACTTCTGCCGAGCAGGACTTCTCTGCGCTTTCCGGCTATCGGGACGCGGCGTCGCTGTCCATCTACTGCAAATACGCCGATATGTACAAAGGCAAGACGGAATACGTGGGCGGGCAAGACGAGTTAGCAACCATCACACTGAAATATGACACGAGCTGGCAGCAGGATGTTGACGCGCTGGAAACCCGCGTTAAAAGCTATAAAGCGGAGAAAGACGCCGCCGAGGAAGCTGAACGCAAGCGCATCGCTGCCGAGAATGCCGCGAAGCAGGAGCAAAGCCGGAAAGACCAGTATTCCGGGAAGCTGCCCGTGGATGGTATGCCTGTAAGTTGCTTGAAGTACACGTCTATCGGTTCACCCACTAAAACCGAAAAGTGCCAGTTCTATGACAACATGGACGTCCATAGGCGGTATAAAATTCTGCATTGGTATAACAGTGAAGGGCAGACCGTAGCATACTGCCATTCCCATCAGCCAAAGGGCGAAACAGAAGAAATCATCTATGCCTTTACATACTATGAGTCGCCAATCGGACGTCCAAACTCTGCCCCTCCGTGGACACCGCCGAGTACATCGGGAGGCAACAATTCTGGAAGCATCCGGGATGACTACGACAATCCCGAAGACCTCTGGGAAGAGAACCAAGATTGGTATGAAGACGAGGATGAAGCGTGGGATGAGTGGTATGACGGTTAATCTCCAAATGAGAGTTCCTGTTTCCAGCGATTTTAATTCCCTGAGTCGATACCCTATTCATAGGAGACGCTATTCGACTTTTCAGAACCGACTGACCTCTCACGATACCGTGCAAAGTCACGCGGAACAAAGAGGGAGGTTCATCATCCAGATAATCGCTGGATAGCATATAGATTTCTCGGAAGCGAAAAGACTTTCACGATTCCCACCGGCTTTGATCGAAACGCCTGATTTTAGGGTATCTTACAGCCGTCTGACCGCAAGCGTCACCGGGTCAATCACAATGATAGCCTTCCCGTTCCTGCCACGCGCATAGGTCACGGTCTTTCCCGTCCCGCTGGGTCTGCCATCCCATACCGCAATAATGAAGTCGGCGTGATCGACCATATAGCGGTTACGCTTGTCCATGCAGTCGGGCGAATAGTGACTTTGGAGCATGGTTTCCTTGTCGCACTGCGCGGCAATATCATAATAGCGTTCTCGCTGTGCTGCCGACCACTTGACAGCCTGAGTTTCGCAGGGAATAGCACTCTCAAGTGTAATGTTGGGATAACGAGCCTTCAAATCAAGCACGATCTCAGCCGCGTAAAGATCAACGCCGAGAGCCATGCCGGTTATAAAGTGCGTGACATCTTCTGCCTCGATAAGATTGATAATTTGCTCTTTCAGTGCCTCCTTGAGCTTGACACAGCGGTCGTCATTCTCGTTCATTCCGAACGGGAGGTGCTGCGGGCGATGTCCGGTAAAGGCGCAAGTTTTCATGGTTGTTCTCCATCTCCTTCTATGTATTAGAGATTGTCTCTATGTCTCTAATACATAGTATAGCATGGAGATATGCAGAAATCGGTCGAAAAATGGCAAAAAAATAAGACTGCGTGAAAAAACACGCAGTCCTTGGCGAACTTAGCCATTACCCGAGGTCTCCTGCTGGATCATCAGCTCAACCATCTGCAAAATACGTTTCTGTGCTTGTGGAGGCAACGAGTCAAGTTTCTCGGAAAGTTCAGACGCCTTGTAGCTCGTCGAGTGATCCAGAACGTCACAAAAGATCGCGTCAGCCGAAACCTCAAGTCCGTTGAGAAGGATAATCAACTTCTCGCAGCGAGGGAATGACATACCGCGTTCAACCGTAGAAATATAATTTGCTGTCAGCCCTGTCTTTTCCGCAAACTCTTCCTGTGAAAGACCGAGCCGTTCTCTGCATTGCTTTACTCGTTTTCCTATTCGCTTGTCAATCATAGCGCGTACCTACACCTTTTCTATAACGCTCATGACAATTATATGGGTTAGAGACATAGTTATACAGAAACTTTAATGGCGACACTATGGATTAGCGTGTGATTTTCGACGGTATTTACGGAAAAGATACAAAAAAAGAGCCTCTGCCGACACCCAAAACGGGCATCGACAGAGGCTCTTGGTTCGTTTTCCGGGCATTCAAACAAGTGCCGAAATCGACACTTATTCTCGCTCTATTGCTGGAACTGTGCGGGGAATATAATCACACTGGGCGGTCATTCCTCGTCGCTCTGAGGCTTGCAATCACAGGCTTTTTCGACCCCTAACTGTCTACACCGCGATGCCTTGCGGGAGAAGTGCGGACAGGCGATGAGATCCGCACGGAAGCTCTGCTTGCAGCTATGGACGCAGCGGACGCAGAAGCGGTTATACTTCCGGCGTCCGCTGTCCCCGATGAAGAACGACCACTCCTGTCTCCATTTCTGACTTCTGCTCACAGCTCAATCTCTCCTTTGTGCTTTTTTGGGGGGCAGCATTCCTTCTGCTTTTCAGCCTTTGCAGACTTGAGTCTGTCCATGATGGAGGACTTTTCGCCCCTTTCGGGGGCTTTGACCTCTGCGGTCTTGTCCTCCTTCGGACCGTTGTTGATGATTCCGTCAATCATGCCATAGTCATCCTCCATCGACATCTCCGCTGCCTTGAGGTAGTTTTCCTTCTCAAGAGCTGCCATCCAGCTTTCCTTGCTGATACCGAGCATTCCGCCCTTTGCCGCATGATCGGCAATCTCCTTGGCATCTACGCACAAGCCCTCGGTGTTATCGGAATAGAGACGGTAAACCTCGCAGCCCTTCTCCAAAGCCTTCTCAGCCGCCTCCTGACCGGCGGGAAGAACGCCAGCCCAGGCGTAGCCGTAGTCCTTCATGTCCTGAACGGAGAGCGCGGGATCAGGCATTTCCGACACTTCCTTGACCTCAAGGTCGAGAAGGCGGAGAGTGTCATCGTCAAAGCCGTTGTAGACATCATCAAGGACGAGCTTGCCGCGCTCATCGACGATGATGCAAGCAGCTTCATCGCCGTAGGTGTCATGCTCCATCAGGTAAAAGCTGTGACCGCCGACCTCGTGCTGGTCAATGGTGTGCCACGTCCCGATGTGACCGGCAACCGTCAGACCGGAGGTATCGGCATTCATCTCAAAGTCCTTCTGCTCGATGCTCTCCTGCTTCTGCTGCTCCTTCGAGATCATGGGGATTGCCACAATCTTATCGCCCAACTTAACAAACTGCTCCGGCACTTTGAAGTGGTCAGAGAACTTCTGCATCTGCTCTACGGTCAGAGAGCCGAAGCTGTCATCCGTCAAGCCGACTACCATGAATGTTCCGGCAACAACGTCGTAGATGTCACCGTCCTCATCTCGCAGAGCGCGGTTCAGGGGCAGACCTTCCAGCTTGCCTTCCTCGTTGCAGACTAAGGCAACCGGGTCTTCGTAGGGATAAATTGCCTCGATGCAGCCGCCGACCTCATGCTGCAAGGACTCCAGACCGGAGTCAATCTCCTTCACATAAGGCTCCTTTCCCGGCTCAACGATGAGAACGGCGATGGTGCTGTCACGCTCGGCGGTTTCCCCTGAGCCGGTGATCCGGTATTCGTCGGGAATATCATCAAGCTCACCGTCAAACTGCCTGTCCCAGCGTTCGCTTGCGACACGGACATAGCCCTCATCGGTGAAGCGTCCCTGCTCATCCATCGCAATGTCGCGCCCATAGCGTTCATAGTCGATGTAATTTGCCAGAGGACCGAGATCCTTTTCAGCGTAGATACCGGCTTCGTGGGCGTAATAATAACCGAGGTCGGATTCGTCGTTGATACCGGGCATGATGTCGTAGCAGTCCAGATTGAACGTCAGGTTGATGAGATCGTCGATGTCGCTGACCTCATCGCAGCCAGCCTCCATAATAGCAACGAGCTTTTCCTGATCGCTCAGGGAAAGCTCGTCAATCAAAGCAGCGAGATAGTTGAGCTTATCAAGGCTCTCGTACTCGCCAAGCATCTCCTGAACACCGTAGATCGGGCATTCGTAGTCGGTGATAAACCACTCTTCGTAGGGCTGACCGAACTCATCCTGCTTGCCGATCCCAATACGCTCAAAGACCTTCTGCATCTCTTCTTCGGTGGTGGGGAGCTTCACCCACTCACCGACCAGCATACCCTCGTTGTACTTGCCGAGGTTTGTGACGAAGGCTTCAAAATTGCCGTCTAATACGGGCATAGGCATCCTCCTTTCAGTCATCCATCATGCCGTCCGGCATGATATACAGTTCCTCAAACTCCGCGTCGCTCATGGATTCGAGCTTCCGGACGGTTTTGTACATCAGCTCTGCGATCTCACCGTCCACGTCGTTCAGAGTGACGCTCTTCATATCGTCGATCAGCCGCTTCCGGCTGGACGTATTGAAGCAGCACATCAGGTTGGTTTCTTCCACGGTAAAGTTTTTCATATCAGAGTTCCATATCCTTTCCTTTCAATTTCTGCGGCTTCGGTGTGTGGGGCGGCTGGGCTTTCTGTGCGGATTTCAGCTTGTCGCGGATGGATTCACGGGCAGCGGGCTTCTTTGGGATGGTGTCGTAGATGGCAGTTCCGGCATCCTCCACATAGGCGCGAACATACTGGATGCTCTCAGAAAAGCGGATGGGGCGGTTCTTGTCCTCGATGTTGGTCAGCCGGACTTCATCAGCGGCAAAATCAACCGCGTCGATTCTGCACTTGATGCCATCCACATTCAGCGTCGCGCCGACAGGAATGTAATCTGCGGCTTTGAGTTCCTTGAAGGTCTCGCCGTCCTTGCTGAGAAAGACATCCACGCCGGACTGCCAGAGCTTCTTTGATGCTGCTACCCACGCAGCTTCACGGAAGCCGGTCACCGGCATGGAGGGCTTGCCGCGCACCTTCTTCTCAAGGAGCTTCGTGCCGAGCAAGGGCGCGGCTTTCTTTGCGTCCTTGCCGTACAGCTCAAAATAGCCGTTCTGAGCAAAGCAGACCAGCGCATCCGGATGAGCCTTTTTGACTGCCTCATATTTGCGGAGTTCTGCGACGGGGAGCGGCGAAAGCACCTCTGTCCTATCTGCCTCCGGCAGTCTGTCACGGCGGCTTTTCTGCTTAGACAGCACTTCCACCAGAGCATCCGCGTCCTTCGGGAGCGTCTGGTGGGTTTTGACACCGCCATGCTCACCGACCAGAGCCATTGCTGCATCGAAGCTGCTGCGGCAGGGTGCGTCCAGCACATAGCCGTCTGCAAAGGTCAGCCGGTCATGATCCGGCGCAACCGAGTTCTGCGCTACATTTGCCGCCTGTTCCCGGTAGTTGATCTCAAAGACATCTCCGAAGACCTTGCCGTGCTTGACGGCTTTCGGGACAATGACACGAGCAATGCACTCGTCGTAGGTCTGCTCCGCATAAAAACGGAAGGTGTTGTGATCTCGCGTTCCCTGAATAAAGACCTGATTTTCATTGAGACAGTGCGTTCCATGCGGACGGCAGAACCACATCAGCGTTTTGTCTTCGGGATTCCGGCTTTCGGCAGCGCGGCGGATGATACGCTTGTCGATGTCGAAGTCTTCCTTGTAGCTGTCTACATGACTGTCCACGAGCTTCTGCAGCTCCGCAACGATGTCAACGTCTGTGTATTTCTTCATGCTTCTCCTTTCTCACAACTCCATGTCGTGTGTTTTGGATTTGACCGGGGACTTCTTCTCCGGCTTCGTTTTCGCGGCAGCTTTGAGCTGATCACGGATGGAGGGCTTTTCCTGCTTCTGCTCCTGCTTGACGTATGCCAGCGTCGGCATCAGCTCACGATAGCAGCCCTGCGTTTTCCGCGCCGCATGACGGCGATGGATTTTGAACAGCGGCTCACCGTTCTGCGTGACCGTGTTGCCCTCAATTTTGACGCCGCTTCGTGCCAGCAGATTGAAGGAGTGGTTAGAGGCGCGATAGGACGCCCGCATACCGTCGTTGTGATAGGCGATCTGTCCCTTGAGCGTGTCCATGACGGCGGCTTTGATCTCCTTCTCTTCGGCAGTCAGGCGGTGTGCCTTGGGCGCTTTCTCTGCTTCCTCCGGCAAGGGCGCAAAGGGAGACTTGACCTCCACGGTTTTTACCTCAATAGAGGTAATCTCATCGCTCTCCCATGCAACAACCTCCGGGTCTCTTTCCTCTGTTTTTTCAGGCATGACTTCCTTCTGGGGTTCGGTCTGCTGACGGAACGCATCGACGAAAAGGGCGGTCAGTCCGGGATTGGGTTTATCCACAAGGAAGCGGGAGGCATTCTCAGGGCAGACTTCAACGCTCTTTGCCCACTCCTTGAGAGACTGCGGAATGCGCCCGTCGAAGTCTTTCTGCTGAATGGTGTTTGCGAGGACGTACCGGACGCGCTCCGGAGAGAATTGCTCAAGGACGCTTTTTACGGCAGCATCCGCATCCAGCCGGTTATCTGCGTAGTTAGAGCTGATCGCCGCTTCAATCGCTTTGCGGCATTCCACGTTTGCGGCGAGAGAAGCACGATATGACTCCAGCTCATCGGCTTCATAGGCGTAATTCGCCGTCTCGCGGTAAATGGGTACTTCCGGCTTTTCCTCCGGAACAGCTTCCTTTACGGGAGCTTCGACTTCCATCTCTACGGACTGTGCTTTCTCTGCCAGCAGCACCTTGAGCTTGGCGTCAATGCCCTCGATCATCTCAGCCGCCGTCTTGCGGATGGTGTCCAGAGAGCTTTTCAGTTCCTTGGTCTCCTTGCCGGATGACCAACCGGCGATGTAGCCGAAGGAATAGTCCGAAGTTTCAATGTCGTACCGTTGGCAGACGGTGTAGGCAACGCTCTCCGCCTCAACTTCTTTGGTGTGACGATCCTTCTTGTCTTCGGGTGCGGCTTGCTCATCCTGCTTGAAGGCGTGGAGCTTTGCGTGGGCGATCTCGTGAATGGCGGTTTTGACCGTCTGGATTTCGCTCATGCCCTCCTGAATGGCAATGCGGCTTTCAACCGGCGAGAAGAATCCCTTTGCACCGCCCGGAATGTCCTCAAAGGAAATAGGGACGGGAGATTCCTGCCTGAGCGCGTCGAAGAACGCCTCGTAGTTTTCGACGGTTCCTTTCAGCTCATCGACGATAATGTCCGGAAGCTCCTTGCCGTCCGTCTGGGAAACATCAAAGACACTTACCACCTTGAAGGCAGGACGCAGGACCTCAACCGTTTCCGTGACAGCCTTCCCATCTGCGCCGATCACCGGCTTCTGCGTCAAAGGATCAATCTTCTCACGCTCTTCCTGCGCCTTGTACGGCGCGGGTGCAAGGATCTTGATGCCCTTTTCGCCCTTCATGACCTGACGGTCAAAGTTGCGCTGCCACGAGGTATAACCGGCAACATAGGTTGCATCCGGCTTCTGCATCGCAATGAGCAGCGTGTTGTTGAAGGAATAGTTGTAGAACTTGGACATCGTGCGGAGATATTCCTTGAACCGCTCGGATTCAAACAGCTCCTTGATGCCCTGTTCCAGCTTGTCCGTGATTTCGCGGACTTGCTGTGCATTTTTGTTTTCAGCCATTTCAAACCTCCATTTCGGATTTGTTTCGGGGAGAAGAAACCCCCGTCTGAGATTTGCTCAATAAACGAGCCTTTACCTCAGACGGGGTTTCTCTGCGTGTCAGCCGACGATGAAAGATGTTATCCTCCTTCTCCCATTCAATCAGCCGGTCAAACATATCCGGGTGCTTTGTGACCATGTGCAGCAGCTCCGAGTCACTGGCGTTGGGACAGAACCAGCAGCCGTTTCTTCGGCAGTGAGCGTAGATTGGGGAAAGCAAACCGTGTTCCTGACAGAGCTTGTAGGCATCCGCTTCGGTCATGCCGTATTTGGCAAGCAGACTGACCTTCTTCACTCCGTCCAAACGCGCAAGGCGTTTGGGTTCGTCTTCTGCTATGCCGACATAGCTCACGGTGTCCGGCGAGAGCATGGCATTGTACTTGCGGACTGGCGGGATTTTGCAGTCACGATTGACTGCACACATACCAGCCCATGCAAAGCCGCGAACCTCGCCCTTATGCGGTCCGCGGGTGATAATGTGATGGAATACGTCATCGTAGGTCTTGTCCGCATGGAGAATGGTGAACTTGATGCCCAGCTCCTTTTCGCAGAAGGGCTTGAGCCGGTCATAAATGAAGTCCCGGTGTTCCGGGACTTCGCCGCTTGTGTTTTTGTCGAACATGACCTCACTGAAAACCGCCTCGTCAAGCGGCTCATTGTGCTGTGCAGCCAGCAGGAGCGTCGCTACGCTGTCTTTGCCTCCGCTGCATGAAGCAACATACTTTGGGCGGGTCATCGATCAAACTCCATCTTGAAGCTGACGTATTTGCCGCCGCTGTCATCCAGTCGGATCACCGCATCGTAGAGCTGAGGCTTCTTCGGCGTGTAAAGCCCGGTCACGCGGCACCAGCCCTTGTCCAGCAGCTCCTTTGCGATCTTCTTGGTCAGCTTCTTTTTCTTGCTGGAAAAGAACTTGTTGTCTTCCCACAGACAGAAGGAGCAGTCCTTGTTCGAGCAGTAGAAGTTGCCCTTGCCGACATAGACCGGAGATCCACAACGAGGACATTTGCCGATTTCCTCCTTGCCCGTGCCGAAACGCTGGGCTTCGGCATCGGAGAGGAATGGATAGGCTTTCACGAGATCGCCGGTCATCCGGACAATGCCGCTGAGGAATTCGTCTGCATCCGCATTGCCGCGCTCAATCTCCATGAGCGTGTTTTCCCATTCCGCAGTCATTGCGGGAGAGGTGATCTGTTCCGGCAGAACACAGACAAGGTTGCAGCCGTCCTTCGTGGGAATGAGGGATTTGCCTTTACGCTCTGCAAAGCCGGACTTTACCAGCTTTTCAATGATACCGGCGCGGGTCGCGGGTGTGCCGAGACCTTTCTTCTCGGTGTCATCGTCGAACTGATCGTTTCCGGCAGTCTCCATCGCAGACAGGAGCGTGTCTTCCGTGTACTGCTTCGGGGGTGTCGTAAAGTGTTCGGTGACGCTGGCAGAGACACCATCCAGAACATCGCCTTCGTGGACTTCGGGCAGGGACTTCATGGGATCATCCTTTTCCTTCGTCTTGAGGGATGCCTTGAACAGCTCTTCGATGGCTTTCCATCCGTTTTGAACGACGGTCTTCCCCTTGGTCTTGAACTCGTAGCGCTCGCAGGAGAGCGAGATCTGCGTTTCTGCGTAGGTGTGCTTCTCGCCGGTCGCACACAGAAGGCGCATCCCGACAAGATTGAGGATTTTCTGCTCCGACTGAGGGAGCGCGAAAACATCCTGCTTTTCAAGCTGGACGGTCGGGAGAATGGCATGGTGATCTGTGACCTTGCTGTTATCGGTCACGCGGGCAATGTCCGGAGTGACCAAAACACCGGAGAAAAGCGGAAACTGGCGGCAGACGATAGAAATGACCTGACGGGCAGTGTCCTCCATATCATCCGTGATGAACTGACTGTCCGTGCGCGGATAGGTCAGGAGCTTCTTTTCGTAGAGCGTCTGAACGAGATCGAGCGTCTGCTGGGCGGTGAAGCCGTAGTATCGGTTTGCCTCGCGCTGCAAGGTGGTCAGATCGTAGAGCTTCGGAGGATTGACGGTTTTCGTCTCCCGCTTGAGAGAAGAAACGACGGCTTGCTTTTTCTCGCAAGCCGCCGCAATTCTTTTTGCTTCCTCTTCGGTTTTGACCTTTTCCAGATCGGCGGTCAGATCGCCCTTGCCGACGTGGACGTTGAAATACTTCTCCTTCTGGAATGTGGAGATTTTCCCGTCACGCTCCACCAGCATTGCAAGGGTCGGCGTCTGGACGCGCCCGACCACCAGCTTTTTGTGATAGAGCGTGGTGAAAAGGCGGGTGCCGTTGATACCGACAATCCAGTCCGCCTTCGAGCGGCTGAGTGCCGCTTCATAGAGACGGTCATATTCCTTGCCGTCCCGGAGATGATTGAAGCCTTCGCGGATGGCGGAGTCCTCCAACGAGCTGATCCACAGACGCTTGAAGGGCTTGGTGCAACCGGCTTTGTTGTAGACCAGCCGGAAGATCAGCTCACCCTCGCGTCCTGCATCGGTTGCGCAGACCAGCTCGGTGACGCGCTTGTCCTTCATGAGAGCGGACAGCACCTTGAACTGCTGTGCTTTGTCCTTCGTGACCTCAAACATCCAGCTTTCCGGAACAATGGGCAGATCGTCATACCGCCACTTGGCATACCGCTCATCGTAGGAGCTGGCGTCTGCCAGCTCCACCAGATGACCGAAGCACCACGAAACAATGTAATTGCCGCCCTCCATGTAGCCGTCCTTGCGGGACGTCGCGCCCAACACCTTTGCGATGGACTGGGCAACACTGGGCTTTTCAGCAATGACTAAGATCAATCTTCATCACCATCCGTTTCAGCATCCTCCGCAATCTGCGGCTCTTCATCCTCGTTGATGTACGGCTCTTCCTCGTAGCCTTCATCATCAAAGAAGTCCATATCCTCATCCTTGAGCTTTCTGCCCTTGACGAACTTGATGTAGTAATAAGCTGCACCCGCAGCACCGGCAAGGGCAAAGATGACGAGGATCATGCCGATGTTGGATTTCTTTTCGGGTTTAGGGGCGGGGACATCGGTTTCTGCATCCTTATCCGGCTCAGGTGTAACGGGGGCTGTGCCGGTGCATTCGCTCATGTTGGTCTTGCAGACCGGGCAGTCGGTATTGACTTGACCCGCAACGCATTTTTCCTTGCAGTTACAGGTGGTCAGAGCAGCCGCAGTGTCATCATCCAGCAGCGCAAGCAGATCGCTCTCATCGACCATGTTCAGGAAGTACGTCTGATACTGTTCCTCATCCTCGTTGATGGGCGCATCGTAGTCGATGACAATGAAGAAGGTGTTGCCGTTCTTCGTCTGGACAGTGATGAACTGCTTGTTGGTTGCCTTGTCATAGAGCAAGTCGCGGGTGTAGGCGTTGCCCTCATCGTCAATCGGCTCACCCTTCGATTTTTCCGGTGTGGGAGTGACTGCGGGCTGCTGTTCGGGCTGAGTTGCCTCCGTGACGGGAAGGTTCTGTTCGGTATCATCGGCGTAGGCAAACGCCGTCACCGAGAAGCAGGACAGAACCATGACGCAGACCGCAAGGACGGTCAGAAAACGAAACTTCTTACGCATTGTCGATTACCTCCGTATTTTCAGCGGGCTTGGTGCCGCCCTTCATGGAAGACAGGAACGCCATGATCTGATCCTTGTCCATCACCATAGAGCGCACGGTATTGATGATTTCAAGGTTTTCCAGCTCTGTCTTCTTGTCGTACAGCTCCTTGAGCTGACTTTCGATTTCGGACTTCTTCTTTTCAGCCTTCTCGATGTCGGAGAGGACTTTCTGGTACTTGGGATTCATGAAAAACTCCTTTCTTTTAATAGGCGGGTCTTCCGAAGGCATAGAAATGCTGCTGCCAGTAGGAAGAATTGATGGATGTGTACTGAATGGGATCGCCGCAGTGAATCATGACGCCATCACCGACATAAATACCGACGTGGGACACACCGGGGGTGTCATACGTTCCGACGAAAAAGATAAGATCACCGGGCTGTGCATTCGCCTTTGAGACCGGCGTACAGACGTTGTAAAGCCCCTGTGCGCCCAGTCGCCCGGTATTCACAAGACCGCTGTTCGTGAGAACGTAGCTGACGAAGCCGGAGCAGTCAAAGGACGTGTCGGGATTGGAGCCGCCCCAAACATACGGGTAGCCGAGATACTTTTCCGCCTCGGTGATCAGCGTTGCAAACTTCTCGTCGTTCAGGTATTCCGGGTTGACATCGTAGTCGGCGGGAGGATTTGTGATGTACTTGTCCACATAGGGAGAGTCACCGAACAGATCCTCGCGGTTGCCCAGCACCGACATATACGTTGCGTACATGGAAAGCTGTTCCTGAGACATGATGTAGACCGGGACATGGGAGAGATTGAAGTTTTCGAGCTTCACGTTGCAGATGTAGTAGTCATACGGGACGCGATAGGTTTCCGTGTGCGTATTGCCGTCTGCATCCGTCCATGTGTCGGTCTCCGTGCGGTATCTGGTTTCGACAATGACCTCTTCGGTGAGGATGTACTGCTTTTCAAACAGCATTTGGAGCGTACCCTGCACCTCGTCCAGCGTGAACGCTCCCTCATGGAGAGCCGAGAGAATGGAGATCAGCACATAGGGGTCATGCTCAATATCGTCCAGATCGAAGTGGTATTCATCGTAGTTGTGAGTGCTTTCGTAGGTGTCGAGATAGCGTTGCAGCTCTTGCTCCATTTGGCAATACTGCGCTTCCGCGCCGAGCATCGCGTCATCCTCGCTGAGATAGGAGGACGCAATGACCGACGAGCCGGTAGAGGTGAGCATCGAACACGAGCTGATACCGGCACCGAGCAAAACGAGAAGGGCAACTCCGACGCCGATCCAGATGAAGACCTTCTTGTTGTTCTCAAAGAACTCCTTGAGCTTGTCGGACACCTTTTCGCCGAGCTTCTTGCCGGTATTCTTCGTGGCAGTCCCGGCAGTCTGAGAACCGGCATTCCGTGCAGCGGCATATTCCTTCTTGATGTTCTGCTTCTGGTAGTGCTTGTTCATGTTCTGCTTCTTCATCTCAGGATGCTCCTGCTGATTTCTCTCATATTGGAGCTTGGCGTCAGCTACATCCGCCTTGTGTTCCAGCTTGGAAACCTTCTCATAAGGCTTGTTGACGCTGCTTTCCCGATGATGACGGAAATGCCTCGCAGCGGTCTCAGCGGCAATCTCTGTTTTATGCGCCGCCTCAACCGCCGAGTTTTCCTGCTCGACCTCATGGATTTTGCCGTGAATGCCGGAAGCAAGGGTGTCACCGACCTTGCGGACGGTTTTATCTGCCTCAAATTGCAGCTTGCCTTTGCTCTTGGGCTTTTTCAGCTCATCCTCAAAATGAAGGCGGGTTTTGCCCTTTCCGGTCTCTTCATCAAAGACACGCTCTTTCTTGAGAACCTTGTGCGTGGGCAGCTTTTCACGGGCAGCATCCAGACGCTCATGTGCCTTCTCAGACTTCCTTTCGAGCTTCTGCATCCGCTTCGTGGGCGGGACGGCATCGTCCGAGACCAGCTTTGCGGAGGAAGTCTCCGCCGCTTGGGAGAGAACGGCATCCGCGTCAACTGTTTCAACCGCCGAGGTCTTGCGCAGCTTGTGGGTGACAACCGTTTCAGCAATCACCGTGCCGGTATGAGAAGAAACGCCGTGCTGCTCCAAAACAGGGGGCTTGAACGGAGTCTCTGACACGGGCAGCGGTTCGGGTGCATTCTGGGGTGGATTTTCTGCCTTTTTCTCTTCTGTGACGGACGTTTCCGAGGGCGGCTTAGTGTCGTTATCCTCGGTGTGTTCCGCCTGAAACTGACGCTGTTGACGGCGCATCTGCCCCTTTTTCTGTTCCTCCGCAGAAAGGGCTTCGGAAGGTGCGGCTGTCTCAACCGGCTTGACCAGCTCTGTATCTTCCAGCCGCTTTGACACTCTCTGCCCGGTGCCAGCCGTCAGGTTTTCCTCGACCGCGCCCTCCCGCGTCATCCGCAGAACAACCTTGTCGCGGGCTTTAAGCTCCGGTTCCTTGGACATCAGATTTCACCTCCAATCCGCTTGTAGGCAAGCTCGGTGTACGCCGGATTCAGCTCGATGCCGATGAAATGACGCCCCATCTGTGAGGCAACCATGCCGGTTGTGCCGCTTCCCATGAAGGGATCAAGCACAATACCGCCTTCGGGACAACCGGCGAGAAGACAGGTCTCAACCAGCTTCGGAGGGTAGGCGGCATAGTGACCGCCCTTGAAGGGAACGGTGTTGATCTTCCAGACATCGCGTTTGTTGCGAAGCGGATTGATGTCACAATCCTTGATCTCGCCATGCTCACGGGGGCGGTTGATGGACTGCGGCTGAGGCTGACCGGGAACGGGCTTGCCGTATTTGTTTCCGCCCTTCATGCCGCGCTTGAGACGTTCTGCCGTTGCGGGGGCAATCGGCTCGGAGATTGCCTTGTAGTCAAAGAAATACTTCTTGGACTTTGAGAACAGGAAAATATGCTCATAGCAGCGGGCGCAGCGGTCTTTGACGCTCTCCGGCATGGGGTTATCCTTCATCCAGATGATGTCGTTGCGCAGATACCAGCCGGTATCACGGAGGGCAAAAGCCAGCATCCACGGAATGCCGATCATGTCCTTTGGCTTGCAGCCCTCAACCTTGTTGTTGAGAGCCACAGCCTGACCGTTTCTGCCGTTGGGGTTCTTCGGATCAATAAAATCACCCTGATTGCCCTTTCCGGCGTAGGTGTCCGAAATGTTCAGCCAGAGCGTTCCATCCGGACGCAAAACGCGCCTGACTTCGGTAAACACTTCCGTCAGGCGCGAGATATATTCCTTCGGCGTTGTCTCTCTGCCGATCTGGGCATCCATGCCGTAATCACGGAGCGCGTAATACGGAGGGGACGTCACACAGCAATGAACGCTGTCATCGGGCAGAGTTTTCAGGATTTCAAGGCAATCGCCGGTATGAATGATGTCAAGTTGTATGGTGGTGTACCTCCTGTTCTGTTGGATTTGTGTTTCCATTGAAATGTTGGCTGTGAAACCCGACAACATTTCAATGGGCATCAGTCGGAGTAATACTCGTCTGGCTCGTAGTCCTCATCTTCCATGAAGTCCTCGTCGAGATCGTCAATCTCGTCCGCCCAACGGTCGAAGATTTCCTCGGCTTCCTTTGCCGCCTCACGATAGAGGTTCAGGCGGTTCTTCTCAAAGGCAGCGAAAGCAGGGACGAACTTACCAAACTCGCGGATTGCCCTCATATCCTGCGTGCGCATATCTGCAACGCACTGAATGATTTCGGACATCGTGAGCAGATCGTCGATCATGGTCTCGTAGTCTTTCTTTGCGATGGTGACGGTTTCGGCATTGTCCTCAGCCGCTTCCTGCTTACGGACACGGAAGGTCTCATGGACATCCTTCATCAGCCCAATTACGCAGTCAGTAGTCTCGTCGAAAATCTCCTGCATACGCGCTGCCATCTCATCGGCGCAGTCCTCCAGTTCCTCATGAACGTGGAGATAGGCGCGATGATGCTTTTTCAGCTCGGTTTCCTCGTGGATGAGGGCGATGAGATCGGCGCTCATGTCGATAACCTCAAGCAGAAGGTCAATCGGCTTGGTGATGCTGCCGAACGTGGTATTTACGGGAACACCGCTGGCTTCTGCGATGATGCTCTTGGCGTTCTCAAGATTGAAGTTCTTATCCATATTCAAAATCCTCCTTAGTTCTGTACGGTTTCTTCGGGCTTGGTGGTCATGATGCGATAGAGTTGCGTATTTTTGGGGAAATCGTCCTTGAAAGGCACGATGGTGGAGCCGTAGAAGATCAGCCCTTCACCGGCATTGGAATTGGTGATGTAGTTCTGCTGGCTGGGCGAGATGTTCAGCGCCTTCGAGAGAATCTGCCGGTCGCCGGATGCCTGATTCAGAAGGTAGACAAAATCCGAGTTTTCAAAGATGTTCTCTACCTCGCGGGACGCAAGCAGATCCTTGACGTTCTGGGTGATGCCGGTCGGGATGCCGCCCCACTTTCTGAAACGCTTCCAGATTTCCACGCTGTATGCGGCGGTCTGTTCCTCTTTCAGCAAAAGGTGGAACTCGTCCATGTAGTAGCGCGTTGCCTTGTGCTGGGCGCGGTTGATGGTAACTCTGTTCCACACCTGATTGTGATAGGTAATCCGCCGCTTTTGCCATATCTCCCGATATGGTAGTCAGGACGGATTTTCCCCCACGTCGCACCGTGCGTGCGGCTTTCGTCGCACACGGCGCTCCATCAATACGGATTAGTTGTTGCGTTGTGTATGTGAAACTACCAGTTTTTCCCTATAACTTAAAATCTTCTTTTGCACTTGTTTTTCATAATCACTGATGTCCATGCCCGGCGTGTTAATCGCCATAGAGCATTTCTTGTGTACTGATATAAGGTTGTTGACACGGTTTACTTTATCCAGCGGAAGATATGGGTTAATTCTATGGGTGTATGGAGCATGGTCTATCAACCATTTTCCGCAAACCCTGCATTTGAGCCGGTCACGGTTCAGGGCGTATGCCTTATTCATGACAAACTCAAAATTGTTCAGATAGCCCCATTTACCCTTTAGGACAGCGATTGACGCATTTTCTGAATACACATCATCCAATCTGGCTTGTATGCGCTTCTTCTTAGTGCGCCTGAAATTGATTTCCCGTCCTTCGGCAGTATAGGGCGTTTCTTTTGGATTTTTCCCTCTCGTTTCCTGCCAGTTACAGAACGTGAGCGATGTAACTCCAACATAGATGTCACGGTATTTGACAGAAGGTATCTTTTGCCTGTAATTCTGGTGTATTCGGGGAAGGTTCTGCGTATCTTTGGCTCGAATCCATTTCCCTTTATACTGTTTGAGCCGGCGGCTCGCTGCAAGTTGTATCTTTCTGCCATATTTGTCCATGCTCACGCTAACCCATGTGCAGCATTGATAATACTGGATGACCCCTCGTATCTGGCTGTTAATCCGATTGATTTCATCAATCAGCTTTTCACGGCTTGTATCCCGTGGGATTTTCTTAATATTATCCGCTATCACATCAACTTTGCGTTTCAGTCTTTCTCTGTCCGGCTGTGTTCTGGTAACATAACCGTGTTCGCCTTTCCCCTTTACTACCTTAAACTCGTATCCGAGAAATGTGGCGTGTTTCTTTCTTACATCCGTAATCAGTGTTTTCTCTTTGGATAATGTCAGCTTCATCTCTGTTTCCAGAAATTCCTTTAACGATGATTTCCAAAATTCAGCATGTTCCCGGCTATCTGTAATGATTACAAAATCGTCGGCATACCTCACTAGGAATCCCGGCACCAGTCTGGTCTTTTTCAATGCCCTTCTTTTTGCGGAATCCTGATTGTATTTGTGGGTGGTGTTTTTCAGTTCCCACTGTTTTGTTACCCATTCATCCATAATGTCGAGATAGACATTTGCAAGCAGAGGGCTGATAATTCCGCCCTGCATAGTGCCTTCTTCATTTACTTCACATTCATCAAGAACGCCTGCTTTCAGCATTTGTTTGATGATTTGAAGCACACGCCGGTCTTTAATTCCCAAATGATATAGTCTGCGGAGAAGTGTAGCGTGGTCGATATGGTCGAAACATTTACTGATGTCTCCTTCCACAAACCAGTAATAGCCTGTGTGGAAGGTGATGAAATTCAGTCTTTCCAACGCCATTGCCGTATCCCTCATTGGGCGGAAACCATAAGAATGTTCAAAGAATAGCGCTTCTGCAATGGGTTCCAACACGATACGCATACATTCCTGTACAATGCGGTCCCGTATTGTAGGAATACCTAACGGACGCTTTTCCTTTTTCCCCGGTTTGTCAATATATTTCCTGCGTATTTTTTGTGCTTCAAACTTTTCAAAAGCTCTCTGGATGTCGTTAATAACCCATCGGTAGGGTTTTTGCAGATATTCCCGCCGCATAGTCTTGTTATCGACACCGGGAGTATCACTCCCATGATTGCTCTTGATATTGTGAATTGCAGTCACAATCGTTGCTTCTGCTGACATAATTTCCAGTAAGCCTTTGAAGGCAGGGTATTTCCCTTCCTGTCTGGCTTTCCTGCTTTGTTGATACAATTCGTCTAACAAAGTGCGTAATTCAGTTTCAGTTTTTGGGCAGTCGAATTGTTGTGCCATACGCACCACCTCCTTCCGAGGTTGTGTTTCTGGTTTTAGTCAGGTTTGCCTACGGCTTCCTCGACTTTCTGTTCACATACGAATCCATATTAACTATGCCCCTTCGCTCCACTCCCATTACAGGAGCTTCATCACTACTACGGGCTG
>OLQS01000594.1_pt1 | contig 23959 bp, 22 predicted proteins | sample 1672291 | NCBI WGS metagenome assembly OLQS01 (sample SAMEA3136668, study PRJEB25190) | human gut metagenome | biome: human gut; feature: human-associated habitat; material: faeces | place: Austria | collected 2013
CGTGTCAGGGCAGGAATGCAGCAGCACTAAGCAGAAGCTCTTGTGTGCCGTGAGGGTGCCTGGGCTGAGTTAACTGTAAAGGTAACGTCTGTGAGACCATTCCGAGGTGCGGCGCGCGTAAAAAAGGTTATAATATATGATCTCTATATAAACAGCATTCCCGCCGGGTCCGTCATTTATGACTGATCCGGCGGGATTTTTTGTACTATTATTTTATTTACAATATCCGGCAACTACCTGATTGATCAGCTTGCCGTCTGCCTTTCCCTTCAGATCTCCCATAACTGCCTTCATGATCTGGCCTTTATTTCCTGTTGCCAGAACATCTGCAAATTTCTCCTCGATATAAGCCTTGATCTCTGCTTCATCCATCTGCTTCGGAGCATATTTCGCAATGATATCATATCTTGCCTGATACTCCTCTTTCAGATCTGTACGTTCTGCAGGGCAGGTGTCGATCTGCTCTTTTGCTGTTTTCAGCTCTTTCAGGATAACTTTGTCTACAAGCTCTCCTTTGATGTCGTCACGGCATCCCTCATCAATGGCAGCTTTTTTTACTGCTGCGATCAGTGCGGAAACTGCTTCCTTTGTTACCTTATCTTTGGCCTTCATTGCTGCTACCATGTCTTTTCTTAAAGCTTCAAGTTCCATTTTTTGTTCCTCCATTTTCTGTCGTTCCTGTATCAACGACTTTCGTTTGACCTGAATGGATTTTCTGTCTGTAATAGTGAAATCCATTTATGATTTTATTTTGATATTTTCACAGGATTCTGTCAAGAGTAAATCTCCCGGGACTTTTCGTTCTGTTCCGCTCTCTCTGACTGTGTCTGCCCGGCAAGGCGCTCTGCTTCCTGCTTCTTCAGGATTTTTGCCTGCTTCTTTTTCTCCCGCAGTTCCCTGAAAAATGTGGAAAGCATTTCGGAGCATTCCTCTTCCAATACCCCTTCTGTGATCTTTACCTGATGATTAAAGCCTTCAATCTGAAGAAGATTCATCACAGATCCGGCACAGCCTGCTTTCGGGTTCATACAGCCGATCACCACCTCATCGATCCTGGACTGTACCAGTGCACCGGAACACATCTGACAAGGCTCCAGCGTTACATACATGGTGCATCCCTCCAGACGCCAGTCTCCCAGCTTTTTACTTGCCTTTCGGATAGCATTAAGCTCTGCATGAGATAAGGTATTTTTATCTGTATTGCGGCGATTGTAGCCTCTGGCTATGATCTTTCCCTCATGCACGATCACACAGCCGATCGGCACTTCCTCCAATGCACGGGCCTTTTTTGCCTGGCGGATCGCCTCTTTCATAAAACGTTCCTGATCTGTCACGTTTTTACTCCTCCTGTAACTTCACATTCCGGAAAAAGCTCCGGGATTCTATCTGTTCATACTAAGACTGCTCTCAGCCTTCTGTCCGTTCGATTATAGCTTTTCCGGTATTTCATGTCAATCTGCTGCAAAACAGATATTTGCAACACAAAAAACGCCACAGAAATTTTTCCACACTAATTTCTGCAGCGTTTTCTTATTGTATAACAGAAAAACGCAGACAACGGAAGCTCTCGAGAACTCCATTGTCTGCGTCAATGAATGCATTATATCTGCTTTTTTCCGGAAAGTCAAGCAGCCAGATTATTTGTGAAGTGACTCACCATTGGTAGCGATCACATCTTTATACCAATAGAAGGATTTTTTCTTATAACGGTTCCGTGTACCTGTTCCGTCGTCGTTGCGGTCCACGTAGATGTAGCCGTAACGTTTTTTCAGCTCTGCTGTAGATGCACTGACAAGGTCAATGCAGCCCCAGGAGGTGTAGCCCATAAATTATATGTTTTTTTTCTTCCATGAGCAAGTCCCCATCTCTACTTACTGCTTTTCGCAACTCCGCAGGAAACTTACTTGCTTCGGTTAAAAAGGCTTGCAGCTTTTTTCGGGGGAGAGTATGCTTGTAGTATCATAAATAAGAGAAACAAGGGGATTTTCCTATGAAAATATGTGGATTTAACAAAACAACCCTGCTGGATTATCCGGGAAGGGTAGCCTGTACCATATTCTTAGGCGGCTGCAACTTCCGCTGCCCATTCTGCCAGAATGGAGCTCTTGTCGTGGAGCCTGACACCCAGCCTGAATATTCCCAGGAGGAAATCCTGGCTTTTCTAAAAAAAAGAAAGGGGATTCTCGATGGCGTCTGTATTTCCGGCGGTGAACCCACACTTGCACCGGAGCTGCCGGAATTTCTCAGCAGGATCAGGGAGCTGGGCTATGATGTGAAGCTCGATACCAACGGTTCCCGCCCCTCCGTGGTAAAAAATCTCGCAGCAGCTGACCTGATCAACAAGGTTGCCATGGATATCAAGGCCTGTCCTTCCAACTATCATGTGCTTACCGGTGTACATGCTGATCTGGATGGGATCCGGGAAACTGCCGGATGGCTGCTGGACGGACACCTTGATTATGAATTTCGTACAACAGTTGTGAGGGAACTTCATTCCGAAAAAGATTTTCAGGAGATCAGCCGATGGTTAAGCGGTGCAAAAGCTTATTATCTCCAGGCTTACCGGGATTCCGACGGAGTTCTGATGCCGGGATTTTCCGCCTGCTCCGAGAAAGAAATGAAAAACTACCGGGATATCCTGTCTCAGACGATCCCGGTAGTAGAAATTCGTGGTATGGAGCTGTGATCTGCGGATTTGCAAAACTGTTTGCTTATCTGCATGGATGCCGAAATTTTTCTGATCAGATATTAATAAAACAGTACCAGTATCCTCCCTTTCCGCCTGGGATATGAATATCCGGACATTCCTTAAAGTAGGGAAAGCCAAACATATTGGCCATAAACCGTTCCTGCTGGCTGTATCCGCCGGGTACTCCCAGTATGTACTGTCCCCGGGGATTTCTGCACAGCAGAAGATGGCCGAAATTCTGATATCCGTACATGACAAAACGGTTGCTGCAGAAGCAGCCGTTTTTTCTGCATAAGGCACTGCAGTCCGATGGTCTGATCTTGCGGCAGTCTGTGAAATAGCCGTCGTTAAAGGGATCATCACAGGGTATTCCCGGAAGTGGACGAGATGACTCCGGTCGCGATGGTTTCGGCGGATGCGGTGACGGCTGGCCTGGCCGTGGTAGTTCCGGCGGATGCGGTGACGGCTGGCTTGGTCGTGGTGGTTCCGGCGGATGCGGACCGGGAGCCTGATATGAATTTCCGGTTTCCGATGTCTTTAATACATCCTCCTGAATCTCCTCCACCGTCATGATCCTGTCTGACTCCTTCTGATTTTCCTGCACTTCTGGCAAGGTTCCATCTTTTTGATTTTCTTCTTCCTTTTCTTCCCGCTCTCTGCCTGTTTTCTCCGCCGCCTTCTGATATTCCGTTCCTGTTTTCTCCGTTTCCTTCCGAGATTCCGTTTCTTTTTTCTTCCACTCACGGAAATTCTCCGGCCGGATCGGCTGATCATCCCATTCCGTTCCCCAGAATCCGCCGGCATCGGAGATCAGAAGCAGTCCTCCAAGCTCCTGAAGACTTTTTCCCATGCCTCCAATATCCCCTGTATCCGTCTCCAGTGCGCACTCGATCCGCTCCCGCCCTGTAACACAGCTTCCAATCAAAATACCATCCATCAGCCCTTCCTGCCGCACAAACCCATACACTCTGCACCGACTTCCAGGCTCCAGTCCAACGCAGCGCAGATGAACCTCCACACGGCATTTCCTATCTCTGGCCTCCACCCTCACATAACCGCTGCTGCTATCTTTTTTTCCTTTCCGATACTCGTACACATACGCAACAAAACGCTGATATCCAGCCAACGCACGTCCCTCCGGTATTTCGGTTTCGTTAATATATATGAAGATCGAGAGAAATCATTCCATGCATTTACCCACATTGTACCTGCAAATTATAAACAAAATATTCTCCCTGTTTTTCAGATATGTAACTTTCTATCGGATATATCTGATTTCTTATTTTCATCTTTTTATCCAAAAACATAGACAGTGTCTCTATTTCTTTTCTTAACTTTGTATTCGATGTAGCCGCCATTTTGTTCCTTATGATTGGAGACATTTCTATAATTGATTTCTCAATTTCCTTTAATTTTCTCTCTTTCTTCTCAACCGTTTCCTTTATTCTTTCAATCTGTAGATCGCGCGTAACAAATCCAAGATGCTGTTCTTCTATGAAATCATCCATGTATACTGCAAGCGCTTCTTTATGTTTCACCGAATCCTGAAGTTGCTCCAAAAGATGAAAGATTACATCTTCTCCGCCAACAGACTGTTTAATATCAAGTAGCCATGAACTGAATTTTTTATTATTTTCATCAATAACAAGAATCAAAATATCAACTTTTTTAGCACCCTCACCATCTATAAATGACGGTTTATATTCACTGCCGCAAATGCCATACTGACCATCACGGACAATATATCTAACAATAACACGATCTTTTGTTTTCTCTTCATCAATGATTATTTCTCTTGATTTCAGTATTTGATATAAGGTTCCTGTTTCAGTAAGTTTATCCGATTTTAAATACTTACACTTAAATTTCATCCTTCAACCCCATAGCAACTTTCGCTTCCTCAAATAAGTTCATTGTACTGTCATTAAACAAGCTGAAATCATATCCTGTACAGGGAACTTTTCGGAATGGCAGTTCTTCCACAATACTGGTTCCATCTCCCTGATTAATAAACTGATATACATGCATTTTAGAAGAATTCAGAAGATCTTCTTTTTCCAGAGAAATCCTTTTTTTCGCCAGCACTTTCTTCGCCATTTCAAAATCAATCTCCCCCCGTGAAAGAAGCTGAAGATTATTAATCTTAGTCGTCATAGTATCACTGTGGGTACTGATGATCAATCGGATTCCTTTATTATTCAATCGGTTAAGCAGCTTCACCATCTCCACCTGTTTCAGCGGATGAAGGCTTGTCTCTACTTCATCATAAAAAATATAGTCAATATCAGAGGAATCTGTCAGAGCTTTTACGATTGGAACTACCTCATTAACCATCGAGGATGCTATATAGATTGGAATTTCTTTCTCTTGATCCTTTGGGGTATACGTCGTCACATCTCCATGTTCATTAATCGATCCATCTACCAAATGATCAAATATAAACTGAATCAGCAGATCATTCTTTGCCGCAGTTTTCGGCGTATAATTATGTTTCAACAAAAAAGTCAAAAAATCTTCTACAGGTTGTGTAATACTGCCAGAGTGCTGTACATTTTCATTAATTTTTATTTCTTCACCTTTTTTTTCGTCAGCTCTTGCATCTGCAAAAAAGGTCTTGTACAAAAGCATCAGCCCCATACGCGATGCCGGAAGAAACAACACATTAGAATTTCGAAAATGATTTCCCCCAATAATTTCTGTCAATATCTCTCCCAACTCAACATTTCGTGCTATGCTTATAGGAACCCGTTTCGAGAACTGAACTCTTCGTTCTGATTCTCTTATTCCTTTAATTCCAGCTTCAGAAATCACCGCCTTATATCCCATTCCCGGATCTACAAAAAAATCTGTTAAAGCGCTTTGATCAAGTAAATTTTTTTCAGATAAATACCCAATAGTTTTTTCTGTAAAAAAATATATGTCATATGAAACATTCTCTATTTCTTCAAATTCGACACGAGCCTCTTCAATAGGAATCTGGGCATTAAAAGTTGTTTCAATAATATTTGCAATATTCTTCTTTAAATAATCATTTATCCACAAATTTAATTCTTCAATTTGTTCTTTTCCCACATGATATCCATCAATATGTTCAATTTGAGGCAGCGTAACTCTGGGGAATCTTTCTGATGCAGATTTAATAATCGCATAAATCAGCTCCATTAGCTGAGTTTTTCCACTGTTATTATTTCCCACAAACACTGTGAAATTGCCGATATTCACTCGCGCTTCTTTTATTTTCCCAAAATTTTTAACATTAATATATATTTCCATCCTTTTCTCTTCTCTCTTCTCTTCTGATTTACCTGAAAAATTATCGTATTTTTTATTATGCACATATATATTATTTTATGCTGTTTTTTGTATTTTAGAACCCAAATACTTTATATAAAATCAGTTTATCATTAATCCTTAACCTAGTAAAGCAAACATTCATACTCTGCACTGCAGCCAGTTCTATAAGCTCTGGTCTGTGTCAGATGTAACATACTGACAGATATCCTGTATCTCACAATTCAAAATCAGACAGAGATTATTCAGTGTTGTTGTGTTTACCGAACCTGCTGATTAATCCGGTTATCTGTTGTAGCTTCTTAAAACATCTTCTTTATAATGTCCCCAAGTATCCATATATTTTTTTTAATAAATATAGCACAGCCTTTCGACCATGCTATATTATAGGATCTTATTTTACAACAACTTTACATGTCACAGTTTTGCTTCCAGATTTTACATAAATATATGCAGTGCCCTTTTTCTTTGCCACAACTTTGCCTGCGGCATTCACTGTTACAATCTTAGAATTACTCGATTTATAAGTAATCTTTTCAGTACTATTTTTCGGTGCAAGAACCGGTTTTAAAGTTGTTGTTTTCTTTACTTTTAATGTAATCACAGATTTTACACCTGAAATCTTTGTAGTCTTAACCGATTTAACTGTAATTGAAACATCTTTGGTTAATCCACTTTTCAGTTTAATCGTAAGCTTCGCTGTTCCTGCGATTTTTCCTGCTGTAAGTGTGCATTTACCATTAGTTTTTCCTACAACCTTGAAAATATTGGGGTTAGAAGATTTCCAGGCTTTCACAGAATCTCCGTTAGCAAAAGTCACTTTTAACGTTCCCAGTTTTTGTTGTGGCTGCATTGTAATTTTTGATACAGAGACTTTTATCGCAGCTTTTAATTTCTTCCCTGTGTCACGTGTTTGTTTCTTATGACAGCTTGTACATTCACGCGTTTGTTTTGCAGGTGAATATATCGTTGCTTTGGAAGATGTTTTCCAAGCACTGAACTTATGGCCTGTTGCTTTGACTTCTTCTGTCTTAGTTTTCTGGCATCTTATACAGGTATGAGTCTTCACTCCTGTTTCTGTGCAGGTTGCTGCTTTCGTGATCTTTCCAGAATCCCAGTTATGACCGAGTGCCGGTACTTCTGTCTGCTCTTTGAGCACTTCGTCACATACAGAACAATGGCTTCCTTCTGTTTTTCCGTTTGTCTCACAGGTCGCTGCTACCGCTGCATCTTTTACTTCTTTGTGACCGGTTGCTTTGATTTCTTCCTCATAAAAATCTCCGCATAGCGTACAAACTTGTTCTCCAATTCCTTTAGTCACACATGTACTAGGATTTAACACTTTAAGTTGATATAAATGTTTATGCTTTGGATTATAATTGTAATAAATCGTTGGATTTCCCGCATAAATATTTACTTTCAAAGTATCCCACTCATCTTTCGACCCAGAATATCTAATACTTCTTAGCTTTTCACATCTTTCAAATGTTGAATCCTCTATAGAACATACTGTTTTCGGTATATTTATACTTATTAAACTACTACATCCAGAAAACGCATTATCACCTATAGATGTTACCCCTTCCGGTATATTTATACTCGCCAAACTACTACATCCAGAAAATGCATTGGCACCTATAGAGGTTACTCTTTCTGATATATTTATACTTATTAATTTTGTACACTTCTCAAATGAATGATCTCTAACATTCACGCATTGACTTTTTATATCAACAAAATTCAACTTATATAAAGAATAAAATGCATAAGAGCCTATGGAACTAATATCATTTTCAACTGTAACATTCGTTATATTTTTACGATACTTGTACCAAGGTGGCAAATTATTTACATCATAATCTGTCATATCTCCAGATCCACTAATTATTAATTCTCCTGTATCATACACCATCCAATTAATTAGTTCATTTTCTGTTCCGTTTGCAATGACCTCTCTATTTTTATTTTCTTCATCTGAAAAAGCTACTACATCTCCCCCTTCATTTGAACCATCATCAAATTCCTGGTCATCATCAACAGATAATGTCTGATTTTCATCTACGGAACTTTCATCTTCTATTTCCAAATTGTCCTCAACTTCTTCAGCAGATATTGCTTCTTGCCGCGCTTCTTCACCATCATCTATACCTAGTTCCTCCATCGAATCTTCCGCTGCCATTACTTCGCCTGGCACTGCTATGCATATCATTACTGATGATAATATCAATGCTAACACTCTATTCATCTTCATACTCTATACCTCCACATTTTAATAATAAAAAAGCATTACATCCTCAGTGTTGACTCTGAAAAAATAATGCCTTTGTTATTTTCTTTTCTCACATCCCACAACTGGCTGTCTTACTTCCGCTTAGACCCTATAGTTTTGCGCCGCCGGATTTCTCCGGGTTTGCCCGTATTCAGTTTTTCTTGTTTTTCACACAATTTTCACATTTCTTATTATACTCTTATACAATTCAAAATGCACGAACCAATTCTGCCTGTTATTCGTTTCGGCATATTGCACAATTAAGATCCCAGGAAATGTATTTAATCAGGTTTCCATACTCCGTCTTGTTGCTGTCTTTCTTTAAGCCGCTACCAACCGCGCTTGTCCCCTTCTGGATTTTCTGGAATATCAGGAATTTCATATTCTTCATTCTCTATCATTGACGATCCAATAAAATCATCAAACCATCCATCAGAAACTAGCCTCCGCAGCAATCCTTCCAGCATCTTATCATCATACAAATAACTCTTGTCCATCAACTCTCCTTCCAACATATGTCATTACATATAATACTGATTCCGTAGCCCGTTTTCTCTTTCCTTTAATTTTAGAGTTTATAACTCTAAATGTCAATAGAGTTTATTCCTCTAGGATAAAATAATAAAAAACATCCGGAGGTGTCTGCATGAATTATCTGTCCCGAATCCGCAATCTTCGGGAAGATCATGATTATACTCAGACTTACGTTGCTTCTGTCCTGAATGTCGGGCAACGAACATATGCTGATTATGAACTTGGCAAAACTCGTATTCCTCTCGATTCCATGATAAAACTAGCCAAACTATACAACGTAGATATGAATTATATTTGTGATCTAACCGATTGTAAAAACATTTTCCCAGCTAACACCAAATAAAAGCACTGTTCAGTTATCACATCTGTATCTGTCAGTGCTTTCTCTATGTTTAAATATAAAAAGCCCCTGGCGGTCCATGCTCGGGACATTCACCAAAGGCTTTCTCTTAATATTTCTCACTTTCCTTTACCTTTTCCCATGTATTACCTTTACCTTTATTTTTTCCTGGCAAATGCAGAAGATTCTCCTTTCTTTTCTCGTTGAGGTAACACAAGGTAACACAAACTTACGTTCTCTTATTTTTCACAAGCAAAAAAAGAATCCCTCAACCAAGGGATTCTCAAAGCTTTAGTCGAAGCGACAGGATTTGAACCTGCGACCTCTGCGTCCCGAACGCAGCGCTCTACCAAACTGAGCCACGCTTCGTTATTCTGTTTCAGTTGTTTGTGTGTTGCTCAACTGCAAGAGCTATTATATTAGAGTTTCTGTACTTTGTCAATAGAAAAAATTAAAATTTTTCAAAAAAATCGAATTTTTTCTTTTTTCCTGCTTCGGGCATGCATTTTCGCAGACCCGAAGCAGTTTTGGGAAAGGTTCTTTATAACATATCAAGTATATTCAAGTGAAATATATGCTTATTTCACTGTAACTGTTACCTTTTTTGTGATTCCGTTGCTGCTTACATAGATAACAGCTTTTCCTTTTTTCACACCTTTAACAACACCTTTGCTGCTTACAGTAGCAACTTTTGTATTGCTGCTTCTGTAGGTGATCTTTGCCTTTGAAGTAGCAACTGCCTTGATGGCTGTTGTTTTCTTTGCTTTTACACTTACAGCTGTTTTGGATGTGATCTTCAGGCTACCTTTTTTTACTGTGATCCTGCAGGTTGCTTTGTAGCTTCCGCATTTTACTGTAATTGTAGCTGTTCCTGCTTTTTTTGCTGTTACTTTTCCGCCTGCGCTTACCACTGCAACGGATTTATTACTGCTTGTATAAGTAACTTTTCCGCTAACGCCTGTTTTTTTCACTTTGATCTGGCTTGTTCCACCCACAAATACAGTCTTCGCTGAAACCGAAGCTTTTACAGACGGCTTCTTAACTGTGATCTTGCAGGTTGCTTTATAATTTCCGCATTTCGCTGTGATCACAGCTGTACCTGCCGCCTTTGCAGTTACCTTTCCATTTGCGGCTACAGCTACAACAGATGGTTTACTGCTTGTATAGGTTACTTTTCCGGTAACACCTGCGGTCGTTGCTTTCAGCGTCACTGTAGCTGGAGATCCTTTTACATAAAGCGTTTTCGCTGATGTATTCATTTTTACAGATGGGGTTTTTACAGTAAGCTTGTACTGTGCAGTTTTTCCTGCTGCAGATGTTGCTGTGATCACGGCTGTTCCTGCTGCTTTTGCAGTTACTTTTCCGTTCTCGTCCACAGATGCAACCGTTTCATTATCGGAAGCGTATGTTACATCCTTGCAATTTTCGCCTGCTGCTTCAAGCTGTCTGGAGCTTCCGATATAAAGAACTCCTGAATTTTCTTTAAAAGCAATCGTTCCATACACCAGCTGAACAGAAACATCTGCATGACCATCACTGGAAACTCTTACTGTATAGGTTTCATTTTCCGGTCTCGCTACAGTGGAATCCAGAGCAACCACTCCATCTGTAGTTACTGCATCCTGTACAAGATATGTTGTCTCTGAAGCATGTCCGACACCTGTTGTATAGAAAACAGATACCTTCGGATTTTTGTATTTATCAAGATTTGCAAGCTTAACATGGGTGCTGTCCGTAAATTCCGGAGAAACAGCCATCTCTTCTGTTGCCTGCGGTTTAACATAAATACCATCTGCAAATTCATATACATACGCGCCGTCTGCCATAATGTACGTGATCTTGTTTACGGTTTTTCCCTCAAGACCTGTATCTTTTGCAAAGGCAACCTTATACACCTTCAGCCACATCTCGTTCATATGACGCATGCCATATTTTCCGCCGTCTGTTGTTTCCAGGATCATTCCCTGAATCCCGGAGTTAACTGCAAAATCGGAATCACTCTTTGTATTGCGGAGATATTTTGTGCTGGTTTCTTTTACATCAATCTCATAATCTCCCCAGCGAGAAGATGTTTTGAGTGTTGCCTCCGCATCTGTCACAGTTGCTTTTACATTAAATTTTGTAGCACTGTATGTTCCATCTGTATTCAGTGTTTTATACTGCCCAGGCTCTACCGTCGGAGTACGTCCCAGGGTGATCCCTGCTGCTTCTGTATATACTCCGCTTTCCGGAAGTTCTCCCGCTTCTGAAAGGATCTGCGCCTCTACATACGTTTTTGCATCTGTAGCTACATTAACCTTTTTTACTCCTGCGATCTCATAGCCATTTTCTGTCAGATTCTGAACATCTGCATTTCCGAAAACAGTACTTTTTCTGGTTGTGGCAGATGTAACGGAATCATACTTGCGGCTCGTTGCATCTCCCGCATAAAATTCCTCGTATGACAGAGATGCCGTACCGTAAAGTGTTCCTGTCAGTGCCTGATGTCCATTTGCCACCTTATAATAAATATCTGTTCCCGGAATCTGTGTATATCCATCCACCGCTCCCTTTACCCAGTAATAGGAAACATTGGAAACCGTGATCGGCTGGCCTGTCAGTGTGATATTTTTTGTCATATCCACATAATTGTCGCTTGAGATCATAACCGTGTAGATCTCATCCCCGGCCCTGGCTACACTGCTTTCAAAGGTTACCACCCCATTCTCTGCCACTGCATGATCTACAACATACGTTGTCTTTTTACCATGGCCACTTCCTGTTGTGTAGTATACGGAAACCTTAGGGTTTTCATATTTGTCAAGATCATCAACTTTAACCTGGGTTGTATTTTCTTTTACAAAAGCTGCCTGTACCTTCATTCCTGCTTCAGGCTGTTTTTTCACAAGAGGAGCTTTGTCTCCGAACTCATATATATAGGAACCGTCCGGAGTAATATAAGTCACCTTTGAAATTTTTTCCCCGATAAGCCCGGATCCTGCTGAAAACGCAAGTTCGTAGGGCTGTACCCAGATTTCATAGGTATGACGAAGTCCTACCTTCTTACCACTGGCAGTTTCAAGGATCACTCCCAGTGTATTTCCGCCTACAGCAAAATCATCCTGTCTGGAATTGCGGAGATATTTTGTGCCGGCTTCTTTTACCACCAGCATATAATCGCCCCAGATCGACGGTGCCTGGATCTGGGCGGATGCATCTGTGACCGTTGCTTTTACATCGAATTTTGTTGCACTGTATGTTCCGTCTGTATTCAGTGTTTTATACTGTCCTGTTTCCTGTGACGGCGCTTCATTCAATGTAATATCTGCTGCCTCTGTATAGACACCCTCTCTCGGAAGCTTGGAAGCAGCTTTCAGCGCCTGTGCATCTACATAGGTTTCCGCGTCCACTGCAACACTTACATTCTTCACACCTTGGATCTGATATCCGGAAGAGGTCACCTCTGTGCTGTCCTCATTAACAAAAATCTGATTTTTACTCGTTGTTGCCGAAGTGATAGCGTCATAGCTCTCCTGAGTGGTATCCCCGGCATAAAATTCCGAATAACTTAAGGTTGTCGTTCCGTACAGTTTTCCGTTCAGAGCGGTCTGTCCATCTGCCACTTTTACATAAACGCCTGTTGTTCCTATCTGTGTATATCCCTCTGCCGGCTGCATGGACCAGAGATATTTCACTCCTGCAACAGTGATCTCAGAAGCATCCTGAAGAACCTCACCTGCTTCTGCCATAAATGCTTCTCCATCACCGAATGCCTCTTCTGTATCCTCCTGGATCTGCGGTTCCTCTTCCTGTTGAATCTCTTCTGCTGAAATTTCTGCTACTTCTTCCTGAATAGCTTCTGCATCACTTTCTTCCGGCTCTTCCGACTGAATATCAGCTTCACCAACTTCCAGCTGGTCCTGGGAAACCGACTCCTGATCCTCGTTCTCTCCTTCTTCCTGTGCTGTCTCTCCTTGTGTTTCTTCTGACACGTCACTAAAAACTTCCGCCTCAGACGCCATTGCCGTTACCGGCACTCCTGACGCGATCACCGCTGAACTCAGAACGAGTGCAGCTGACTTCTTAAAAAGCTTCCACTTATGCATACCTGTCCTCCTCTTTGTCTTTTATATTACACAACTTTATACCAGATCATGACCTTACAGCTGCTCTGGTTAATTGAAATTTCTTCTGCAGGATATTCAACATATGTCAGTTTCCGCAGAAGTGCTCTATCAAGCACGCTTTAGTTTGTCTAAACTAACATATCGTCATTTTATCAATGCTTAAATTATTTGTCTATACATATCTGGCAAAAAAGCCTCACGGTTATTGTTGTTTTTTTCTCAACTGAAAATTGTTTTCAAAATATTTATATTATTATCTGATACTTCAAACAAAAAAAAGTATATATTCCAAGACATCATTTCAGGAAATGCAACAGCCATTGCCATTTCCTCCGGCATTCTCAGATCATATACTTTTTTATATTTCTATATTTTTGCTTTCTTTTATGCCCAGCGGCTCTTCTGTTCTTCGCAGATACTGTTCCACTGGCAGTTTCCACAGATTTCCTTACGTTTATCCATCGCAAGGATTTTTTCCTGGACTTTTTTTGTAAATTCGCTGAAGTGCAATGTCTGTCCGGCCTTCAGTCCACATTTTTCCAGCACGGCATTGTCATACTCTGCCACTTTATCTCCGGCTTCGCAATGTCCGCCCAGATTATTCGGACAGGCAGAGCAGATCTCATCCGTATCCACATGAAGCCTTATTTTCTTTCCCTCCAGAAAAATCTTCAGCATCTCGGCCATATGTGCAGTAAAACCGTTACTGTAGCCTTCCCCCTTAAAATACGCCAGGCACATACCATGATGAGGGCGCAGAGGAATGACTATTTCCTCTGTGCCCTCATCAAAAGCATATGCCGCAACACTGCTTTTATCTTGCATATTTACGTACCTTTCCTGATAAAACATAAGCCAGTGCGATCTTGATAAGATCCGGAATGATAAACGGGAACACACACCAGCCAAGAACTGCCATAAGGCCTACCGGACCTGTGCTTCTTGTGTAGGCAAACATAAACCATGCGGTTCCAAAAGCATAGCATACGATCAGTCCAACGATCATAGAAATGATCTGAACAACCGGCTTTCTGCCAAAAACGTGCTCAATTGCCCACATAACAAGTGCGGAAAAGATAAATCCAATGATATATCCACCTGCATTTCCGAGAAGAGCTCCAATGCCTCCGGAAAATCCTGCAAAAACCGGAACTCCTACTGCTCCAAGAAGAACGTAAACCAGAACTGCCAGAGTTCCTCTTTTTCCTCCAAGCACACCAACTGCCATAAATACTCCGAATGTCTGCAGAGTAAACGGTACCTGTGCCGGAATGGAAATCCATGAGCAAACTGCCATCACTACTGCAAAAACTGCACTGTAAACAAGATCATACGTCTTGCTTCTGCCTGCTGCCACTGTTGTCATAATAATCTGTATCCTTTCTTTCCTTTTCTGCTTTTCCTGTCGGAAGATCATTCCTGTCCTTTATAAATGATATCCGCTCTTTCGCTGTTAACAATTTAACACAGCAGAATTTGGATGTCAACTTAATTTTATTTTTAAGTTTACATTTTACAATGCCGTTTACTACTATGTAAACCTGCCATTTACAAATGATATTGTCAATTTTCACTTTCAAATTCCCCTCTCTGATGCTATACTGAAACCAATGAGTTTTCAGCAAAAAGGGGGATTTTTCCACATGGATATACACGATATTCATAACATCAGCACCAACTGCACACGTACTGAATTTGTAGGGACCGCAGTCCTTGACACAATCGGACTCGTGATCTCCGGAGTTGATGATTCTCTGCTTAAAAAGATGAACGTAGGTACCCAATACCACTGTCTGGGGCTTTTCAGTTCCCGAACAGGCGCTGCCGGCCAGATCACAGCTATTGACGATGCAGTAAAAGCCACAAATACAGAAGTCCTTTCCATTGAACTTCCAAGAGACACCAAGGGCTGGGGCGGTCATGGAAACTATATCGTCCTTGGCGGAAATGATGTATCCGACGTGCGTCACGCCATTTCTCTGGCTCTGGAACTGACTAACAAATATGCAGGTGAGGTCTACATCAGCGAATCCGGCCACCTGGAGTTTGCTTTTTCCGCAAGTGCAGGTCCTGCTATCCATAAAGCCTTCGGCACACCTCTGGGTGAAGCATTTGGTTTCATGGCAGGTTCTCCGGCTGCTATCGGTCTTGTGATGGCAGATAATGCCGTGAAATCCGCAGCAGTATCCATTACACAATATATGACTCCGAATATCGGTACCAGTCATTCCAATGAAGTGATCATCGCCATCTCCGGTGATGCCAGTGCTGTAAAAGCTGCTGTACTGGAAGGCCGTCAGACAGGCCTTGAGCTTCTCATCGGTATGGGAACCTATCCGGAGATCCCGGGTACGCCGTATCTGTAAAATCTCCGGATTGCAGGAAATTTGTGAATTTCCACACACTACACTTCACGAAACACATATCTGCGTCATGCATACAAAAGCAGCGCTGCAAGGATCAGCATACGATCCTGCAGCGCTGTATTTCTCTTAAATATTCTCCTCTGGATTTTCTCGGATCAGCCCACCTGATATACATCTGCAGACTGAAGTCCGAAGCTTAATGCCTCAGAATGGCTTCCACAATAGATATCCACATGTCCGTAAGGAGTTCCCAGATCCTCTACCGTATAAACAGTGCCGTTGATCAGAAGCTTGGTCCCAAACGGAACACCTGCCATAGCAACGGTACGTCCTGCTGTCGGAACTGTTCCGCTGGCGGTAAGATTGCCGGCTGTACCGCAGCACTGTGCACAGTTGCAGTATGCGGTCAGTGTAAAGTTTCCAAGATATGTTCCCTGACTGGAAGAACCGGAATCAGATGTATCCGCAGAGGCATCTTCCGTCTCCTCGGAAGCTGTCTCATCATTGGAAACCTCCTCAGAAACCTCCTCCTGGGAGCTGTCCTCGGAAACATCTTCGGAACTTCCGGACTGTACATCATCCGCTTCCTCTTCCTCCTCTACAACAATGTCTGTACTTGTAGAGCTGCTGGAAGACTCGGTTGTATCCTCCTCCGGATCATAGCCGTACTCATCGTCAGAATCAGCCTCTTCACTGTCCTCGTTATCCTGATCGGCTTCTTCCTGGGCTGCCGCTTCTGCTGCCTGTCTCTCAGCCTCTGCTGCCGCTTCAGCCTTAGCTTTCTCTTCTGCAGCCTTCTCCGCCTCTGCCTGCTGTACCAGAGCGGTAATACTGCTGTCTGCATTACTGATATCTGCCATCAGCTGCTGCGCCTCTTCCTGGCTGGCGCTGATCTGGTTTACATAAGAGTTAATATCATCGCTTGTGCTGGAAGCCATGGACTGCACTTCCTGCTGTTTGGCTGCACGCTCCGTCATCAGATCATCGATCTCTGCGGACTCCGTCTCAACCTTTTTCTCATTCTCCTGGATATTCTTCTGAAGACTCACATATTTATCCAGCATGTCTCTGTCGTATGTAGAAATCTGGATCGCATTCTCCGCGCGATTGAGGAATTCTGCAAGGCTTTCGGAAGAAAGCAGTGTCTCCAGTGCGGAAGTTCCGGCATTTTCATACATATATGCGATTCGAAGCTTCATGGATTCATACTGATCTGTAGAAGCTTTCTTTGCTTTTTTCAGTTCTTTTTTTACTTTATTTAATTCATCTTCCTTCTCAGCAGCCTGGATACTAAGCTCAGAAATGCTGTTGGTAAGATCCTCATACTGTGCGTTTAAATCAGCCAGATAGCTCTCCAGCTCCTGCTTCTTGCTCTCCAGTGTGCCGATGCTGCTCTGTACCTGCGCAAGACCCTCCTCAGCGGCCTGTTTCTCCGCCTGTGCCTCTGCGATCGCAACGTCTGTACCTGATGCATATACGGTGCTTCCCATGGAAAGGGTCAGCATACCTGTAAGCAGTAATGTGAAAACTTTTCTATTCTTCATATAAACACCTTTCGTCCTTTCATGGATTCTAGTATAACACATTTTTCATAAAAAGCAATAATTTTATTTTATTTCTGTAACAAATACGTAATAATTTAAATTTTTATGAACTGAAAAGCGTTTTTTTTTGTTTTCCGGAGCACAAAAAAACTGCCCTCTCACAGATTTATCTGTAAAACGGCAGTTTTTATTCTATGCTGTTTCAATCCAAAGATCATCAGCTACGAGAATACTTCTCTGATGTAATCCCCCCTGAAGCTGCTTCTTTTACTCCGCAGCCTCCATAAGAACCTCATTCTCAGCTTCCTCAGCCATTACTTCCTGATACTTGTCCAGGATGATCGTCTGGATCTGCTCTCTTGTTGCTGAATTGATCGGATGTGCGATGTCACGATATTCACCGTCGCTTGCCTTACGGCTTGGCATTGCGATGAACAGCCCCTTCTCGCCTTCGATCACCTTGATGTCATGTACCACAAACTCATCATCTATTGTGACAGACACAACGGCCTTCATTTTCCCTTCTTTTGCTACCTTCCTCACACGTACATCTGTAATATTCATTGCTACTTGCCCCTTTCATTTCGCTAACCGTATCTGCGGAAAACTGATCTTCCGCATTTATAATACGTAGCGTTCGTTTTTCTCTACGACGATCTTCACTTCTCCTTCTTCGCCGCAGTAATATGAATTCGCCCGGATGGTATCCCGGCTCTCAACAATGCAATTCTCAATATGCGTATTATCTCCAAGATATACGTCATTAAGGATCACAGAGTTTTTGATCACACAGTTATTTCCTACAAATACATCACGGAACAGAACAGAATTCTCCACAGTTCCGTTGATGATACATCCGCTGGACACCAGACTGTTCTTCACAGTTGCACCCGGATTGTACTTAGCAGGAGGTACATCTGCGATCTTGGTTTTGATCGCCGGCTCCTGTTTGAAGAAATAGTTCCGGATCTCCGGTTTCAGGAAATCCATATTTGTCTGATAATAAGCCTCTGCAGTAGAGATATTATTCCAGTAGTTATCGATCTTATATCCGTAAATCCTCTTCAGATTTTTGTAACGGATAAGAATATCATTTACAAAATCATGCCTTCCTTCCTGGGCAGCACGCTCGATCAGTTCGATCAGCTGCCTTCTTCGGATGACATAGATACCAGTAGATACCGTATTATAGGAGGAAACGATCGGTTTCTCCTCAAATTCCTCGATCCGACAGTCCTCATTCATGCGAAGAACACCAAATCTCTCAACCTGGCTCTGATCCTTGCATGTAGTACATACAACGGTAACATCTGCCCGCTTTGCGATATGATACTCCAGGACTTTATTGTAATCCAGCTTGTAGATTCCATCGCCGGAAGCGATCACCGCATAGGGTTCATGACTGTTCTTTAAAAAGCTCAGGTTCTGATAGATCGCATCTGCAGTACCCTGATACCATAAGCTGTTATCTCTGGTAATGGTTGGAGTAAAGACATAAAGTCCTCCCTGTTTTCTTCCGAAATCCCACCATTTGGATGAACTTAAATGCTCATTAAGGGAACGGGCATTATACTGTGTCAGCACAGCAACCTTCTGGATATGTGAATTTGCCATGTTGCTGAGGGCAAAGTCGATCGCGCGGTAACTTCCTGCAATAGGCATTGCCGCGATTGCTCTTTTGTTTGATAATTCTCTCATGCGGTTATTATTACCGCCTGCCAAAATAATACCTATCGCTCTCATTCTTTCCCACCGTCCTTTGCTGCAATTACCTGGCCGGCTGCCAGTTCTCCGTCAGGGTAGTCTTCTTTTGTTGTAACACCGGCGATAGCGGTATTCTTACCGATTTTGACACTGTCCGGAATCACGCTGTTTTCGCCGATAGCCACAAGTCCAAAGGAATATACAGCCGGTTTCAGAACATTCGGTACCTCCTCGCCGTATCCGATCACAACATTATTTCCGATGACAACATCTTCTGCCACGATGGCTTTATCCATAACAACGTTCTCACCAACTGCTGTATTCTTCATGATAATAGAATCACGGATCACACTGCCCTTGCCGATGATAACATTCGGACCGATCACTGAATTATGTACTTCACCATAGATTTCTGTTCCCTCACCGATGATACACTTGTCCACAACTGCATCTGCGGAAATATACTGTGGCGGGATCACATCTCCCTTGGTGTAGATCCTCCAGAATTCCTCATAAAGATTAAACTCCGGAATGATATCGATCAGCTCCATATTTGCTTCCCAGTAAGAACCAAGAGTTCCTACATCTTTCCAGTAGCCGTTGTACTCATAAGCAAAAAGGCGCTGCCCCTTCTCTTTACAGTACGGAAGGATATGTTTACCGAAGTCACAGCCATTCTGATCCTTCAGGGCGATCAGTGCTTCCTTCAGAACCGGCCATGAGAAAATATAGATACCCATGGATGCAAGATTGCTGCTTGGATGCTCCGGCTTCTCCTCAAACTCAGTAATACGGCTGCTCTCATCAGTAACCATAATACCAAAACGGCTGGCTTCCTCAATGGGAACCGGCATACACGCGATCGTAATATCTGCCTTGTTCGCCTTGTGGAAATCCAGCATCACTTCGTAATCCATCTTATAGATATGGTCACCGGAAAGGATCAGTACATAATCCGGGTTATACTGCTCCATATAAGCCAGATTCTGATAGATCGCATTGGCAGTTCCTGTGTACCATTCACTGCTTGTGCTCTTCTCATACGGAGGAAGGACTGTGACACCGCCTTCATTGCGGTCAAGATCCCACGGAATACCGATACCGATATGTGTATTCAGGCGGAGAGGCTGGTACTGTGTCAGCACACCCACCGTGTCAATTCCCGAGTTAATACAATTGCTCAGTGGAAAATCGATGATACGATATTTACCACCAAAAGCGACTGCCGGCTTTGCAACCTTTTCTGTCAAAACTCCTAACCTGCTGCCTTGCCCACCGGCCAAGAGCATGGCAATCATCTCTTTCTTAATCATGCGATCACCTCTTGTATGTTATGATTATTTCATTATAGCATACTTTACTGTATTAGTGAACATTTTTTACAATTATTTTAGCTGTATTTTACTTTTTTTATCGCTATTGTATATTATAAATTGGTAAGACTCATCATTTTTTTCATTCCTCTGGTAATTTTCAACATTTTTCGATGTTATTTTCTGGTTACTTTTATATTCCGGAAAAAACCGCTTTTTTAGCCAAAAGAACCACTTTTCAATTGTTTCTGTTGGCGTTATAATAAAACAGACAAAAGAGCTACGAAAATAACATATATATAAGGAGATTATTATGTATCAGATAGACTTTCATAAACCGCTCTCCATCCATTTCATTGGTATCGGCGGCATCAGTATGAGTGGACTGGCTGAAATTCTTCTTGAAGAAGGTTTTACAATTTCCGGTTCTGATTCCAAAAAAAGCCCTCTGACCAGTCTTCTGGAAAGCAAAGGTGCGAAAATTTACTATGGTCAGCGCGCCTCCAATATTTCCGATTCTGTTCAGGTGGTTGTCTATACAGCAGCTATTCACCCGGATAACCCGGAATTTGCATGTGCAAAAGAAAAAGGCATTCCGATGCTGACCAGAGCGCAACTTCTTGGTCAGATCATGCGCAACTATGATACTTCCATCGCAGTTGCCGGAACACATGGCAAAACCACGACCACATCCATGCTTTCTCACATTCTTCTCAAAGGTGAATGTGACCCGACCATCAGTGTAGGCGGTATCCTGCCTGCAATCGGCGGTAATATCCGTGTTGGACAGTCTGAAACCTTCCTGACAGAAGCATGCGAATATACCAACAGCTTCCTGAGCTTTTTCCCAACCATCGGGATCATTCTGAATATTGATGCGGATCATCTTGATTTCTTCAAAGATATTGATGATATCCGTCATTCCTTCCGCAAATTTGCAGAACTTCTCCCGGCAGAAGGTGCTCTCATCATTAATGCAGATACACCAAAATACGAAATGATCACAGAAAATCTTCCATGTAAAGTGATCACCTACGGTCTGGAACACGATGCTGAATACACAGCCACAGACATTACTTATGACGAACTTGGCCATGCAACCTTCCATGTTCTTCACAACGGAGAAGACCTGGGCACATGTTCTCTGAAAGTGCCTGGCATTCACAATGTATCCAATGCTCTGGCATCTATCGCTGCAGGACAGCTTCTTGACCTGTCTACAGAAGTGATCTTTGATGGTCTGAAAGATTTCGGCGGTACAGACCGCAGATTCCAGTATAAAGGCAAAATTGGCGATGTAACGATCATTGATGATTATGCGCATCATCCGACAGAGATTGAAGCCACCCTTCACGCAGCCAAAAATTATCCACATAAGAAGATCTGGTGTGTATTCCAGCCTCATACTTATACACGTACCAAAGCCCTTCTTCCGGAATTTGCCAAAGCTCTTACCCTTGCAGATCACGTCGTACTGGCTGATATCTATGCTGCACGTGAAACGGATAATCTTGGCATTTCTTCCAGAAATCTGCAGGAAAAAATCGTCGAACTCGGTACTCCATGTGAATACTTCCCGACCTTCGACGAGATTGAAAACTTTTTATTAGAAAATTGTACACAGGGCGACCTGTTGATAACTATGGGCGCCGGAGACGTTGTAAATATTGGTGAACAGCTCCTTGGCAAATAAGTTATCCACATTATCCACATGTTTATACACATTTTTATATGCGTATGGCATGTGGATTTTTTATGCAAAACTGGTTCACATAATATTTTGTCGATTTTTCATATTTTTTGCGATAATATACGAAATTTCGCCATTTTTCGCGGTTGCACATAATTTTATCCTCCATGTACTTTCCACATTATCCACATTATCCACATTCATTTGTGGAAATCCTCTGTAAAAAAATCGCCTATTCTCATTTGAAAAATGTTGTGCTATAATCCAAGTGTTCCAAAACAGCCGCATTATTGCGGAAAAGTCATAACTGTTCACAGGTAATATCCTGATGAAATGAACAGCATCGGAAAGTGAGCGATATTTCATGGCAATGATCACATTACATAATGCCTCCCTCCCGGAGGTTACGATCTTATCGAACACATTTATTGATAATTATATGCCGGAAGCTAATGGAGAGTTTGTAAAAGTATATATCTACCTTTTACGTGCACTTTCCAGTGCTCCGGTTTCTTTCAGTCTGGAGCAGATGGCAGACCGTCTTCTCTGCACCGAGAGAGATATTCTCCGTGCACTGAAATACTGGGCCAAACAGCAGCTTCTTACTCTTGATTTCACAGACAATAATAAGCTTTGCGGAATTTCTCTTCTCACTCCTGTAGCTCCTTCCTGTCCGACGGATGCCGTGCAGGATGAGATTTCCGTTACTTCCGAACAGCCGAAGGACCAGCCTGTTGTCCGTACAGAAGCACTTACTCCGGACCGTGTAAATGAACTGAAACAAAACGAAGATATCATCCAGCTTCTTTATGTAGCCGAACAATATCTTGGCAAAACACTTTCACCTACAGAAATTCAAAAGATGCTTTTCTTCTATGATGGCCTTGGCATGTCTGCTGACCTGATCGAATATCTGATTGAATATTGCGTGGGCCACAATCACAAGAGCATCCGCTACATCGAGAAGGTGGCTCTTGCCTGGGCTGAGGAGGGGATTACCTCTGTGGAAGAAGCCAAGCAGTCCGGCTCCCGATATAATAAAGACTATTTTTCTATTCTCAAGGCTCTCGGAATCACCAACCGCAATCCCGTAGAGACAGAGATCACACTGATGGACACCTGGCTTCGAACCTATGGCTTTTCCATGGAGGTCATCCAGGAAGCCTGCAACCGTACTGTCCTTCAGACAGGTCAGGCCAGCTTCCAGTATACAGACAAGATTCTGGAAGGCTGGAAAAAGAAAGATGTACATACGATCGATGACATCCATACTCTGGATACCGAACACAAGAAACGCCGTCAGGACCGGAAAGCAGCATCCTCCAAACCTGCACAGCCTTCCAATAACCGTTTCAATAACTTCCAGCAGCGAGAATACAACTTCGACGAATATGAGAAGCATCTATTGAACCAGTAAAGTTACCGTGAACGAAGTGAACAGTAACCCAGTAAAGGAGAGTACCGTGGCTTTACAGAATTTTCAGTATGATATTATTATGAGAGAATACAGCCGGCGTCAGTCCCAGGTGCAGCATGATCTGGAAGAACGCCGCAAAGAAGCATTTATCCGTGTTCCACGCCTGCTGGAGATTGATCAGGAGGTTGCAGCCTTGAGTGCCAGAAAAGCCCGTTCTCTTCTGCTGGGCGAATCCGATACTGTAGAAGATCTCAAAAAAGACGTGGCCGCTCTGGCTCAGGAACGCCGTACACTTCTTCGCAGCAACGGATTTTCTGATGATTATCTGGAACCTCATTATTTCTGTCCACTCTGTCAGGATACTGGCTATGTTGACGGACAAAAATGTTCCTGTTTCAAAAAATCCGAGGTCGAATTACTGTACACACAGTCAAATCTGAAAGAGATTCTCAAAAAAGAGAACTTTGAACACTTTTCTTTTGACTGGTATTCTGATACAATGAAGAACGAAGCAACCGGATTAACAGCCCGCGAAACAGCAAAACGGGCTTATAATACTGCTCGGAACTTTGTAGATGATTTTGACAAGCGCGCACAGAACCTGTTTCTGTACGGCAGCACCGGAGTAGGCAAGACCTTTCTCTCTCACTGTATTGCCAGCGAGCTTCTCAAAACCGCACACTGTGTTCTGTATTT
>OLQS01000605.1_pt1 | contig 23805 bp, 20 predicted proteins | sample 1672291 | NCBI WGS metagenome assembly OLQS01 (sample SAMEA3136668, study PRJEB25190) | human gut metagenome | biome: human gut; feature: human-associated habitat; material: faeces | place: Austria | collected 2013
AAAGGCGACGTTCATGACATTGGCAAAAACATCGTCGGCGTGGTGCTGCAGTGCAATAACTACGAAATCATCGATCTTGGCGTGATGGTCCCGGCGGATAAAATTCTCAAAACGGCCAAAGAGGTAAACGCGGATCTAATTGGTCTTTCCGGGCTGATTACCCCATCGCTGGACGAGATGGTTAACGTGGCGAAAGAGATGGAGCGCCAGGGCTTTACCATCCCGCTGCTGATAGGCGGCGCGACTACCTCGAAAGCGCATACGGCGGTGAAAATCGAGCAGAACTACAGCGGCCCGACCGTTTACGTACAGAATGCCTCGCGCACCGTCGGCGTGGTGTCTGCGCTGCTCTCGGACACGCAGCGCGACGAGTTTGTCGCCCGCACGCGCAAAGAGTATGAAACGGTGCGTATCCAGCATGGGCGTAAAAAACCGCGTACGCCGCCGGTGACCCTTGCCGCCGCGCGGGAAAACGATCTGGCCTTTGACTGGGAGAGCTACACGCCGCCGGTGGCTCATCGTCTGGGAGTACAGACGGTGGAAGCCAGTATCGAGACTCTGCGCAACTACATCGACTGGACGCCGTTCTTCATGACCTGGTCGCTGGCGGGTAAATATCCGCGCATTCTGGAAGATGAAGTGGTAGGGGAAGAGGCGCAGCGCCTGTTCAAAGACGCTAACGAGCTGCTGGATAAGCTGAGCGCAGAGAAAACCCTGAACCCGCGCGGCGTGGTAGGTCTGTTCCCGGCCAACCGCGTGGGCGACGATATTGAAATCTATCGCGATGAAACCCGCACCCACGTGCTGACGGTGAGCCATCATCTGCGCCAGCAGACGGAGAAGGTCGGCTTCGCCAACTACTGCCTCGCCGATTTTGTCGCGCCGAAGCTGAGCGGCAAGGCGGACTACATCGGCGCCTTCGCCGTGACCGGCGGCCTGGAAGAGGACGCGCTGGCGGACGCCTATGAAGCGCAGCATGATGACTATAACAAGATCATGATTAAAGCCATCGCCGATCGTCTGGCGGAGGCCTTTGCCGAGTATCTGCATGAGAAAGTGCGCAAGGTTTACTGGGGATATGCGGCCAATGAGAACCTCAGCAATGAGGAGCTTATTCGCGAGAACTACCAGGGGATCCGACCGGCGCCGGGATATCCGGCCTGTCCGGAGCACACCGAAAAGGGGACCATCTGGCAGCTACTGGACGTCGAAGCCCATACCGGCATGAAGCTCACCGAATCGTTCGCCATGTGGCCGGGCGCATCGGTTTCCGGCTGGTACTTCAGCCATCCGGATAGCAAGTACTTCGCCGTGGCGCAGATCCAGCGCGATCAGGTCGAAGATTACGCGCTGCGTAAAGGAATGACGCCGGCGGAGGTCGAGCGCTGGTTAGCGCCTAATCTGGGCTATGATGCGGACTAGTCGTCATCTTTCCTTACAACAAACAAGGCGCTCTGTGAGCGCCTTGTCTCTTTATTGAGGTTAACCCCTTATACTGAGATAGGTTCCTGAACTTCGGAAAACCTATAACGATAAGGAGAAGCTGATTCCGTGTTAACTCTGCTACACCTGTTGTCCGCGGTTGCTCTGCTGGTGTGGGGCACGCATATCGTGCGTACCGGGGTGATGCGCGTCTATGGCGCTCGCCTGCGTACCGTTCTCAGTAGCAGCGTAGAGAAAAAGCCGCTCGCCTTCTGCGCGGGTCTTGGCGTGACTGCGCTGGTGCAAAGCAGTAACGCCACCACCATGCTGGTGACCTCATTTGTCGCCCAGGATTTAGTGGGTCTGATGCCAGCGCTGGTGATGGTGCTGGGGGCCGACGTCGGGACGGCGCTGATGGCGAGGGTGTTGACCTTCGACCTGTCGTGGCTGTCGCCGTTGTTGATATTTATCGGGGTGATTTTCTTCCTCGGCCGCAAGCAGACCCGCGCTGGGCAGCTTGGACGGGTGGGGATCGGTCTGGGGCTGATCCTGTTGGCCCTCGAGCTGATTGTCCAGGCCGTACACCCCATAACCCAGGCGAACGGCGTGCAGGTGATTTTCGCCTCGCTGACCGGCGATATCATGCTGGATGCCTTGATCGGCGCCGTATTTGCAATCATTAGCTACTCCAGCCTGGCGGCGGTGCTGTTAACGGCGACGCTGACCGCGGCGGGAGCGATCTCTTTCCCGGTGGCGCTGTGTCTGGTGATTGGCGCCAACCTGGGATCGGGGCTGCTGGCGATGCTTAACAACAGCGCGGCGAACGCGGCGGCGCGCCGGGTGGCGCTGGGCAGCCTGCTGTTTAAGCTGGTGGGGAGCCTGATTATTCTGCCGTTCGTCCATCCGCTGGCCGCGGCGATGCACAAGCTGCCGTTGGCCGAGTCCGAGCTGGTTATCTACTTCCACGTCTTTTACAACCTGCTGCGCTGCATCGCGATGGTGCCCTTTGCCGGACCGATGGCGAAGCTGTGCCAGCGTCTGATCCGCGATGAGCCCGAGCTGGATAACCATCTCAAACCCAAGCATCTCGACCCGTCGGCGCTGGACACCCCGGCGCTGGCGCTGGCCAATGCCGCGCGCGAGACGCTGCGTATTGGTGACGCGATGGAGCAGATGCTGGAGAGCCTGCACAAGGTGATGCATGGCGAACCGCGTCAGGAGAAAGAGCTGCGCCGTATGGCGGATGATATCAACGTACTTTACACCGCTATTAAGCTCTATCTGGCGCGAATGCCAAAGGATGAGCTGGCGGAAGAGGAATCCCGGCGCTGGGCGGAAATTATTGAGATGTCGTTAAACCTCGAACAGGCGTCCGATATCGTCGAGCGAATGGGCAGCGAGATCGCCGATAAATCGCTGGCGGCGCGGCGCGCCTTCTCGGTAGAAGGGTTAAAGGAGCTTGATGCGCTGTACGATCTGCTGCTCAGCAACCTGCAGCTGGCGATGTCGGTCTTCTTCTCCAGCGATGTGCCCAGCGCCCGCCGCCTGCGGCGCAGCAAACACCGGTTCCGCATTCTTAACCGCCGCTACTCGCATGCGCACGTTGACCGTCTGCATCAGCAGAACGTGCAGAGCATCGAAACCAGTACGTTGCACCTGGCGCTGCTGGGGGATATGAAGCGTCTGAACAGCCTGTTCTGCTCGGTGGCTTACAGCGTGATGGAGCAGCCGGATGAAGACGACGAACGGGATGACTACTGAGCCATTCCCCGGCGGCGCTGTACTAACCGGGGTTTTGCGTTTGGACGTCCCGTTGAGGCAGCCCGGATAAGGCGCAATGCGCCGCTATCCGGGAAACGTTAGCCCCCCAGGCTCAGAAGCGGTAGCCCGCAGGCAGGGTTATCGCTTCTTCCCCCGCTTTGAACAACAGCGTCGGGTTCGGGCCACCGAGCGTCGCGTGACCATCGGTGACCTGGATCCAGTTTCCTTCCGGCAAACCAATCACCGTTAATTCCGGCGCCACGACCAGCAGTTCGCGGATACGCTGTTCGCGGGTTTCGCCCTGATGCCCGGTCGGCAACGCGTTGGTGAAGTGCGGGTTAATCTGTAGCGGGAACAGCCCCAGCGCATCAAATCCCTGCGGATCGACAATCGGCATATCGTTGGTGGTGCGAATGGTCGGGCAGGCGAGGTTTGAACCTGCGCTCCAGCCGATATACAGCGCCCCGCGTTTGACGACATCGACAATCGGCGCCAACAGACCGCGGCTGCGGCACTCTTTCAACAGCTGGAAGGTGTTCCCGCCGCCGATGATCACCATCTCGGTGCTTTCAATGGCGGCGATAGGGTCGTCGACGCTGTGGATACCGGTTACGCTGACCGCCATGGGCGCCATAACCGCAGCCACTTTGGTCGTATAATCATCCCAGGATTGCGTCACGCCAGCGAAGGGGATAAATACCGCCTTACGGCGGCCTTTGACCTGACCGGCAATCAGCGGCAGGGCGTGTTCCAGCCAGGCTTTCCCCGGCAGCGTGGAGTTACTGAGTAACAGCAGTTCCATCTTTTCTTCCTGTTTTAAAAATATTATTGAAGCAGAAATTCTAGCATCGCCCCCATACCGACGCGCTGATATGGCGCATGATGTGGGTAAGCGGAATGCTGTTCACAAGCCCGACGAAGCTTCTGGATAATGAATCACACAATCCAGGTTTTTTCTCGCCCACAAGGTAGGGTATATTTCGCTTTTACAGGAGAATCTATGCTGCCCGACTCATCAACCCGATTAAACAAATACATCAGTGAAAGCGGCATCTGCTCGCGTCGCGAAGCGGACCGCTTTATTGAACAAGGCAACGTCTTTATCAATGGCAAGCGCGCCACGATTGGCGATCAGGTGAAGCCTGGCGATTTAGTCAAAGTGAACGGACGGTTGATTGAGCCGCGCGAAGCGGATGATCTGGTACTGATTGCGCTGAATAAGCCGGTCGGCATTGTGAGCACCACCGAAGATGGCGAGCGCGACAACATTGTCGATTTCGTCAATCACAGCAAGCGTATCTTTCCTATCGGCCGTCTGGATAAAGATTCTCAGGGGCTGATCTTCCTCACCAACCATGGCGATCTGGTGAACAAGATCCTGCGCGCCGGCAACGACCATGAAAAAGAGTATCTGGTCACGGTCGATAAGCCGGTAACCGATGAGTTCATTCGCGGCATGGGCGCGGGGGTACCGATTCTCGGGACGGTGACCAAAAAATGTAAGGTAAAGAAAGAAGCGCCGTTCGTTTTCCGCATCACCCTTGTGCAGGGGTTAAACCGCCAGATCCGTCGCATGTGCGAGCACTTTGGCTATGAAGTGACGAAGCTTGAGCGTACGCGGATTATGAACGTGAGCCTGACGGGGATCCCACTGGGAGAGTGGCGCGATCTGACCGATGACGAGCTGATCGACCTGTTCAAGCTGATTGAAAACTCCTCTTCCGAAGCGAAGCCGAAAGCCAGGCCGAAGCCTAAAGCGGCGACTCCCGGCATCAAGCGCCCGGTAGTGAAAATGGAAAATAGCAACGATAAGGGCCGCCCGGCTGGCAACGGGAAACGTTTCACCCAGCCGGGACGTAAAAAGAAAGGTCGTTAACGCCTGCCGCGGGTCGGCGTATTCGCCGACCAGGAAAAGGTCGCTTCCTTATCCGTTTTATAAGCCTGCTGTTTTCTCACCTGGCGGGCTTTCTTCGCTTCCGCTTCACGCTGCGCCATCAGCTTATCGATATATTCCTTTTTCACGCTGTTCGTTTCCGCATTGCTCAGCGGGCGGCCATGCGCAATACGCGCGCGGTCAAGCAGCGTTTTCAATTCGCGCTGTTCGCGCTCGGTCATCTCTTTTTGTGTAATACGGGGGAGTGCCATGGTGGTGCCCTCAGTCAGACCAGAGCACCCAGTGTACGGCAATGAATATTTTACTGATAGCCTGTATGGCAACTAAAGCAGGCACACGCCCGGGCCTGCGCCCGGACGTATCACGCTCAGCGCTTGTCGGCTTTTTTGGCGATGGGCTTTCCTGACCAGTACCCGGCCAGCAGCGAACCGGACAGGTTATGCCAGACGGAGAACAGCGCGCCCGGCAGCGCCGCCAGCGGGCCAAAGTAAATTTTACCCAGCGCGGCCGCCAGGCCGGAGTTCTGCATCCCCACCTCGATCGCCAGCGTACGGCAGGTGGATTCATCAAAACCAAACAGACGTCCGCCCCAGTACCCGCCAAGCAGACCAATAGTGTTATGTAGGATCACCGCGATAATCACCACCAGGCCGACGGATGCGATATGGGCGGCGGAACCCGCCACCACCGCGCTGATGATCGCCAGAATGCACACCATCGAGAAGGCGGGCAGGAACGGCTCTACCGCTTTCACCACCTTCGGCAACAGATGATGGACAATTAGTCCCAGCGCGATAGGAATGACCACAATCTGTAGAATGCTGAGCAACATGCCCATGACGTCGACCTGAATATGCGCGTCGACGTACAGACGGGTGAGCAGCGGTGTCGCCACGACGCCGACGAGGGTGGAGACCGAGGAGATGGTCACCGACAGCGCCACATCCCCTTTGGCAAGAAAGATCATCACGTTGGAGGCGGTCCCGCTGGCGACGCTGCCGACCAGCACCATCCCGGCGGAAAGCTCCGGCGGCATATGAAACAGCAGCGCCAGCAGCCAGGCGGCGAGCGGCATCACCAGATAGTGCAGAAATATCCCCGCAGCGACCGGCGCCGGACGCGACAGGACGCGTTTGAAATCCTCCAGCTTCAGATGCACGCCCATACCGAACATGATCAGCATCAGCAGGGTGGTGACCCATGGGCCAATTGGGGTGAAGGTAGTGGGAGTGTAATAGGCCAGAACGGAGAGCAGCAGTGCCCATAACGGGAACAGCCGCGTCAGAGTTGCGAGCATGTTGTGTTCCTTGCGATACGCGAACCGGGCCGCGCCATCCCGATGGGCGGCGAGCAGGTCAGCTGGTTGTGTTGATGTTGTTATAAAAAAGCCGGGTTCGAGCCCGGCTATAGGTATTGTTTATCGTGCTAAGGAATTTTATTCAAACAAATTATGATGCAGCTTCTGCACAACCTTCTCCGCATCGTCGCCCGGCACCAGGAAGCACAGGTTGTGGCTGGAGGCGCCATAGCAGATCATGCGGATGTTAAACGGCTCGAGGACGCCAAAGACCTCTTTGCCGACGCCGCAGGCTTTCGACAGCTCATTGCCAATCAGGGCGACCAGCGCCAGATTTTCTTCCACTTCCACGCGGCACAGCGAAGAGAGCTCGGTCAGCAGCGCCTGGGTCAGCAGGGTATCGCCCGCAGAGGTCGAGCCGGTGGTGTCCATGGTCAGGGCCACGCTCACTTCGGAGGTGGTGATCAAATCAACTGAGATGTTATGGCGCGCCAGAATACCGAACACTTCGGCGAGGAAGCCGCGGGAGTGCAGCATATTCAGGCTGTGCAGCGTCAGCAGCGTTTGCCGGCGACGCAGCGCCAGCGCGCGGAACAGCGGCGGGTTCTCGGTGGTTTTACACACCAGCGTACCGCCCGCTTTAGGCTCTTTACTGGAGCCGACAAACACCGGGATATCGCTGCGCACGGCAGGCAGCAGGGTCGCCGGATGCAGCACTTTGGCGCCAAAGGTGGCCATTTCCGCTGCCTCTTCAAAGGCGATGACGTCGATGCGTTTCGCCGCCGGCGCGACGCGCGGGTCGGTAGTATAGATCCCCGGGACATCGGTCCAGATATCGACGCGGGTGGCATTCAGCGCTTCGCCGAGCAGAGCGGCGGTATAATCGCTGCCGCCGCGGCCGAGGGTGGTGGTGCGGCCTTTCGCTTCGCTGCCGATAAAGCCCTGGGTCACCACCAGGCCTTCCGCCAGGCGCGGCGCCAGCTGCTGCTGGGTCAGTTCGGCGACGGCGGCGATGTCCGGTTCGGCGCGGCCAAAGCGATCGTTAGTGCGCAGCACTTTACGGGCGTCAAACCACTGCGCCTGAATACCGCGTTCACGCAGAATTTCCACAAACAGCAGGGTGGACATCAGTTCGCCATGGCTGACCAGTTCGTCGGTCAGGGCGGTTGAGGAGGCGAGCGCGGCGGCTTCCGCCAGCGTCGTGATATTTTCCAGCAAGCGCTCAATCTCTTCGCGGATCACGTTGGGATAACGCAAACGCTCCAGAATATTGAACTGGATCTGACGCAGAGCGTCCAGCTGGGAAAAACGTTCGGTGGGTTCCAGCCCTCCCGCTAAGGCCACCAGAATGTTGGTCACGCCGGCAGAGGCGGAGAGCACAACAATACGGGTATTGGCATCGAGCAGCGCCACATCGATGCTGCGGTTCATTGCGTCAAAATCAGCAACGCTGGTGCCGCCAAATTTGGCGACGACTAGATCTGTCATAACAACCTCGTGTCAGGGGGCCTGACTTATTAAAACGATTCCTGAGCACCGATCCTGGCAGGGGCTGGACGCCGCCGGATCGCAACAAAATGTCTTAATAAGCCAGGCCAAATTATTCAGCCATGGCACAAGGGAAGAGCGATAAACAGGGTGGCGCAGAGTGATAAACAACTACGATGTCACCCAGAAGTGCTCCACCTTGTAGACCCGACTCACCGCTTTGGGCGCTGAGGTGTTCGGGTATGAAACGCCCGACTGCGAACGTTTCTGGTGACAACCCAGGGGATTCAGCCCCTGTGGCCGGCGAGGAGCGTGACCAGACGCTCTTTCACCTCGGCGTTGCTCCCCCTCACGTATCTTCCCCGGACTGGTTCCTCCAATACGGTTACCTGGGCAACGCACCTCTTCTGGCAATTACTGACGTCTTTCACCTGGCCGGGGGAACAGGGACATTATATCCCCCGCGAATACCCTTTCGCTGTAGCGTGAAATGCGCGAGCAATAGATACCTACCAATACGTAAGCACTGCGGATATATAAAGGCTTAACGCCAGCTATGTCAACGCTGCGGTTATGCGGATTTTTCATGCCTCTGCGGCTAACAGAAAAAAGCCTTATGATAGCTATACTAATGGGGCTTTTTACTCCGTTTTGACCCGATTCCTGACCGGCGTCAGGGTCAAGTCACAAAAATCATCACAATTTTCCGTCACCGGCGCTACAATCGACCGAAGTCACAATCTCAAATCAGAAGAGTATTGCTAATGAAAAACATCAACCCAACGCAGACCTCTGCCTGGCAGGCATTACAGAAACACTTCGACGAAATGAAAGATGTCACTATCAGCGAGCTTTTCGCCAAAGATAGCGACCGTTTTTCTAAATTTTCCGCGACGTTCGACGATCTGATGCTGGTGGACTTCTCCAAAAACCGCATCACTGAAGAGACGCTGGCTAAACTGCAGGATCTGGCGAAAGAGACTGACCTGGCGGGCGCTATCAAGTCGATGTTCTCAGGTGAGAAGATCAACCGCACCGAAGACCGCGCGGTACTGCACGTCGCGCTGCGTAACCGCAGCAATACGCCGATTGTGGTTGATGGCAAAGATGTGATGCCGGAAGTGAACGCTGTGCTGGAGAAGATGAAAACCTTCTCCGAAGCGATTATCTCCGGTAGCTGGAAAGGCTACACCGGCAAACCGATCACCGACGTGGTTAACATCGGCATCGGCGGCTCCGACCTCGGTCCTTTCATGGTGACCGAGGCGCTGCGTCCGTATAAAAACCACCTCAACATGCACTTTGTCTCTAACGTCGATGGCACCCATATCGCCGAAGTGCTGAAGAACGTGAATCCGGAAACGACTCTGTTCCTGGTGGCGTCCAAGACTTTCACTACCCAGGAAACCATGACCAACGCCCACAGCGCGCGCGACTGGTTCCTGGCAACCGCGGGCGATGACAAGCACGTGGCGAAACACTTCGCCGCGCTTTCCACCAACGCGAAAGCGGTTGGCGAGTTCGGCATCGACACCGCCAACATGTTCGAATTCTGGGACTGGGTTGGCGGCCGTTACTCCCTGTGGTCGGCGATTGGTCTGTCCATCATTCTCTCCGTGGGCTTCGACAACTTCGTTGAGCTGCTGTCCGGCGCGCATGCGATGGATAAGCACTTCTCCACCACTCCGGCGGAGAAAAACCTGCCGGTGCTGCTGGCGCTGATCGGCATCTGGTACAACAACTTCTTCGGTGCGGAAACCGAAGCGATTCTGCCGTACGACCAGTACATGCACCGCTTTGCCGCTTACTTCCAGCAGGGCAACATGGAGTCCAACGGTAAGTATGTTGACCGTAACGGCCACGCGGTAGACTACCAGACTGGCCCAATCATCTGGGGTGAGCCGGGCACCAACGGTCAGCACGCGTTCTACCAGCTGATCCATCAGGGCACCAAAATGGTACCGTGCGATTTCATCGCTCCGGCTATCACCCACAACCCGCTGTCTGACCACCATCAGAAACTGCTGTCTAACTTCTTCGCCCAGACCGAGGCCCTGGCCTTTGGTAAATCCCGCGAAGTGGTTGAGCAGGAATATCGCGATCAGGGTAAAGACCCGGCGACCCTGGAGCACGTGGTGCCGTTCAAAGTGTTCGAAGGTAACCGCCCGACTAACTCCATCCTGCTGCGTGAGATCACCCCGTTCAGCCTCGGGGCGCTGATTGCCCTGTACGAGCACAAAATCTTCACCCAGGGCGCGATCCTCAACATCTTCACCTTTGACCAGTGGGGCGTTGAGCTGGGCAAACAGCTGGCTAACCGCATCCTGCCGGAGCTGAAAGACGGCAGCAAAGTTAGCAGCCACGACAGCTCTACTAACGGCCTGATTAACCGTTATAAAGCCTGGCGCGCATAACGCTTGCGCAGCTAAGACGGAATGCCGACCCTTTGGTCGGCATTTTTATTTATAGCCGCCGCAGCAGCCTCGCCGGATTCCCCGCCCACACGCCTTTCTCGGTAATGGACTTCGTTACCACGCTGCCCGCGCCTATCACCACCCCATCGCAGATGCTGACGGCCAGAATCGTGGCGCCGCTGCCGATCGACACGTCATCGCCAATCTCGATCCGCCCCCAGCTGGCGCGGTCGGCGTTTGGTTTACCCTCGCGAAACAGGTCGTTGGCAAACATCACGCCGTGACCGATAAAGCAGCGCTGGCCGATGGTGACGTACTCGCAGATAAAGGTATGGGATTGAATTTTACTGTTCGCGCCGATGCGGGTATTCCCCTGGATCTCAACGAACGGCCCGACGAAGACGTTATCGCCGAGCCGGCAATCATAGAGGTTGGCGGGCTGGTAAATAACGACATTTTCCCCACAAACGACGTTACGTACGCCGGTATCACGAAGCTCAGGCATAGTTCCTCTCAAATCGGTTTGGCCAGAATATGTAAGGTGCTTTGCTGGCTGGCGGAGTGGAAAGTCGTGTCTCTGATGTGCTGCATCCCCTGACGTTCGTAAAAACGGCGCGCGGCGGGATTCGCGGCGAGTACTTCCAGCCACAGCCAGCTTTCACCGGCCGTTTTTGCTCGCGTCTCGACGGCGTGAAAAATATGCTCGCCGTAGCGGTGGCCAGTCTTCCCCGGCATCAGGTAGAGCTTATGCAGCAGCGTACCAATCTTGCCGTCGTCAGCCATTCGCTGCTGATAGCTATATTTAGCGAAACCAACAGGAGAGGGGGCTTCGGCGATGAGCCAGTGTTGGGTCGCATCCGCAAGACTCCGACGTAGCGCATCTTCGGCATATTCTTGCTTAAGAAATAACGCCAGTTCATCGGCATCGCGCCAGAGATGAGCAAAGTGGTGATGATAGCTGGCATAGCCCATCGCGCTAAGCTGGGGCGCGTCCTCGGGACATGCCTGTCGAATAGTTAACATGCTGCGTTCCTCGCGTCGTTCTGCGGCTATATTGCCTGTAAAGTGAACAATGTGGAACGACAAAAATCGGTGGGAGAAGGCTGGAGGCGCTCCCTCCAGCCTGGGGGTTAGCGGGCGAAAGCGATCGCTTCGATTTCGACGCCGGCATCTTTCGGTAACCTTGCTACCTCCACACAGGAGCGCGCCGGAAAGGCCGCCTGGTGTTCGATAAAGAAGGCCTCGTAGGCGGCATTGATGGCGGCAAAATCCGCCAGGTCTTTGACAAACACCGTAGTTTTAACGATCTGCCCGACCGTGAGTCCGGCAGCTTCAACGATGGCTTTCACATTTTCCAGTGATTGCCGCGCCTGTTCGGCAATGTCCTCGGGCATGGTGCCGTCCAGCGGATTAATCGGCAGCTGACCGGAGGTGATGGTCATAGCGCCGAGATTGACGCCCTGCACGTACGGGCCGATAGCAGCAGGCGCGTCAGCGGTGGTAATAATCATACGGTTTATCCTTCAAACGGTTACATAAAATAATTTAACAACACCAGCGAGCCGACGCCGCTCACTACCACCCACACCAGACCTAAACGGAAGCTGGCGAGCGTGCAGATGATGGCGGCGATCACCTTCGGATTTTTTAAGTCGAACTCCATGCTGGAATTCACGCTCAGGATCTGAATGGTGATGATGGCCGGCAGAACGGTGACCGGCACGAAGCGTAGCGTTTTGGTCACCCGCTCGGACATCTGGATCTTGCCGGCCAGGCCGATAAACGAGAAACGGATGAGAAAAGTCACCGCGGCCATGCCCAGCGTCAGGGCGATAAAATAGCTATTACTCATTTTCCATCGCCTCCACTAACGGCATATCGGATTCGGTTTTTGCCATCTGCTTGCGCTCTTCCGCCAGGTCGACGCACAGGCCGGCGAGGACGCCAAGCACTGAGGCGACGACGATACCCAGCGAATAGGGTAGGACCACTAACAGCACGCCGGAAACGGCGGCTACAACCGCGGCGACGGTGCAGGCCTGGCTTTTAATTTGCGGCACCACGATGGCGATAAAGGCGGCGACCATGGCGAAATCGAGACCGTATTTCTCAATGTGGGGAAACGAGGCGCCGACCAGCGCGCCAAGAAAATCAGCCAGCACCCAAATCGCCCAGAAGGTAATCATCGCCGAACCATAAAACAGATATTTTTCCTTTTTATTTCCTTCCATCTCTTTGACGGTGGTGGCATACACCTCGTCGGTGAGCGCATAGGACATAAAGCATTTTTTAAAGAATGAAGCTTCGCGCACGGTTCCGGAAATAGAGGCGCTATACAGCACGTGGCGAAGATTGATAATTAATGTGGTGAAAATAATCACGCCGAGCGTGGCGCCGGTTTTTAACATTTTCAGTGCCAGCATTTGCGCCGAGCCGGCAATGACGATCGCCGACCACGCCGTACTCTGCCAGACGCTCATGCCCGCGCTAACGCTTAATGCGCCGACAATAAATGAAAATGGAAAGTCGCCGATGCATAGGGGCATAATAGCGCTGGCGCCGCGGAAGATGACTTTTTTATTCATCTGCTATACCTGCTAATTTATAAATAATAGTGTGGGTAGAGTACGTTAATCGGGGCCTGCTCTTTCAGGCCCGTGAAATGGTATTATTTAGCGACCATAATGCTGATAATTTCTTTATCGGTGAGAGTCATTGGTTTAATCACCAGACGGCACAGGTTATTAATAGTCTGCTCGACATCGGCGCAGACAATACCGTCATTGGCGCCAGCGCAGCTATTTTGCATTGCCATTAGTACCGCCTTAAAGGCGCTGGAGACCACTGACGAGACTTTCATCGCGCAGCTGTTGGAAGCGCCATCACAAATCATGCCGGTAATATCGCTGACCATATTAATAATTGCGGTATTAATGGTGTTGATATCGCGGGTAAACAGCCATGCCATACCGGCGGCGGCGCCCATAGCGGCGGTTGAGGCTGCGCATAGCGCAGATAAGCGCGTATAACGAGAATGAATTGAGATGGCAGTGAGATGAGAGAGAGAGACAAAGCGCGAGCCAGGGTCTCTTCATCGACGCCAAGATGCTCTGCAACCACCACTACCGGCATGGTTGCTGTAATGCCCTGATTGCCTGAGCCGAAGTTTGACATCGCTACCACCGGCGCGCCGCCCATGCGGGCATCTGAAGCGGCGACGGTGTTGATGATCACCTTGCTTAACAGATCGTTGCTCATCAGGCCGTTTTTCACTGCGTCAGAAAAGGTACCGTTAATGTTCAGGCCATATTTTTTTGTTTTGCCTTCTGCCGCCAGCGCGGAGTTTAAGCGCGCGGCGTCGAGAATAAAGCGAATATCATTAAAGTCGACGCGATTAATAAATTCGTAAGCTTGTTGTAGCGAGAAAGTGGGCAGCGTTTCGCGCTGGGTGCGCGTATTCTGTTTTTCGCTTAATGGCTGCGGCTGGCCATTAATATAAAGTTCGACCACGTTGGTGTGGGTTCCTTTGACCACGACACGACAGCAATTCTCGCCAGCAGAGAGGGTTAAATCGAGATGGATAAAATCCGGGGTCTCTTCGACGGCAATATCAACGGCGTTATTGGCGATCAGCTTCTGCGCCATTTCAACGTGTCGCGGAGTGATATCTTCCAGCGTTTTTAATCCCTTTTGCGGGTCGCCGCCAAATGCGCCAATTGCGGCTGCCAGCGGTACACCGCAAACGGTGGTGCCGGGTATGGTGACGCCCATCGCGTTTTTATAAAGATTGGCGGAAATAAAACCGCTAATTTTTGTGCAAGGCTGATCCAGATATTGTGCGGCGTAGGCGGCCGCGAAGGAAATAGCGACGGGTTCAGTACAACCTAAAGCCGGGGCGACCTCTTGTTTGAGCCATTTTACGTACAGGGAAGCGTTATCGGTGTTCATAATGATTTAATGTCCAAAATTAAATTTTATTCAGCTGCGATAATGCTAAGACAAAAGATAAGAAAAAACTTACCCTAATAACCATAAAAAGACTGTGGTTTGGAGAAAAATATTATCTTACGGGAGGTTTTAAGATACACCTGTTTCAAAAAGTAAACTTTTTATATTTCAGTTAGTTGGGTTGATTCGTTCTAAGCGTAACGGATGATTTTGTTAATCTGCTCACAGCGTTGCTGGAAGGACAATTTTCTCTTGTTCGTACTTTTCGAATCAATAGCCCGGAGATAGCGTAAGACGAAGGAATCATAGGTAGATCTGGATCACACTTTTGCGCTATACAGATCGACAACGTTCATGCATTTGAGGTGTCACTATGCCGTCGGTATATCGTCCGCTGGTTAATTTCGTTGCGAAGGCCATGCAGGCCGTGCTGAATCTGGCACTGCTGTGCCTGGGAATTATTCTGGTGGTGTTCCTGGGAAAGGAGACCCTGCATCTGGCGCACGTACTGTTTACGCCGGAGCCGGTGAGTAAGTACAAGCTGGTCGAAGGGCTGGTGGTCTATTTTCTCTACTTTGAGTTTATCGCGCTGATTGTTAAATATTTTGAATCCGGTTTTCACTTTCCACTGCGCTATTTCGTCTATATCGGTATTACCGCAATTGTGCGGCTTATTATCGTCGATCATGAGTCGCCGCTGGCGGTGCTCATTTACTCCGCGGCGATCCTGATCCTGGTGATTACGCTCTGGCTGTGTAACTCCAATCGCCTGAAACGCGAATAAAAAAAGCGGCCTCCAGGGCCGCTGACCAACAGTCACAAATAGAATTTATGTAGGGTCCAGTTGAGGATAGCAGTGGCATTGACCTTACTTTTTCAGCTGAGGGCGACGGCGACAATACCCGGTTGGGGTCGTGTATTGCGGCTAGACCGTCGGCCCTCCGCTGAAATTTGGGGCCGGTGTTACAAAAAAAATTAACCTTTCACTCCACCCGCCGTCAGGCCATTAACCAGCCAGCGCTGCGCCAGCAGGAAGACAACCGTGATCGGAATGGCGGAGAGCACCGCCGCGGCGGCAAAGTCGCCCCACAGATAGTTCTGCGGGTTGAGATACTGTTGCATACCTACCGCCAGGGTATAGCTGTTCACATCGCGCAGCAGCAGCGAGGCTACCGGCACTTCGGTGATGGCCGCGATGAACGACAGAATAAACACGACTGCCAGAATCGGCACCGACAGCGGCAGCAGCACCAGACGGAAAGCCTGCCATGGGGTCGCGCCATCCAGCGCCGCCGCTTCTTCCAGCGAGCCATCGATGGTTTCGAAGTAGCCTTTAATCGTCCAGACGTGCAGCGCGATACCGCCCATGTAGGCAAAGATGACGCCGCCGTGGGTGTTGAGGCCGACGAACGGGATGTACTGGCCCAGGCGGTCAAACAACGCGTACAGGGCAACCAGCGACAGCACCGCCGGGAACATCTGGAAAATCAGCATCCCTTTCAGCAGGGTCGCTTTCCCCGGGAAGCGCATACGGGCGAAAGCGTAGGCGCAGGTGGTGGAGAGGGCGACGATGCCGATCGCGGTGATCCCGGCGACCTTAATCGAGTTCCACAGCCACAGCAGGACCGGGAACGGCGGCGGCGTGACGCGGCCATCGGCGTGTTCGACGCTGAAGCCTAACGCCAGACGCCAGTGTTCCCAGGAGATGGTATCCGGGATCAGGCTGCCGGTGGCGAAGTTGCCTTCGCGCAGCGAGATAGCGATAACCATCAGCAGCGGAAACATAATCGCGGCGATAAAAATCAGTAGCAGGAGATGCGTGGTAAATAAACGTAGCTTCTGCGATTTGGGTTGGACCATAGCCATTGTCGTTATCTCCCTTAATCAAACTTCATGCGCGTGGCTTTCAGATTCACAATCGCTAACGCGCCAACCAGCAGGAAGATTAGCGTTGCGATAGCCGCCGCCAGGCCGAAGTCCTGACCGCCGCCGCCTTCAAAGGCGATGCGATAGGTGTAGCTCACCAGCAGGTCGGTATAACCGGCCGGGGTGGTGGTGCCGAGACGGTCCGGACCGCCGTTGGTCAACAATTGAATCAGGACGAAGTTGTTAAAGTTAAAGGCGAAGCTGGCGATCATCAGCGGCGTTAGCGGCTTAATCAGCAGCGGGAAGGTAATTTTAAAGAAGTTCTGGAACGGGCCGGCGCCATCCATTGCCGACGCTTCGTACAGATCGTCCGGAATCGCCTTCAGCAGCCCCATGCACAGGATCATCATGTACGGGTAGCCCAGCCAGGTGTTGACGATGATGATCATGGTGCGCGCGGTGGTCGGGTCGCTAAACCAGGCCGGCTTAATGCCGAACAGCGTGCTGAGCATCATGTTGATTTCACCAAAGCTCTGGTTGAACAGCCCTTTGAAAATCAGAATCGAAATAAACGACGGTACGGCGTACGGTAGAATCAGCAGGACGCGATAAATCGCTTTGCCTTTCAGCGCTTCCCACTGCACCAGGCAGGCGAGGATCATCCCCACCGCGACGGTCAGCACCACGGTCAGCACCGAGAACACCACCGTCCAGACGAAGATCGCGAAGAACGGTTTCTGAATGCCTTCATCGTGGAAGACGCGGGTAAAGTTGTCCCAGCCGATAGTCACAGTGTAGCCCGGGCTCAGCTTCTCATTGCCCCAGCTGCCGTCGGCGTTAATTGACTGGTAGAAGCCGACGTCGTTGTTCGGGCGGTATTTAACGTGGGTCTGATTGTTGGTCAGTACCCCGTCTTCGCCGAGGGTATACAGAGGCTGGGTACCGGAGAACTGGCGCAGGGAGCTCATGATGACTTTGCTGTCATCCGGCAGCACAGCGGTCAGCTGGTTCAGCGCGGTGCGATTCTGGGTAATCACGCGCAGGTTGGCGCGCTCGCCTTCCGGCAGGGCGTCGGTTTCTTTTAACGCCAGCTTCTGCTCGCCGCCAAATTTAAAGGCGTCAGAAAGGTAGTTTTTACCGCTTTCGCCGTCGGTCAGCGCCAGCTTCCACTCGTCACCCGCAGGGATCAGCGTGAAATTATAGGCTTTGCCGGCCTGGAAGGAACGATCCATCAGCACCTGCTGCGCACGCTCAAAGGTCAGCTGGTTGGTGCTGCTGTAGTTGGTAAACGCGATAGCGATAGTGCAGATCAGCGGAAACAGGACAAACAGGCCCATGCCGGCGAGGCCGGGATAAACATAGCGCCAGGCATAAGCCTTGCGATTAGCGAAAATATACAGGCCAACTGAGCTTAAAATCAGCGTCATGATGGCGAACAGGTACTCCCCCTGGGCGTACATCAAAACAACAAGGTAACCCACCAGCAGGCACAGTAAGCCAATCACAGACCATGTGAGTTGCGGGCTTTGCCACCAGTGTCTCTTTTTAACGGCATCCATGGGGATCATCCTCTACAGCGGTGAAAACTTATTTGTCAGGTGACGCTTCGCTTACCTGACCTACGGTCCGAGCCGTAGTGGTAGGGCGGGTAGGCGCACGCGCCACCCGCCGTTTTCTTACTTAGTGATACGGCTCTGTGCATCTTTCAGCGCAGCATCGACAGTCTGGCGACCGCTGGCGGCGTTGATAACCGCGGTACGAACGGCATACCAGAAGGCAGACATCTGCGGGATGTTAGGCATGATTTCGCCTTTCTGGGCGTTCGCCATGGTGGCAGCGATGCGCGGATCTTTTTCCAGTTTTTCCTGGAAGGATTTCAGCGCCACGGCACCCAGCGGTTTGTCGTTGTTAACGGCTTCCAGACCCTGATCGGTCATCAGGTAGTTTTCGAGGAACTCTTTGGCCAGCTCTTTGTTCGGGCTGGCGGCGTTGATCCCCGCGCTCAGCACGCCAACGAACGGTTTCGATGGTTTGCCTTTAAAGGTTGGCAGCAGGGTCACGCCGTAGTTAACCTTGCTCTTATCGATGTTAGACCACGCCCACGGACCGTTGATGGTCATCGCGGTTTCGCCTTTGTTGAAGGCCGCTTCCGCGATGGAGTAATCGGTATCGGCATTCATGTGCTTGTTCTTGATCAGGTCAACCAGGAAGGTCAGGCCCGCTTTCGCGCCTGCGCTGTCCACGCCGACGTCTTTCACATCGTACTTGCCGTTTTCAAACTTGAACGCGTATCCGCCGTCGGCAGCGATCAGCGGCCAGGTGAAGTACGGTTCCTGCAGGTTGAACATCAGCGCGCTCTTACCTTTCGCTTTCAGTTCTTTATCCAGCGCCGGGATCTCTTCCCAGGTCTTCGGCGGGTTCGGCACCAGGTCTTTGTTGTAAATCAGGGACAGGGCTTCGACTGCGATCGGGTAGGCGATCAGTTTGCCGTTATAGCGAACCGCATCCCAGGTGAACGGATAGAGTTTGTCCTGGAACGCTTTGTCCGGGGTGATTTCCGCCAGCAGGCCCGACTGCGCGTAGCCGCCGAAACGGTCATGCGCCCAGAAGATGATGTCCGGGCCGTCGCCGGTCGCCGCAACCTGCGGGAATTTCTCTTCCAGCTTGTCCGGGTGTTCTACGGAAACTTTAATGCCGGTGTCTTTTTCAAACTTTTTACCCACTTCAGCGAGGCCGTTGTAGCCTTTGTCGCCGTTAATCCAGATAACCAGCTTACCTTCTTCAATTTTTGCGAGGGCAGAGGCGGAAAACATCATCGTGGTCAGTGCCGACAGCGCGAGGATGCGAGCGCCAGTTTTGATTTTCATATACCCGTCCTTTTTGGTGTTGTACTCGTGGATACACTTCGGTGGCTTAACGATGATGAGTTTCCTTTTTTAACAACCCCTTTCCATCCTCCCCAGGTCTACGCCCCACCCGCTGGTTGTGTGATCTCCATTGCAAAAACGGCCGTATTGCGTCCTGGAGCACAGAAAAAAGCGCCCAATTTTGTCGCCTCCATCACGAAATCACGCTCCGCCCGCCATCCCCCGCGGCGAGAGCCAATCTCTCATCCTCCCATCTCCTCCCCCATAAAAAAGCCGGGGGGTGGAGGATTTACCTGCGTAATGAATGCCGCATAGTCGACCCATCTTGAATGTGACTGTTAGTGACAGGTTGTAACGAAGGGAGAAGGGCATGGCGAGCGTACAGCTGCGAAATGTAACGAAAGCCTGGGGTGACGTGGTGGTATCGAAAGATATCAATCTCGATATCCACGAAGGGGAATTCGTCGTGTTTGTCGGGCCATCGGGCTGCGGCAAATCTACCCTGCTGCGTATGATTGCCGGGTTAGAAACTATTACCAGCGGGGACCTGTTTATCGGTGACACCCGCATGAACGAGATCCCACCGGCAGAACGCGGCGTTGGGATGGTATTCCAGTCTTATGCACTCTATCCCCACCTTTCCGTTGCGGAAAATATGTCGTTTGGCCTGAAGCTGGCCGGCGCGAAAAAAGATCTGATTAACCAGCGGGTGACTCAGGTTGCGGAAGTGCTGCAGCTGGCCCATCTGCTGGAGCGTAAACCGAAAGCCCTCTCCGGCGGTCAGCGCCAGCGCGTGGCGATTGGTCGTACGCTGGTGGCAGAGCCAAGCGTTTTCCTGCTGGATGAGCCGCTTTCCAACCTCGATGCCGCCCTGCGCGTCCAGATGCGTATCGAAATCTCCCGTCTGCATAAGCGACTGGGCCGCACCATGATCTATGTCACCCACGATCAGGTGGAAGCGATGACCCTCGCCGACAAGATCGTGGTCCTCGACGCCGGCCGTGTGGCGCAGGTTGGGAAACCGCTGGAGCTCTATCACTATCCGGCTGACCGCTTCGTTGCCGGCTTCATTGGTTCACCGAAGATGAACTTCCTGCCGGTCAAAGTCACCGCGACGGCTATCGATCAGGTGCAGGTTGAACTGCCGAACCGTCAGCAAATCTGGCTACCGGTGGACAGCGCCAACGTGCAGGCGGGCGCCAATATGTCCTTAGGTATTCGACCGGAGCATTTACTGCCCAGCGATATCGCCGATGTAACCCTTGAAGGCGAGGTCCAGGTCGTCGAACAGCTCGGTCACGAAACGCAAATTCATATCCAGATCCCCGCCATCCGTCAGAACCTGGTTTACCGCCAGAACGACGTGGTGTTGGTAGAAGAGGGAGCCACATTCGCTATCGGTTTGCCGCCAGAACGTTGCCATTTATTCCGTGAGGATGGCACCGCTTGTCGTCGGCTGCATAAAGAGCCGGGCGTGTAAGGCTTCCCATTAAAAAAGCGCGAACCCGGCTGGCGATATACCGGCGAAGCGTGCAAAGAAAAGCAATGATCTCAGGAGATAGAATGATGATTACTCTGCGCAAACTTCCTCTGGCGGTCGCCGTCGCAGCAGGCGTGATGTCTGCTCAGGCGCTGGCTGTCGATTTCCATGGCTACGCGCGTTCCGGCATTGGCTGGACCGGCAGCGGCGGCGAGCAACAGTGCTTCAAAGCGACCGGCGCTCAAAGTAAATACCGTCTTGGTAACGAATGTGAAACCTATGCGGAACTGAAGCTGGGCCAGGAGCTGTGGAAGGAAGGGGATAAGAGTTTTTATTTCGATACTAACGTTGCCTATTCCGTGAATCAGGAAGATGACTGGGAAAGCACCTCTCCGGCGTTCCGTGAAGCCAACATCCAGGGTAAAAACCTGATCGACTGGCTGCCGGGCTCCACGCTGTGGGCGGGTAAACGCTTCTATCAGCGTCATGACGTTCACATGATCGACTTCTACTACTGGGATATCTCCGGCCCGGGTGCAGGTCTGGAAAACGTTGACCTTGGCTTCGGTAAGCTCTCTCTGGCCGCTACCCGTAACTCAGAAAGCGGCGGCTCTTATACTTTCTCCAGCGATGACACCAAAAAATATGCTGCGAAAACTGCCAACGACGTCTTTGATATCCGTCTGGCGGGTCTGGAAACCAACCCGGGCGGCGTGCTGGAGTTAGGGGTCGATTACGGCCGTGCTAACCCGCAGGATGACTATCGCCTGGAAGACGGCGCGTCGAAAGACGGCTGGATGTGGACCGGTGAACATACTCAGTCTATCTGGGGCGGCTTCAACAAGTTTGTGGTTCAGTACGCCACTGACGCAATGACCTCCTGGAACAGCGGCCACTCTCAGGGGACCAGCATCGATAACAACGGCAGCATGATCCGCGTTCTGGATCACGGCGCGATGGACTTCAACGATGACTGGGGCCTGATGTACGTGGCAATGTACCAGGACGTGGATCTGGACAGCAAGAACGGTTCTACCTGGTACACCGTGGGTGTCCGTCCGATGTACAAATGGACGCCGATCATGAGCACCCAGCTGGAAATCGGTTACGACAACGTGAAATCCCAGCGTACCAGCGAAAACAACAACCAGTACAAAATTACTCTGGCTCAACAGTGGCAGGCAGGCAACAGCGTCTGGTCTCGTCCGGCTATCCGTATCTTCGCAACCTACGCGAAGTGGGATGAAAACTGGGGCTACAGCAACACCTCCGGTCTGCAGACGAAAGACAGCAGCGGAAGCGGCGCTTTCACCTCCAGCCGCGGTGACGACAGCGAAGTTACCTTCGGTGCCCAGATGGAAGTGTGGTGGTAATACCGTCCGCAGGACGGGTGTAACCTGGGAGGGGCGTCAGCCCCTCCTGATTATTCAGGGTTAGCGCGCTATTGCCTGGCTACCGCTAAACCGATGCTATCCAAGGTGAGAAGAATGAAAATGAAGAAAACTCTCGTCGCTCTGTGTTTATCCGCAGGGATGTTGGCATGCGTGCCGGGGATGAGCCTTGCCGATGTTAACTTTGTACCGCAGAACACCAGCGCCGCGCCGGCTATTCCAGCCAGCGCGCTGCAGCAGCTGATCTGGACGCCTGCCGATCAATCAAAGACGCAGAGCGTTGATTTAACCACCGGCGGTCAACGCCTGGATGTCCCGGGGATCGTCGGACCGGTCGCCGCCTGGAGCGTGCCGGCCAATATCGGTGAGCTGACCCTGACGCTCGACAGCGAACTGAACAAACATAAGCAGATTTTTGCGCCGAACGTGCTGATTCTCGACCAGAACATGACGCCCGCGGCGTTCTTCCCCAGCAATTACTTTACCTATCAGCAGCCGGGCGTGATGACCGCTGACCGCCTGGGCGGCGTGATGCGCCTGACCCCGGCGCTGGGCCAGCAAAAGCTCTATGTGCTGGTGTTTACCACTGAAAAAGATCTCCAGCAGACCACGACCCTGCTGGATCCGGCGAAAGCCTATGCCAAAGGCGCCGGCAATGCGGCCCCGGATATCCCGGATCCGATCGCTAAACATACCACCGATGGCGTGCTGAAGCTGAAAGTGAAAACTAATAGCACTTCCAGCGTGCTGGTAGGGCCGCTGTTCGGCTCCTCCGGCCCGGGTCCGGTAACCGTCGGCAACACCGCGGCGCCGGTAGCCGCGCCAGCCGCCGCCGCGGCGCCGGCCGCCAAAAGCGAACCGATGCTCAGCGATACCGAAACCTACTTCAACAATGGTATTAAGCAGGCGGTGAAACAAGGTGACATCGACAAAGCCCTGAAATTGATGAACGAAGCTGAGCGCCTCGGCTCGAAATCCGCTCGTTCCACCTTTATCAGCAGTGTAAAAGGCAAGGGGTAATCGTCTCCCCACAATGCTGATGTTTAGGCACAGCCTTTAGGTGCATCCTCCGGGATGCACCTTTTTTTGCACGCGCGGCAGCCTGTTGCATGGCTGTTGCGTGAATGATCGTATATTGACGTTTGCCCGCCACCAACCGCCTATTCTGCGATACAATGCTTTCACGTTATGTACCGGAGAATCAGGCATGTCCCATCCTGCGCTTACGCGACTGCGTGCGCTGCGCTATTTTGCCGTTATGCCATCCCTGCCGCCGCCGCTAAGTGACTGGCTGCTGCTGGAGGACTCAATGACCCAGCGCTTTGAACAACAAGGAAAGCAGGTCACCGTGACCCTGGTTAACGAAGGGTATATCGGCCGTGACGCGCTGACTGACGAAGCGGCGCTGCTGCCCGACGAGCCGCGCTACTGGCTGCGGGAGATTATACTCAATGCCGATGGCGAGCCCTGGCTGGCCGGGCGCACGGTGGCGCCGGAGTCGACGCTGTGTGGTCCGGAGCTGGCGCTACAGCAGCTCGGGCAAACTCCGCTGGGCCGATACCTGTTTACGTCGTCGACATTAACCCGCGATTTTATTGAAATTGGTCGCGATGCAGCGCTGTGGGGGCGTCGTTCCCGCCTGCGGCTGAGCGGCAAACCCCTGCTGCTGACCGAGCTTTTTTTGCCTGCGTCGCCGTTGTACTAAGAGGAAGAAAAAATGGAGTGGAGTCTGTCGCAGAATAAGCTGTTGGCGTTTCATCGCCTGATGCGCACTGACAAACCGATCGGCGCTTTGCTGCTGCTGTGGCCGACGCTGTGGGCGCTATGGGTGGCCTCGCCGGGCGTCCCGCCGCTGTGGATCCTGGCGGTATTCGTCGCCGGCGTCTGGCTGATGCGCGCCGCCGGCTGCGTGGTGAATGACTATGCCGACCGAAAATTTGATGGTCACGTAAAGCGTACCGCCCGCCGTCCGCTGCC
>OLQS01000618.1_pt1 | contig 23541 bp, 13 predicted proteins | sample 1672291 | NCBI WGS metagenome assembly OLQS01 (sample SAMEA3136668, study PRJEB25190) | human gut metagenome | biome: human gut; feature: human-associated habitat; material: faeces | place: Austria | collected 2013
GAAGGAAATGATATACGTTGTGTACTGAATCTTGGTTCATCTAAATATAGCTTTGCATTGGAAGCAGGCAATATCGCAGAGCTAATTGATGAAGGCGGATATGGTGCGCCGTTAGATGAGGAAGGCAGGAAGGAAAGAAAAAGTAAACATGAAATAGAAGAAGCGCAGGAAAGCAGCAGGAAAAAACAGGAAGCAGAGCTTGCACAGGCGGAGAAGGTTATAAAATCCAAAGATGATTTTATTGCTGCATATGTGAATCATACAGATGCGGATAATGACTATGAAAGTGGATTTTATTACTTCAAAGCTCATGCAGACGAGTTTGAGACTTTAACAGAAGAGGAATTATCCTCCATTTTTCCATGCAGATTCCGGTATTATACGGTCAACTGGGCAATTGGCGGAACCACTGGTGCCGGAGACCTTTATGAATATGACGCAGATGGTAATACAAAACAGCTTGGAAGCTTTGGAACAGATGACAGCTATCGCACAAGAGAAGAAATAAATCCCAACTGGCCTGAGATTAATGGAAGCTGGCGAATCGAAGATGGAAAACTGATCCGAACAATTACATCTGGAAATCAGGAAAAACGTTATATTGTGAAATCATTAGACCGTGACGGCTATTATTTATTATGCTTTGAAAGTGCAACCGGCGAGGTGAATGCGGTTATGATGATTGTTTTATATGATGAGAACAATATGCCGTTGTATGAATTTACAGAAAATTAAGTAAAAAATAGAGAGAAAAGCTATGCTGGGAGGGGCTGTGGTCCGCACAAATTAAACGAAACGGGAGAGACACATTTTGAGAGTTTTTAAGAGTGAAAAATGGGTTAGGGACACCTGATTTACATATTAAAAATGACGGAAGTCTGCCCAAAAAGGGAATCACGAAAGTGATTCCCTTTTATAAAAAGCTTTATTTTATGCGATTCCCCGGTAAAAATTATTCTCCAAAGTATCTCTTAAGAAGACCTGCGAATGCTTTGCCGTGTCTAGCCTCGTCTCTTGCCATCTCGTGAACGGTGTCATGGATCGCATCAAGACCAGCAGCTTTTGCTCTCTTAGCGAGGTCTGTCTTACCGGCAGTAGCACCGTTTTCAGCCTCAACTCTCATCTCGAGGTTCTTTTTTGTGCTGTCTGTAACAACTTCGCCGAGGAGCTCTGCAAATTTAGCAGCGTGCTCAGCCTCTTCGTAAGCTGCCTTCTCCCAGTAAAGACCGATCTCTGGATAACCTTCTCTGTGAGCAACTCTTGCCATAGCGAGGTACATACCAACCTCAGAACATTCACCCTGGAAATTAGCTCTTAAATCAGCAAGGATATCTTCGCTAACGCCCTGTGCAACACCAACTACGTGCTCAGCAGCCCAGTTCATCTCGCCGCTCTGCTCAACGAATTTGGAAGCCGGTGCGCCGCACTGCGGACATTTCTCCGGAGCAGCCTCGCCCTCGTATACATAACCACATACAGAACATACAAATTTCTTCATAGTATTTTTCTCCTTTTTAAAAATTTTATCAGGGGTCAGGGATCTTGAAATATAGAGATCCCTGATCAATTGACGATTGTAACATGGATCACAGTTCTTTTGAAAGATAGTCACTGACGGATCGTAATCCGGTCAGTTGATCTAAACAAATAATAGTAACTGTTATCGTTATTATATTCTAATTGACACCGAATGTCAATAGAATTTTAAACTTTTTCGTTTTTCTTTTTCAGGCAGTCTTCACATTCACCGTAAAAGAAAACCGTGTGGGAATCAACCCGTCCCGGGAACGGAGCGGTGAGAAGGTCTGAAGTGTCACAAACCAGATCCAGAGGCATATCGATGATCGCCCCGCAGGCCTTGCACACAAAGTGGTAATGCGGATCTGTGTTGTAATCGAAATGTTCCGATCCGTCTCCGCTGGAAAAACGCTGGATCTCGCCCATATCTGCCAGAAGATTTAAGTTGCGGTATACAGTTCCCAGACTGATCTTCGGGTATTCTTTGCTGATCGTCACATAGACGGCATCCGCGGTAGGATGATCCTTGCGGTTTTTCAGACATTCCCGGATAGATTCACGCTGGCGGCTGAATTTTAATGCTTTCATGGTGCACCTCCTTTCCGGAGTGTAGAGATCAAATAAACAATAATAATGATAATTGTTACTGAAATAATACCATCAGATACATCAACTGTCAAGCGCAAAGTGACAAATTCTTTTATCATTCGCGGCCCGAGTATGATGTGAAAAGAAACGATCCAAGCACGAGCTGAAAAGGAAAAATCATCGGTGCACGATCCGAAAAGAAAATTTCTTGAAAACACCTCAGGAAATGTTTATACTGGTCTTATAATTGTGGACAGCCGGAAAATTCTCCTCAGCACAACCGATGTTCCCGGATTGGTCCGGAAACCGATACAGCGGCAGGACAGAAATTTCCGCGCAGCCCGTCCTTAACATCCTCGAAATGGAGGTATATCCATGTATAACAGACACATCCGCCATCTTGTGACAGAGCTTGGAAACCGTCTGTCAGACAAAGAATTTTTAAAAAAGATCGGTCTCAGCCGCCGCAGCATGCAGCAGCTCTTTGATAAAGACCGCTGGGAAGTGATCTTCGAGAAGGCATTCCCGGTAACAAGACGTTTTTCCTGCGCGGAGATTCTGGAATTCTGCCGCGTAGATATGGAAAAACTCAGCAATGAACCGGAGGAGGGATGGCTTTCCTTCGCTTATAAATATTCAACCCACATTCTGTACCCGGATGCGGATTTCGCTGTGTCCGCAGCTCCTTATGCGCCGTCTGCGCTCTATTTCCTGAATGTTCTCCAGTACTTCTTTGATGAAGAACGGAAGGTTTTGCCGTTCGATCCATATGATGATTTCCGCTTTCTGACAGAAGAAGAATATGCCGGTTTTGAGCGTGCCGGTGAGTATGCCCACTTTATCCGTGAGTTCCGTGATCAGTACATATACGAGATGATGCGGTTAAACCGTGAGGCGACCCCGTTCGAGACGCTGGGACATATCGCGGGTGTCCACTATGTTGCGATGGTGGCAGCCCAGGGGCTTTATGCGGCGGGGGTTCCAATTGATCTTGCGTTGGCGTCCGGTGCGGCAGCGGGACATGACCTCGGGAAATTTGGCTGTAAGCCGGATGAGCGGGTTCCGTATCTCCACTATTATTATACGAACCAGTGGTTCACCGCCTACAATATGGAAGGAATCGGCCACATCGCCGCGAACCATTCCACCTGGGATCTGGAGCTCGACAATATCTCCGTGGAGTCTCTGGTCCTGATCTACGCCGATTTCCGTGTAAAACAGATGCGCGGCGAGGACGGTCGCGAGATCACGAAGATCTACACGTTAAAAGATTCCTTTGATGTGATCCTGTCAAAGCTTGACAATGTGGATGAGGCAAAACGGAACCGCTACCGCGTTGTCTACTCCCGCCTCTACGAATTCGAGCGTTACATGCGGTCCAAAGGCGTGGATGTGGATCTGACAGGAAACCCGGATCCGGCGGAGCAGCCGGTGGATATTGTCGTACAGACCGGAAAACAGGTGGTCCGCTCCTTCGTATTCTGGGGAATCGAGCATAACATCGACGTGATGCACCGTCTCGGAACCGAGCGCCAGTTCGGAAATATCCTGGAGGCGGCGAGAAGCGAAAAAGACTGGAAGAATGTCCGCGCGTACTTAAATATGTTCAACGAATATTCGATCCACCTGAACCACCGCCAGAAAGAGCAGACCATCAGCTTCCTGTATGAGCTCCTCTTAAACCGCGAAGGCGATATCCGGAGGCAGGCGGCGGCGCTCATCGGAAAAATGTTTGCAGATTTCAACGCCGGATACCGGAAAGAACTGCCCAAAAATATGCCGGATCCGGACGACAAAACGGCACTGACGCTCTGGGAGGAGTATCTTGGACAGCTCGTATGCCCGGATTACCGCCTGACCCTGCAGCAGAAGAACCGAATTCAGAATTCTCTGAAATTTGTCATGGTATCTGCCATGGACCGGAGCTCGGAGAAGGTCCGGGAAGAGCTGTTCGAGGTCTTCATGAAGTGGTTTGACGGACATCACCGCCTTGTGGGCGATCCGGTATTCTACTTATTAGACTGTATCTTCTCCCTGCCCCTGGATCTTTGCAGCAAGGGGAGTCGTCTGGAACGTCTGATCCGCTTTGCCATCAGCCATATGGATGATCCGGATGAGAAGGTACAGATCGCAGCCGTCCGTGTCTTAAAGATCCTGACTCAGGCAGTACCGCCGGAAAGCGCCTGCTACGAGATCGCCTGCGACGCGGCACACCGGATCAATCCGAGGACGATCACGCTGTTATTCTTACAGTACCGGATCTATACGAACCTGCGTCTGGACACCACCGCCCAGCGGGAAGTCTTATACGGACATGATGTGGTCAGCGATATCTTCCTTGAAAATTTAAAATCCGCTACCCCGTGGATCTTGAAATCCGTAAATATCAAGCTTCTGGCAGATCAGGTAGATCACGGAAAACGGGATCACCTTCTCCATATCTGTGCCCATTTTTCCAACCTGATCAAAGTCAGCGAGCAGGTTGGTGTCCGCCATGACGCGGGCCGCGCGCTCCTGCGTCTTGCCCATTTACTGACAACAGACCAGAGAAATGAGATCGCGGTGGAACTCTTAAAGGGACTGGAAGTGGGAGAGTACGAGTTCTCCAAATACATCCCGGAATACCTCGGCGAGTTTGCCTTATGGCTGCCGCCGGAACAGCTTGATGACATCATTGAACGTCTGCACATCCTGCTGGCGAACGGAAATGAACGGATCGTGTCCGTTGCCCTCGATACGTTAGGAGTCCTTTTGGAGTGCTATTCGCGGTATACCGTCCGTTTCCATGAGTCCGAGGAAGTATCGGAAGAACGCCGCATGAAGCTTCTCGGCCTGATCTTAAGCTGTCTTGCAAACTACCGGGAGCAGGTCCGTCAGGAGGCACTGCTTGTCATCGGACAGCATATTTTTGGTTCCCAGATCCTTGCGGAGCGGGACAAGAGCAGGATGTTCTCCCTTTGCGCAAAGAAACTCCTGTTCCTGTTAAATGAGAATAAGGGCGGCGAGCTGAGTCTCTACTACCGTGCCGCGACTCTGTCCCATATCGACCGTTTTATCGCTCGCTACCAGCTGTTCGGCGGTCTGGTGGAGACCAGGACACGGGAGAAGATCGCATTTTTCCCGGGAACCTTTGACCCGTTTACCTTATCCCACAAGGAGATCGCAAAGAAGATCCAGGAGCTCGGATTTACAGTATTTCTTGCCATTGATGAGTTTTCCTGGTCGAAGAAGACCCAGCCGCATCTGGTGCGCCGCCAGATCGTAAACATGTCCATCGCGGACGAGTTTTATGTCCATTTATTCCCGGACAACACGCCGGTAAATATCGCGAATCCGGCGGACCTGCGGAGGCTGAAGGAGATGTTCCCGACGGAAGAACTCTATATCGTTGTGGGATCCGACGTGATCCACAACGCAAGCTCCTATAAAAAGGAACCGGAAGAGAATTCCATCCATACCTTCAACCATATCGTATTCCGCCGCCCGGGTGAAGAACATCCGACGGAGGTATATGAGCAGATCCGGGGGAAAGTCGTGCAGCTGGAGCTTCCGCAGGAACTGGAGGACATCAGCTCCACGAAGATCCGTGAAAATATTGATAACCACCGCGATATTTCCAGCCTCATCGATCCGGTCGTTCAGGAATATATTTACCACAAGGGCATGTACCTGCGGGAACCGGAATTTAAGCCGATCCTGAGGGCGAAAGCCATCGCGTTTGAAAATGCGTCGGGAAGAGACAGAGGAATTCTTGACGAGCTTGGAAATACGGTCCTCTACGGACATCCGGATGCCCAGTCGATCCTGACAAGGATCCAGGTGGAAAATGACCGTCTGCTGCTCTTAAGAAATACCGTGGAAGGCGAGCGCCCGGCGGGCTTTGTGAGTTACCGGGAGATCGGAAATGACGAGCTCTTTGGTGTCTTAAAGGACATGGAGTTAGCGAATCTGGTGCGGGGAAAGAGCAGCCGGGAGATCCTTCTCATCACAGGAATCTACGCGAGGGAGGAGAACGCAGGAGACAGCGAGGTGATCCGGGATGCTCCGCAGCAGCTTCTTGTGGAGGTCCTCGCGAAGGAACTGGAAAAGAATTACAGCTTTGCACTGTTTGTGGCGGAGCGCGGAACGACAACAAAGGAGGTTGTGTACGCGCTGGAAAGACAGGGCTTTATCCGTCCGCAGCTGGCGGACGAGAGCGATAAGCGGACGGTCTATATGGTCGATATGCATGAGCCGTTGATGTTCCTGCACAATCTGGAGACCACGATCAAGGAACCGTTTGCCAGCAATCCGGCAGTACTGGATGCCATCGAAAAGAACCACAGAAAGCTTCAGATTGCCATGACGAAGCTGTATCCGGGAAACCTCGTGATCTCCTTATCATCCGGTGTCATGCATCATCGCCTCGTAGACAGGATCACGGCCCTCAACGATGTGCCGAGGGAACCGCTGGTTCCGAGAAGACTCGGAAAGAACATGTGCGTCCCCTTCGGTAAGATCCTGAGAGGAAAAGTGATTCCGAACACGGTGACAAAGACGCTGCACACCGATAAGGTCTACGAGCCGGATCTTAACAGCTTTACGATCGAGCCGTTCCCATACTACTCGCCGCTAAAAAGCCAGATCGAGACGATCAAGTCCTTCGACCGACCGGTGATCCTGGTGGATGATCTTGTCCACAAGGCAGACCGTCTCCAGGTGCTTGTGCCGCAGCTCAGGGAGGACGGGATCCCGATCAGGAAGGTCGTTGTGGGCGTACTGTCCGGCTATGGCCGTGACCTGATGCAGTGCCTGAAAGTCCCGGTTGAGAGCATCTATTCGATGCCGAACCTGCGCCAGTGGTTCGTGGAATCCACACTGTATCCGTTTATCGGCGGCGATACCGTGCGCCGTGAGGAGATGAAGGTGGCGGGACTTCAGCCGTCCATCAACATGATCCTGCCCTACGCGACACCGAGGCTTTCCGGCTGCAGCAGGGAGGCGCTTGTGGAGTTCTCCGCATGCTGCATCGAGAATTCGAAGAATCTGTTTCAGGTTCTGGAAGCGGAATACCGGAAAATGTACGCGAAAAACCTCACCCTTTCCCGGCTTTCCGAGGCGGTCATCCTGCCGCTTTGCCCGGATAAGGGAAGCTGCATGGAGTACGATGAGAATCTGGCGGCGTCTGTTTATCTGGAGAACGATCTGGAGACGCTGTGGAGAATGAAAGAATTTATGATCAAGGGATAAAATCCTGAATGCCGTCTGGAATTTCGAGAGGCTGAAGGCTTAAAAGGAAGATCTGCGATAATCGTGGGCTGTGTATCAAAGCCGTAAGGTCGGCAGACCTGAATAGCTTTGGTGCATGGCAGTAAAATATGGAAATCAGGGGGAAATGAAATTATGGTAACTTATTATAAAATCGGAGACATGTTTTGTGCGTCCGTGCACGGCGATCTGCCATATGAAAAAACGGAGAAACCGGCAGCAGGGACAATGCTCACCTGGCTCTTTACCGGAGAACCGGGCAGCCGCCGCGCATCATTTCTCGTAAACCATCCGGCAGAACTTTTCGCAGAGAATGAGGATGTCAGCTGGTTAAACACAAACAGATTAAATGCGTCCGCATACGACGGACAGATCGGGGAACTCCCGGCGGAGCTCCTCGCGCAGCTCGATGCCGGAACGCTTCGGGCGGTGAATGCGTCCCATCCAAAATTTAAAGAGATTCTGGAATACAGGCCGAAAGAGGGAAAAAAGCGTGTTCATGTTCTGGCGATCGGCGATGTGGGCAGCATGCTTTTAACGGGTCTGCACCTTCTCGGCGGAGATGTGATCTCCTCCATCGGAATCTGTGATATCTCTGACAAAGTGACCGCCCGTTGGGAGTTCGAGGAGAATCAGATCGCCTATCCGTGGGATTACGATGCGATGCCGGAGGTCGATGTGGTGGATCAGGATCACCTCTTTGACTGCGATGTGTTCGTTTTCGTGGCTTCCAAGGGGATCCCGCCGGTCGGCTCCGGTATTAAGGACGTCCGCATGTACCAGTTCGAGAATAACTCGAAGATCATCGGACATTACGCAAAAATGGCGCGCGAGAGGAATTTTAAAGGCTTATTCTGCGCCGTTTCCGATCCGGTGGACCCGCTTGCGAAGACGGCATTCTTAGAGAGCAACAAAAATGAGGCAGGGGAGTATGACTGGATGGGACTTCTCCCGGAACAGGTACAGGGATTCGGCCTCGGCGTTATGAATGCAAGAGCAGCATACTATGCAAAACGTGATCCGAGATTTAAGCAGTTCCTGACGGAAGGCCGTTCCTTCGGACCGCACGGACAGGACCTTGTCATCGCAGATTCCATCGAACACTACAACGATGAGCTCTCAAAGGAACTGACAAACCTCACGGTCACCGCGAACCTTCACATGCGTGCCATCGGCTACAAACCGTTCGTGGCCCCGGCGTTTTCCTCCGGCGCGATCTCGATCCTGATGACGCTCAGAAAACAGTGGCATTGCGGATCTGTGTTCCTCGGCGGCGTTTACATGGGCGTGAAGAACCGCTACACGGAATACGGGCTTGAGACGGAGGCGCTGGCGCTGCAGGATGCTCTGTATGAGCGGATCGTGTTTGCGGCGGAGAATCTTGCGAAGATCGTGTAAATGCTGTGTTTGCTGCGAAGGCAAAAAGATAATAAAATGCTGATTTGACTTGTCCCGGCAGGTTTCCCGTGTGTCGGGGATATCTGCCGGGATTTTTATCAGGGAGAGTGATACATCATGGAGAGTGACAGATTATTCGTATTATACCCGCAAAAACGCGGTCCGGAGAAAGAACGGTCGCGTATGGACGAGGTTTTGAGGGCAGCGCTTGACGGGATCGACGCCGAGATCGTGGAAGACATGGAGCTTCTGGAGCAGGATCCCTGCAGATATCGTGGACGCAGGCTCCTGTTTGCAGTTCCGCTTGGAAAAAATGGCATCAATCGCGGCTATTACGAGCTTCTCGCCTGGCTGCGGGGCGGTGACCAGGTCCTCGCGGGGGCGACTGCTGGGATGATCATCGATGCTGAGAGCGAATTTTACACGAAAGCCACAGCGAGAGAGCTGGCGGTGGCGGCAAACCGTGCCGGCTGCGCCTTCGTGGGCCGACCGTTGGTGGAAGGAACCGCCTCCCTCGACAACTATCTGATCCAGGCCGCCAATATGAACACGGACCGGTTCGGTGCCTACAAAAAGAGCGCTGAGATCCTGGTACATCAAATTCTGGAAGAAACATGGCAGCCGAAAGAAGAATCGCACCTTCTGGTCCTCCACGCCTCAAACCACCGGACCTCCAATACCCTGGCGATCTGGCAGAAAGTAAAGGAGCGCCTGGACGACCGGATCAGGATCCAGGAGATCAACCTGAGAAACGGTACTCTCGTGGACTGTTCCGGATGTCCGTACCAGATGTGCCTGCACTTCGGCGAGCAGGGAAAATGTTTCTACGGCGGAGCCATGGTGGAGAACATCTATCCGGCCGTTAAATGGGCCGACGCGATCCTGCTCCTATGTCCAAACTACAACGATGCCCTATCCGCCAACATGACGGCGTTCATCAACCGCCTGACAGCCCTGTTCCGGACCACGAGATTTTACGATAAAGCGCTGTTTGCGATCATCGTGTCAGGCTATTCGGGAAGTGATCTCCTCGCCGGACAGCTCGTTACAGCTCTGAACATGAACAAGACCTTTTATCTCCCGGGGAATTTCTGCATGATGGAGACGGCCAACAACGCCGGTGCCGCCATGAAACTTTCGGGAATTGAGGACAGGATCCGGGAATTCAGCGAAAAGATGACGCATATACTGATAAAAGGGACACAAAATCGCTGATACAATTTTTAAATTTCAAGCAATTGCGCATCAAAACTTTAAATTGTGGAAGTAAACAGCTGCAATTATGAGAAAACAAAGAATAGCTGAAAGATTTCAGACGTTTACAAAAATTACTAATATTTGTTGCAAAAGTAACAATAGAGATGTATAATATGCTCGTAAGCTTCCTTTGCTGAAACGTTGTGCAAAGGAACAGAAAAAGGAGGTAGAAAGATATGAGAAAGAGATTTTCCGCAGCAATGGCACTCGCATTATCCTGTGCAATGGTACTGACCGCTTGTTCTGGCGGCAGCAAACCGGCAGAGACCACAGCCGCAGCAGCCGACACTACCGCAGCAGCAGCTGAAACAACAGCAGCCGCCGCAGCAGCCCCGAGTGGTGATGCCCAGAAGTTAACAATGGGTACTGGCGGAACCACCGGTACATATTACGCATTCGGTGGCGTAATCGCGAATGTATTAAACAGCAAAGACATCGGAGTGAACATTAACGTTCAGTCTACCGGTGCTTCCAAAGCAAATATCTACCTTGTAAACGACGGTGAAGCAGACCTCGCGATCGTACAGAACGACGTTATGGACTATGCTTACAACGGAACTGACCTCTTCGCAGAAGAAGGCGCAGCAAAAGATTTCACAACAGTTGCAGCCCTCTACGCTGAGGTTTGCCAGATCGTATCCTCCGGCGATATCAAATCTGTCGCTGACTTAAAGGGCAAGAGAGTATCCGTTGGTGACGCTGGTTCCGGTGTTGAGTTCAACGCACGTCAGATCCTCGAGGCTTATGACATCTCCTTCGATGATATCCAGGTCAACAACCTCGGATTCGGTGATTCCGCAGATGCATTAAAAGACGGCAAGATCGATGCTTTCTTCTGTACAGCAGGCGCACCGACAACAGCGATCGTAGAGCTCGCTACAACAAACGCGATCAACCTTCTTGAGATCGATGACGAGCATGCGAAGAAGCTTGCGGATGCACATCCGTTCTACACAACATACGCAATTCCGGGCGGCTCCTATAAGGGCGTTGACGATGATGTTCAGACAGTTGCTATCAAAGCTACTCTGATCGCATCCCCGAAGCTTTCCGAAGAAACAGTTTATAACCTTACAAAGGCTATTTTCGATAACAAAGATGAGATCGCTTCCACACATGCAAAGGGCGAAGAGCTTGATCTCGAATATGCGGTTTCCGGTATTTCTGTTCCGTTCCATCCGGGTGCTGAGAAGTACTTCAAGGAAGTAGGAGCAATCAAGTAATTACCTTGAAAAACAGGAAAGTAAGATTCTTTACAGTGGCAGCAATAATCACGGCAATTATTGCTGCCACTCTTGCCTATACTTTACGAAGCGGAGACTATCTGGTCCTGAGGAACGGAGACACAAATGCAGAATATGCCCGCTTCCGGGTAAAAGAGGGGGATGAGTTTTCTGTAACGTTCATCCACTCGGTAAATAAGTATCCGTTGACGGACGTTTACGAGATCCGCGACCACAAGATCTACGTGATCCGCACGATCTACAATAATTTCGGCGCGGGTGTGCAGACAGAAATCGAGGATGGGCAGACGCTTACGTATGATGAAAACGGAGAGATGGTCGTTTCCGGGTTTAATAAGGAAATGCCATATCGTGGGTACGGTCTCCGACCACACACTCACACTTCACGGAAAAGAAATCAGTTTGAGGGATCTCTGCGGACGAAACAGCAAAGTAGAGTTCTCCTGTGAACATAAAGGATTTTAAGCTTTAAAATAGTATCAGACTGATCCGGTGCCTGTTTGTATAGGGGGTATACGGGGGCAGGACCGGAGGGCGAACTATAGGAGGGATTGGTATGGCAGAGAAAGACAACATGAAAGTCAACACATCTCCGGTGGCAGATGTGGAGACCGGCACCGCCGAAGATGTCGAAGCTATCATGAAAAAGTACGATCGTGAATCGAATACCCGAATCTGGGAAGGCACCCCGAAGCAGGTCATTCGTTTCCTTCTGGCAGCGTTTTCAATTTTAATGCTCTATATGAACCTGTTTGCAAACTGGGATGAGCGTGTAAGACGTTCCCTGTTTGTCGGTTTTGTAATTATCCTTTCATTCCTGGTATATCCGATGAAAAAGGGAAGCTCAAAAAAGAATTCCGTTCCGATCTACGATATTATCCTTATGGTACTCGGAGCCGGTGCTTACTTCTATTTCGTATTTAACTTTAAAACAATTATCGGCCACGCGACACGAATCAGCCAGACAGAGGTTATCGTTGGTGTGATCGGTATCCTGATCTTAGCAGAAACATGCCGCCGCGTTGTAGGTATTCCGATCCTCTGTGTGGCGACATTCTTTGTGGGCTACGCATTTTATAACGGACTTGGACAGGGCAGAGCCTTCGCGGTAGTCTTAAAGTCCATCGTTTACAACCTGTTCTATACGACGAGTGGTGTTATCGGTACTCCGATCGGTGTCTGCTCTACGTATATCGCACTGTTTATCCTGTTCGGCGCTTTCCTTGAGGCGACCGGTATTTCTGAATTCTTCATTCAGTTAGCAAACTCCTTGGCAGGCGCTTCCACAGGCGGTCCGGCAAAGGTAGCGGTTATCTCCTCTGCTCTCTGCGGTATGGTATCCGGAAGCTCCGTTGGTAATACAGTAACGACCGGTTCCGTAACGATCCCGTTAATGAAGAAGACCGGTTATCAGGGCGAATTCGCAGGTGCCGTTGAGGCAGCTTCCTCCACAGGTGGACAGATCATGCCGCCGATCATGGGCGCCGCTGCATTCTTAATGGCTGAGATGGTAGGCGTTCAGTATGGCGAGATCGCGATGAGAGCGATCTTCCCGGCACTCCTTTATTTTACAGGTATCTTCATTACCGTACACCTTGAGGCAAAGAGACTTGGCTTAAAGGGTATCCCGAAGGATGAGCTTCCGAAATTCGGACCGTTATTCCTCCGTCAGGGTTATCTTCTTATTCCGTTAGTTGCCCTTGTTGCAATGGTTATGATGGGCTACACGATGTCCCGTGCAGCGATCATCGCTACCGCTCTTGCAATCCTTGTCAGCATGCCGAATAAAGAAACAAGAATGAACCCGACAAGATTCATCAACGCGTTGGAGGCAGGCGGTAAGAATACACTTTCCGTAGCTGTTGCCTGCGGCGTTGCCGGAATCATCGCCGGTGTCGTAACAATGACCGGTCTTGGACAGCTCCTGATCTCCGCAATCGTCGGTGTTGCCGGTGACCGCGTGATCGTAGCATTATTCCTTACTATGTTAACCTGTATCGTTCTTGGTATGGGCGTTCCGACAACTGCAAACTACATCATTATGGCTACCACATGTGCACCGATCCTCGTAAACGGTATGGGAATCAACAAGATCGCTGCCAACATGTTTGTATTCTACTTCGGTATCGTAGCAGATATCACACCGCCGGTTGCTCTTGCAGCTTACGCAGGATCCGCGATCGCGAAATCCAACCCGATGAAGACCGCATTAAACGCATCCCGTCTTGCGATCGCAGCGTTCATCGTACCGTATATCTTCGCGTTTAACCCGGCAATGTTATTTATCGATACAGGCGTTCTCGGTGTTGTAACGATCATCGTAACATCCCTGATCGGTCTGTTTGGCGTTGCAGCCGGTCTTGAAGGTTACATGTTCGCGAACCTGAATGTGATCGAGAGGCTCTTATCCATCGTCGGAGGTCTCTGCCTGATCATTCCGGGAACCGTGACAGACCTTGTCGGTATCGTCCTTGTTGGTGTCTCCGCGGCACTGCAGATGATGCAGAAGAAAAAAGCAGCGGCGGCGTAGAAATGGTCGAAGTTGTGAACTAAGATATCATTGAATTTGAAAAAATAGTATGTTATAATTATTTTGAAAAGAGAAGATATAGTTCAGGGAATAAAACGAACCCCCTCAGAGGTGATAGCTCTGAGGGGGTTCTTCCCATTTTATGTAGTTGGGCATCTACAGGTTATTTTTCCAGCTTACTGTCTAACCATTTGATGATGTAAGGACACACTACACCAACCGCGACACTTTTATCTTGCAACCCCCCAAAATTTATGCTACACTTTCCGTAAAGTTTACCACTGTACCTGTTTAAAGAGAGAGGAAGGAAAACGATGGCAGAATTATTATATGGAAGTACCCGCGGCGGGGAGACTGGTGTGACAGCATCCCAGGCGGTTTTAAAAGGACTTGCAAATGATGGCGGCCTCTATGTCCCGGAGCGCATCCCGACACTGGATGTGACAATGGACGAGCTTGCTGGAATGACATATCAGGAGACGGCATACGCAGTTATGAAACAGTTCCTGACTGATTACACGGAAGAAGAACTGAAATACTGTATTTCCCACGCATACGATGAGAAATTCGACACAGAGGAGATCGCACCGCTCGCAAAGGCGGACGGCATGTATTTCCTGGAGCTGTTCCACGGAAAGACCATCGCCTTCAAGGACATGGCACTCTCCATTCTGCCGTACCTTATGACAACGGCTGCAAAGAAGAACCATGCAAAGAACGAGATCGTGATTCTGACCGCCACATCCGGAGATACCGGAAAGGCAGCTATGGCCGGATTTGCCGATGTTCCGGGAACAAGGATCATCGTCTTCTATCCGAAGAACGGCGTAAGCCGCGTTCAGGAGCTTCAGATGCTGACCCAGAAGGGCGCAAACACATCCGTAGTCGGAATCGAAGGAAACTTTGATGATGCTCAGACAGGCGTAAAGAAGATCTTTGGTGATAAAGAATTCGCGAAAGAACTGGATCGTATGGGATTCCAGCTTTCCTCCGCGAACTCCATCAATATCGGCCGCCTTGTTCCGCAGGTCGTTTACTATGTATACGCCTACGCGAAGCTTCTCGCAAACGGTGAGATCGCAAACGGCGAGAAGGTCAATGTTGTAGTTCCGACCGGAAACTTCGGAAACATCCTGGCAGCATACTTCGCAAAACAGATGGGCGTACCGTTCGGCAAGCTGATCTGCGCATCCAACGACAATAAGGTCCTGTACGACTTCTTCCGGACAGGCACATACGATAAGAACCGTGAGTTTATCCTGACCACATCCCCATCCATGGACATCCTCGTTTCCAGCAACTTAGAGCGTCTGCTCTACTTAAGCTGTGGAAGGGATGCCGCAAAGACAAAGGCGATGATGGAGCAGCTCTCCGCAAACGGAAAATACGAGATCACCGAGGACATGAAGAAATTCATGAAGGACTTCGCTGCAGGCTACGCAGATATGGAAGAGAATGCGAAGGAGATCCGGAAAGTGTTCGATGATACCGGATACCTGATCGACACCCATACAGGCGTTGCCGCAGCTGTTTACGAGCAGTATAAGAAAAAGACCGGTGACATGACAAAGACTGTGATTGCGTCCACAGCAAGCCCGTACAAGTTCTCCAGAAGCGTTATGGAGGCAGTTCTCGGAAAGAAAGAAGATGTCGATGAGTTCGCCCTGATCGATGAGATGGAACGTATTTCCGGTGTGAAGATCCCGCAGGCGATCGAGGAGATCCGCGATGCGAAGATCCTCCACAACCGCCAGTGCAAGCCGGAGGAAATGGAAGAAACTGTGAAACAAACCTTTTCAAAGTAGGGTAAATCGGTTATAATGAAAACAGCATGACGACAGCCGCCGCCGTAATAAATGCTGATATGGTTGACCGGTCAGCATAGATTGAGTCTGTTCCGCATAATAATGGAAACAGACGGCAGATCCGCGGACAGGCTGTTCTGTCGAAATAAATGATTCAATGGAGGCCTATATGTTAGTAACAGCGAAAGAAATGCTTGAGAAAGCAAGAGATGGCAAATACGCAGTAGGACATTTCAACATCAACAACCTTGAGTGGACAAAAGCGATCCTGCAGACGGCTGAAGAGCTGAGATCCCCGGTTATTCTGGGTGTTTCAGAGGGCGCAGGAAAATACATGACAGGCTTTAAGACTGTAGTAGGTATGGTAAACGGTATGCTGGAAGAGATGAAGATCACTGTTCCGGTAGCTCTTCACTTAGACCATGGTACTTACGAGGGATGCTTAAAGTGCATCGATGCCGGATTCTCCTCCATCATGTTTGACGGTTCTCATTATCCGATCGAAGAGAACGTTGAGAAGACAAAAGAACTGATCCGTATCTGCCGTGAAAAGGGAATGTCCCTCGAGGCAGAGGTTGGAGCAATCGGCGGCGAGGAAGATGGCGTTATCGGTATGGGCGAGTGCGCAGATCCGAACGAGTGCAAGATGATCGCTGACCTCGGCGTTGATATGTTAGCAGCAGGTATCGGCAACATCCACGGAAAATATCCGGCAAACTGGAAGGGCTTAAGCTTTGAGACACTTGCAGCCGTAAAAGAAAAGGTTGGCGATATGCCACTCGTTCTTCACGGCGGTACCGGTATTCCGGAAGATATGATCAAGAAAGCGATCTCCCTCGGCGTAGCAAAGATCAACGTTAATACCGAGTGCCAGCTCGCGTTCGCAGACGCTACAAGAAAGTACATCGAAGCAGGCAAGGATCTCGAAGGAAAGGGATTCGACCCGAGAAAACTTCTTGCACCGGGTGCAGAAGCGATCAAAGCGACCGTAAAGACAAAAATGGAGTTATTCGGTTCTGTCGGCAAAGCTGACTAAGCCGTTTAGCTTGCATTATCATGCAGTTAAAAATGTTCTCCCTCGTATCAGGGAGAACATTTTTTCAAGCTAAAATTGGAATTCAGCCGAAATACCCTGGCAGACCATGATTGGAACAGGCTGAATATTTACAGGTAATTCTCATATTTTTTTTAAGTACGATTTCACCCCATGCCATAACGGGCAGATTATACAGAATTGAGGAGGAAAACTATGAGCGAAACTATCAATGTGGAGGCAATCTTCGGAGAGAATGTCTTTAACGACTCCGTGATGAAGGAACGCCTTCCGAAAAGCGTCTACAAGAAATTAAAGCAGACCATCGAGGATGGCAGCGAACTGGACCCGACGATCGCGGACGTGGTTGCCCACGCGATGAAAGACTGGGCAGTCGACAACGGCGCGACCCACTATACCCACTGGTTCCAGCCCCTTACCGGCGTGACCGCTGAGAAACACGATTCCTTTATTGGAAACTTTGATTCCCAGGGAAAAGTCTTAATGGATCTCTCCGGAAAAGAGCTGATCAAGGGTGAGACCGACGGTTCTTCTTTCCCGTCCGGCGGCCTGCGCGCGACCTTCGAGGCCCGCGGATATACTGCTTGGGACTGCACTTCCCCGGCGTTCTTAAAGAAAGACGCAACTGGTGTAACACTCTGTATCCCGACCGCGTTCTGCTCCTACAGAGGCGAAGCCCTCGATAAAAAGACCCCGCTTCTCCGTTCTATGCAGGCCATCGATAAAGAGGCGACAAGAATCTTCCACATCTTCGGACACACAGAAGTAAAGCGTGTCACTCCGTCTGTAGGACCGGAGCAGGAGTACTTCCTGATCGACCGCGACAAATATTTAAAGAGAAAAGACCTGATCTACACCGGACGTACCCTGTTCGGCGCAATGCCGCCTAAGGGCCAGGAGATGGATGACCACTACTACGGCGTTATCCGCGAGCGGATCGGTTCCTATATGAAAGAGTTAAATGAAGAGCTCTGGAAGCTGGGCGTTACCGCAAAGACCCAGCACAACGAGGTTGCTCCGGCGCAGCACGAGCTCGCAACGATCTACACAAAGGCAAACCTTGCTGTTGACCACAACCAGATCGTTATGGAGACAATGAAAAAGGTTGCAAACCGTCACGGAATGGCGTGCCTGCTTCACGAGAAACCGTTCCAGGGCGTCAACGGTTCCGGTAAACATAACAACTGGTCTCTGGCTTCCGACACCGGCATCAATATGCTGGATCCGGGTGTAACACCGCATGAGAATATCCAGTTCCTTCTGGTTCTTGCCTGCATTATGAAAGCAGTTGACCGCCATGCGGACCTGCTCCGCCAGTCTGCGGCTGTTCCGGGAAATGACTTCCGCCTTGGTGCTCAGGAGGCACCGCCTGCGGTCATCTCCATCTTCGTCGGCGAGCAGCTTGAGGACGTTATTGACCAGCTGATCTCCACAGGCTCCGCGACCCACTCCAAGACCGGAGGTACTTTAAAGACAGGTGTTACCACGCTTCCAGACTTTGATAAGGACGCAACCGACAGAAACCGTACATCACCGTTCGCATTCACCGGAAATAAGTTCGAGTTCCGTATGGTTGGTTCTTCCGACTCCGTTTCCTCCGCAAACGTTGTATTAAATACCATCGTCGCTGAGGCATTCAAAGAGGCGGCTGATGAGCTTGAAAAGGCAGACGATTTTGATCTCGCTGTCCATGATATGATCAAGAAGCTTCTCGCTGATCACCGCCGTATCATCTTCAACGGCAACGGCTACAGCGAGGCATGGGTAGAAGAGGCAGAGCGCCGCGGACTCCCGAACTTAAAGTGCATGGTAGACGCGATCCCGTCTCTCGTTACCGAGAAAGCGTTCAAGCTGTTCGGTGACTTTGGTGTATACACGAAGGAAGAGCTGGTGGCAAGAGCGGAGATCGAGTATGAGTCTTATGCGAAATCCGTAAATATCGAGGCGAAGGCGATGATCAATATCGCAGGAAAGCAGTTGATCCCGGCTGTTGTCCGCTACACAACCGTCCTCGCTCAGTCCTTAAGCGCCGTGAAGGCTGCATGCCCGGAAGCTGATAACAGTGTCCAGACAGAGCTTCTCATCGAGGTTTCCGACCTTCTCTCCGACATGAAGGTTGCCCGCGCGAAGCTCGAGGATCTCGTAGAAGAGTATCAGCACATCGACAGCATGGAAAAACGCGCCCACTTCTGCTACGACGAGATCATCCCGGCGATGCAGGCTCTGCGTGACCCGGCAGATCAGCTGGAAATGATCGTAGACAAAGAATACTGGCCGATTCCGAGCTATGGGGATATGATCTTTGAGGTGTAAGAAACCTTGGAGAAGGATAGATAGAAGATAATAAAAGCGCCGTCTCACTGGATTTTTACCAATGAGATGGCGCTTTTTCGTCTTACTTCGGCCCACCCGTCTGATATTCAGTCAGATTCGACGATGAGGAGGAAGAACTTGAACTTCCCGGAGCGGTCGTACCGGAAGAACCGGAACTATAGTTATAGTTTGTATTGGAGCTTCCCGGCCCGGTCATGCTGCCGGTGTTTGTATAATAATTGTTGCTGCCGGTTGTATTGCCGCTTGGGGCTGTAGTCGATGCAGAGCCAGAGCTGGAGTTGGAAGTTCCCGGTCCGCCGGTCTGGTAATTACCAGCCGACATACCCGTATTCGTCTGGGAAGATCCAGGGGTCGTGGAACCGGTCGTAGTCGTTGTCGAACCGCCCGACGCGGATCCCGCCGCAGCATTTCCGCTTCCGCTATTACCCGTAGTAATCCCGTTCTGCGAATTCCCCGCCGCCGGAGTACCCATATAATTTCCGTTTGCCACAGTTCCGCCTGTTCCCGGTGTATAGACACTGCCCGCGGAACCACCGTCGATCGCGGATGTCTCGCTCAGGCACACACCGCTCTGATTGAAGGTATAGTTTACATTATTTACAACAAACGATCCGTTGGCGATCATCTTTCCATCTGCCGGATTCAGATAATAATATTTTCCGCCGTCATTCAGCCAGCCCGTGATCATATGTCCGGCCTGATTGAAATAATACCAGCTCTTATCGATCTGCTTCCAGCCCACCGCCATCACACCGGACACGGTGTCCATATAATACTTGTTCGTTCCGTCGCTCTGCCAGCCGATGACCATCCGCCCATCTGTGTGGAGATAGTAGAACTTTCCGTCAAGCTGCATCCATCCGGTCATCAGCTTTCCCTCATTATTGAAGTAATACCAGTAACCGTCAAGCTTCGTCCATCCGGCCGCCATCGCGCCGCTGGCATCAAAGTAGTACAGCAGTCCGTCGATCGTCTGCCAACCGGTCACCATAGTCCCGTCCTGCTGGAGGAAATACCGCTTTCCATCGATATCCGCCCATCCGCGGACAAGTTTTCCATTGCCGTTAAAGTAGTAATACTTCCCGTCCATCTTCCGCCATCCGGTCACCATAGAGCCGTTGCCGCGCATATAGTAATAATCGTTTCCGATCCGCAGCCATCCGGTCACCATCGCGCCGTTCAACAGATAATAGTACGTTCCGTCGACCTGGATCCAGTCCTTCGCCATTGTGCCGTCGGAGTTTAAGTAATACCACGCGTCCTCCGCCTTCAGCCATCCGGTCTTCATCTGGCCAGTAGTCGGGAGAAGATAATAATACTGGTTGTCAAGGAGCAGCCAGCCCTTAAACTGGGTTCCGTCCGCGTTCAGATAATACCAGCTCTGGCCATCGTTGATCCAACCGGTCTGCTTTACATAGTTTTTGTAATAATACCACTTATCCCCGATCAGACGCCAGCGGTTCGCCGGAAGCTTGCCGCTCAGATCCTTAAAGGTAAAGTTGATATCCACGTTTCCGCTGATGCCGTTTACCGTTCCCTGGTTCGACGCCTGCCACATCGCTGCTCCCTGATAAGCCGGCTTCGCGTCATAGCGGGCGATCCAGACATCATAGTGGACCTTCGTCATATCGATCTTATTGCTGATCCAGTAGTCGTTCGTATACACCATCGGATAATATCCGGCTGTCTCAACCTTCTTACAGAACGCGTTTATGATATCCGCGATCTGGGACGGCGTCAGCCCGTTCATTTCCTGCGCTTCCACATCGAGGACCACCGGATAGGAGATCGGATAATCCTTGATGAGATTCAGGACAAAATCCGCATCGGACTCCGCCATCGCCGTAGTCGTTGCGTAGGAATAAAGGTAAACACCGACGCGGAGCCCCGCCGCCGCTGCCCCGCGCACATTCGCATCAAAATACGGATCCACCGCATTGTTATACCGGGTACCGATCATCGCAAACTGGATATCATCAGCGGCAACCGCGGACCAGTTGATATTTTGCTGCCACTGGGAAACATCGACGCCCCGGGACAGGATCCCGGTGAGCACGGAACCGTCGCTTCCGATATAGGAGCCGGACGCGTTCTTCTGCCAGGCGGCCGCCAAGGCCGGGAGCGCCGGTGATACTGCGGAAAAAGCCATGACGGCACTTAAAAGAAGCGCCGCCGCCCGTTTCTTTTGTCTCATGGAAATCCCCCTTTAAAAGTTGTACATTAAAATTCTTATCTTGCAAGCTGACAGACCTGATGCCGGATGTAACTGCCGGTACCAGGCATCGCTGTACTTCCGAAACCGTCGATCAGCTATAAAAAAGATCCCGGGATAACTGTATTCCTGTCACAGCTCCATCCCGGGACTCTATGGACGTTATCTGCGTATTTTCAGTATAGCATAAAATTACAGATACGTCTTGCGAAAATTCGATTGAAAATGCGGCGATTCTTCGGCTTTTCAGGACCAGTTCCCTGACCTGCGTTCTTCTGACTGCCGCAATAGGAAAGCCGCAGACCGCCAGTGCGGTTATCTCAGTGTCCCGCCGTCTCCGATTCCAAGAAATTCCGGTGCGGTGATGATCTTCTTATAAAACCGCTTCGCATACCGGTACATCACGATCGTATAATCGCCAAACTCCTCGCCGACACTGCTCTTATACACCGCCCACAAACACCACAAGAATCCGCCGAGTGCGATATAAGCGTAGTAAACGAACCGCTCCTCGGCCGTCGGTTCTCTGTGCAGGTATGTTGTGATCAGCTTCTCGACCTCAAGATCATTATAATAAGAATAGATCGCGCACATGCTCACATCGATCAGCGGATCGCACATGCCGGAATATTCCCAGTCAATCAGGCGGAGATCCCCATTCGGCAGGAACAGGAAATTATCGCAGACACTGTCGATATGGGACAGAACCTTCGGACGGTTCAGACGGTCGAGGCGGTCCAGCAGTGTCATCATATGGGACTTTACTTCCGGATAATCCTCAAAAAGCTTCTTCTCGTATCCGCGGCACAGTGCCTCATAGAAGGTGATCCGCTCCCGGATATCAAAAGAATGGTCCACATGGAGCTTGGAATCATGAAGCTTCTCCACAAGCGCCATGCACCGCGCCACATCGTCCCAGTTGCGCGGATCGCTGTTGCGGGCCCCTTCATAATATTCGGATATTTTATAACCGGTCTCCCCGTTCATGTATACAACATGCTCGGTGATCCCGTAATCCTTTACCGCATCATAGACCGCCTTTTCCTGTTTCCGGTTGATCAGAAGCTCCGTCCCCGGTCCCGGGATCCGGCAGATATAGGATTTATCATGGACCTTAAAAAGGAACGATTTATTCGTCATGCCCGTCTTCAGACACTTGATTCCTGTGATCTCGGACTCCGGAACCTGGAGCACCCTGGAGATCAGCTCCATAGCAATATTGTCGGAGTGGTTCCTGTAGCGCTCATCGAACAGGCGGAGCTCTTCCAGATTCTCGAATTCGTAAACCTGATTCTCCGGCTGTTTATTGATGTACATTTCCGGCACCGGGAAATGGTGTTTGCCCGGAAGATGGCTGTCGACCTCACCGTTTAAGAGATCCGCGAGAACCTGTTCCCAGTACATCTGCTCTGTTCCGGGGGTATGGTAGTATTCCTCAAGGATCGGGAAGAATTTTTCCGAGAACTCCTTCGAGAAGAACACCGGTCCGTACATGACCCAGGAGTCCTCACCGCCAACCTTGACACCGGTGAGAAGTCCCTTTTTGCTCGTCTCAAGACACCACTCGGAAGTTTCTCCCTTCATAAATACAGAAGAGTACCACGCACCGCACTCGTAGGTGTGATACATATTGCTGCGCATCCAGTTGTCGGAAGAGAGGAGATAGGTGTTTCTTCCGATAAAACACTCCCGGGCACGGTAGAGCGTCGTAAGCGTATTCTTGTTGTGGTATTCCGGGTTATAGAGAAGTTTCACGCCGAACTTATCGATCAGGTATTCGAACTTCTCCTTTAAATAACCGACAACGATCGTGATATCCGTGACACCGGCCTCGTGGAGCTGTTTGATCTGGCGCTCGATCATGCGCTCGCCGTAGACCTCAAGAAGTCCCTTCGGTGTCTCAAACGTCAGCGGAACAAATCTTGACCCGAATCCCGCCGCAAGGATCACGGCGCTGTCCATCCGGTAATTCCTTAAAAGCTCCACGCCGCCCTTTAACAGGGAATAAGAGCCGTCCGCCGGATCAAAGGTAAAAAGTTCCCGGTCCAGACCTTCCTTCACGAGATGGTTGCAGGTCCCGAGAGAAAGATTCATCGCCGCCGCAAGCTCCCGCTGTGTCATCTTGTTGTTCTCATAAATATTTCTGCAGAGTAATCCCAAACGATCCATAGCAATCCTCCGAATCAAAGATGATTCCGTCACTTATTATTGCTGTTTAATAATAAGGAAGAAACTGATAAAATGAACATGTTCAAAAAGCAAAAAATAATAGATGTATATGAACATTATATCACGTACTTCTGATAATACAAGATAATATTTTGAACATGGAGATATCATGTTCAAAACATGAT
>OLQS01000625.1_pt1 | contig 23420 bp, 20 predicted proteins | sample 1672291 | NCBI WGS metagenome assembly OLQS01 (sample SAMEA3136668, study PRJEB25190) | human gut metagenome | biome: human gut; feature: human-associated habitat; material: faeces | place: Austria | collected 2013
TCTCTCTCTTTTAATATTTACACATTGTGTATATGTTGTAACATACTTTTCTTATAGCTACAATATTTGTATATTTGCTTTTTACTCTGGCAGACTATCTCTCAGACACAATGCCCCATATCCCACCTGCGGATTTGGATATTCTGTAAATCCTGGCAATGGTCTTGCGCCTCTCCTGAGATAAGCCTTTACTTTTTCTCCATATAAATACGGATCATTCCCTCTCACGATTCCCCACTCCATCATAAGTGCCGCCGCTCCGGAAACAAATGGTGTAGCAAACGATGTTCCAGTGAATGTCTGATAAATTCCGGACGGTGTCGGCGCTGTAATATCTACTCCTGGCGCCACAAGATCCGGTTTACTTTCTCCTTCAAGTCCTCCCCTTCCCGAAAAATCTGCATAGGCAAACGTCAATGAATCGTATGCTCCCACACTGATCACTCTCTGTGAAGTTGACGGGATCGTCAATGTCCCCCTCTCGGTCGGGTAGCGGAATGCAGTTCCCCTGTTCAAGACGTTCTCACTCGGAAGCCATAAGTCATATTCCCCTGTCACAATTTTTCTTGGAGTCAGAACAAACTGCCATATGCCCGGCGTAATATACGAATCTTTTGGAAGAAACTCGATAAAAATCTCCTGTGAGACATGAAACGGACTTGGCTCGCCATAATACAGCAGAATTTCCGTATCTCCGACCACAAAACGTTGTGTACCGATTACCTCTGGTATCGGTCCGATCTGCACACCTGCCGGAGAAATCAGAGAGATATCAACAATGTCATGGTAACTTTTCCAAATCTGCACATTGATTGCCGTCTCCTTCATCTGTACCGCAAGCGGAATCCGCTCTTCCGTATTCTCTTTAAGGATTCCTGCAGTATGCCCCGCACTTGCACCTTCATTTCCCATACCGATACAGATCACGCTCTTCCACAAGTTTGCAATATCCGCAATAAATCCTCCCCAGATTAGTGGAACGCTCGTTCACCCGCCGCACCAGGGTGATGGCTTCCCCCCTGCTGTTATCCAGGCTTACGAATATACCTGTGCTGAACACCATGGTCTGCGCCTTCCTGTCCGGACAGCAGCCCAATATATGATGAATCGTATCCTCAATCCTGGCGATTTCGGCACCGCTTACAAGCATGATTTCCCCGGCCAGCAGCGCGGTCCTGGCCAGCAGATGTTCTTCATTTCCCATGATCCTACCTGCAATTCCCAAAAATTTCCAACCCCGGGACGTGCCTGAACAGCCACGTCTTGCTTCAGGTTTGAGTATAACAGCCGCCAGTCATTTCGTCAATTTCATTTATGGAAGGTAAATGTAAACAATTCATAAAATCCCCCTCCCGGCTCTTGACAAAAACCGCTGGATGGATTAAGCTGGATGCAATTCTTTTGAATACTATCTTTCCATTCTTCCTATTCATTTTATCTTGTGCATTCTAAGGCGGCATGTCCACCATTCTTTTTCCGGACCTCCCCTTATAATCCCATTGCAGACGATATGGAACTGTCCAACAGTTATCATAAATAAAAACCAAGGGGGTATTTTCGTGGAATACGAAACATTTCTCAATGAAGTAAAAGAACAGATGGAACATGCTTTAGGGAAGGGATATGACCTTACACTGCGCAGGGTTCCCAAGAACAACGGCCTTATGTTAGACGGCCTGTGCATCGCCAAGTCCGGCGGACATGTGGCGCCGGCCATTTACCTGAATCCCTGCTATCTCCAGCATCAGGCCGGACGTCCCATTGGGGATATTGTATCAGAACTCATGACCCTGTATCAGGACAACCAGACGCCGCCTGATGTGGACTATGAAAAGCTTGCGTGCTTTGAGGAAATCAGGCCCTTTATTGCCTGCAGGCTGATTCATGCAGACTCGAACCAGGCGCTGTTAAAGGAGATTCCCCACATTGCCTGGCTGGACCTGGCCCTGGTCTTTTATCTATGCCTCCATGAGGATGACAGCGGACTTATGACCGCCACCATCCATAACCTCCATCTGGATATCTGGAATATTTCCCTGACAGAGCTGAAGGAAACAGCCCTTGCCAACACTCCAAGGCTGTTTCCGCCTGTCATATCCAGTATGGCACGGATTATCGAAGACCTTTCTGAGGCCATGGAACAGGAACCTGCTTCCCAGCCTTTTGGCAATCAGCCAGGGGATCATGGGCTTCCTGACCCCGATGCATCCGCTCCCTTCTTTGTGCTGAGCAATACATCCGGTATCAACGGGGCTGCCTGTATCCTTTATCCCGGAGTACTGAAAAACTTCGCGGACAGCATGGAAAAGGATATCATCATCCTTCCATCCAGTATCCACGAAGTCCTTCTTCTTCCTGATGACGGCGACATTTCCTACAATGAGATGAGCAGGCTTGTGGCCCACATCAATCAAACCGAGGTTCCCAAAGAGGACCGTCTCTCCAATCAGGTATATTTCTATTCAAGGCAGAATCAATCCCTTACCCTGGCTTCCAGCAGCGCCATACCTATCTGCTAGGGTGTGTCTGAAAATTGCTTTTACGTCAGGCAGGCTTCCGCTGCGGCGCGGCATCCTATCCAAACAGCAGGCTTCCTATCTGGAACACCACCACGGCTGCCAGCCATGCAACTGCCAGCTGGAACACCACCATGCCGATTGTCCATCTCCAGGAACCGGTTTCCTTTTTAATGGTTGCTACCGCTGCAATACACGGAGAATACAGCAGGCAGAAAATCATGAGCGCATATGCATTTACCCCGCCAAACCCGGCCATGGACATGCTGGAGGAAAGTTCGGCCATACCTGCCCCGGAATTGATGTTGCTGATTCCATAAAGCACGCTGAAGCTGGACACCACCACTTCCTTGGCTGAAAGGCCTGAAATGAGGGCTACTGCCACCTGCCAGATTCCCAGTCCGGCCGGTCTTAACACCGGCACAAGGATGTGTCCGATGATTGCGGCAAAACTGTCCGACACATCTGATACAAAACCGGATGGTCCCAGATTCAGGACAAACCACAGCACGATTGACGCAATGAATATGGTGGTTCCTGCTTTGCTCAGATAGTCTTTTACCTTGTCCCACACATAGATGGCAACGGTCCTGCTGTTTGGGGTCTTATACTCCGGCAGTTCAATCAGGAGGGCATTCTGCGCGCTGTCATGCTTCTCATGCATATGGGCGATGAACGCCACCAGGATGGCTATGCAGAGTCCGATGATATACAGCGAATATGCAACAAGAAGGGCTTTGTCCGGGAAAAACATCTCTGCAAACAACACGTAAATCGGAAGCCTGGCAGAGCAGGACATAAATGGAGTTATGAGGATTGTCCTGCGCCGGTCCTTAACACTCTCCAGCGCCCGGGTTGCCATTACAGCCGGAACCGTACATCCGAACCCCAAAAGCATGGGCAGGAATGCCTTGCCGGATAACCCAACCATGCCCATGGTCTCATTCATCACATACGCAACCCTGGCCATATAGCCGCTGTCCTCCAGAAAAGCAAGGGCCAGGAACAGGATGAAGATATTGGGCAGGAACGTAAGGATCCCGCCCACCCCGGCAATGATTCCGTCCAGGATCAGGGATGTAAGCCACTGGGCCGCATGCACATTGGTGAGCAGGGCAAGCACGGATCCCGAAATCACATCCAGGCCCATCTGGAAATATTGTTTCAGGAAATCACCAACCGTAAATGTGAGGAAAAATACCAGTGCCATGATTCCCAGGAAGATGGGGATTCCCCAGACCGGATGGGTCATGAACTGGTCCACCCTGTCCGTGGTAGCCGCCTTCTCATTCTTATTAAACAGGCATTCCTCAATTACTTCCTCTATGTAATCATATTTTTCATTGATAATCTGTTTCTCATAATTCCGTGGCAGGATCTGTTCCACATGATCCAGCGGGTGGTCGCTTATGACTACCTCATCAAATTCCAGGAACTTGATGGCATGCCAGCGCATGTTATCCATATCGCCGTATTTTTCCCTGAGGGCTGTTTCAATCCGTGCAATCCTGCCCTCCACCTCTTCACTGTAATGGACCACCACGCCCTGGGGCCCCTCTTCATAATGATGCACCACTGCATGCATCAGCACATCCAGCCCTGTCCGCCTTCTGGCAGACACCGGAACAACCGGGATTTCCCCCAGCATTTCAGGCAGGCGGTGCATGTCTATCTCCATTCCCCTCTCTTCCACGATATCCATCATGTTAAGGGCCAGGATGACCGGTTTTTTCAGTTCAATGAGCTGCATGGTAAGATATAGGTTCCGCTCAAGGGAGGAGGCATCCACCACATTGATGATGACATCCACTTCCCCGTCTTCAATGCATTTCCTGGTCACCTTTTCTTCTATTGTGTAGGAGGTAAGGCTGTAAATACCGGGAAGGTCAATTACCTTAATCGGCCTGCCCTTATAGCTGGTTTCCCCCTCCACCCGTTCCACGGTAACGCCTGGCCAGTTGGCCACTTTCAGCTTGGCTCCCGTGAACGCGTTAAATAAAGTGGTCTTCCCGCAGTTAGGATTCCCGACAAAGCCAACCGTTATGGGGCGTGTGCTTTCCTTACTGTCCCTATGCGCCAGATCCGGCAAACCGCGTTTCGTTTCTCCCGGCTTACCGGCATGTGGTTCCATATCCATGGATTCACCCCCTGTCCCCAGAGTTATGCTTCCATATAAATCTTTTCCTGCTGCCCTGGCCTGCCCATTCATGTTGTATGTTCCTCCCTGACCGTGATTCCCTCCGACAGACGGCGTCCCAAAGCCAGCCTGGTTCCCCTGACCTTTATAATCACGCTTCCGCTGCCCTTCTTATTCAATATATTCACAGGAGTACCTTCATTGACCCCAAGGGCCTCCAATCTCCTGGTAATGCCCTCATCCACCTGTACCCCTGCCACCACATACCGGCCGCCGATTTCGCACTCATTCAGTTTCCTCTGCATACTGACCCGTATCCTCCTGTAAAATCCTTAAAACCATATTCATTGTATGCTTAATAGGAAAAATTGTCAACAAAAAGAGTTTGTTGCGACAAACTATTTATAGGATGGCGTAAGGACCGGCTGGTAGTCACACTTGCAGATAACCCGGTTGACCGGATTTTTGTCAACTTCTTTTAAATACAATCAATAACATTAGCCTGGGAAGCATCCACCTGACAATTGCACTAAAAACAGCTGCAAATGCAGTTTTTATGTGTATGATACAAGCCGGCAGCCATGTGATATATGCAATCTAAATATAATTACCGCTTGCCATTCATGTCTCTTCACTATATGATAATAACTGAATACAGCTTCAAGGAGAATGATTTATGCCCACACAAAAAGATGTTGCCAATGCCGCAGGCGTTACCCCCACCACAGTATCCCTAATCCTCAACGGAAAAGCAAAGGAGCGCCACATACATCCGGAAACCGTGGCGCGGGTCATGGAAGCCATGAAGGAACTGGGTTACCAGCCCAACACCACTGCCCGAAGGCTTAGAAGTTCCGGGGCAGAGCGCCCGATTTTTGCCCTTTACTGGCCTGCGGACTCCCGGATCCGGCTTTGCGGCGATTTTATATATGAAATACAGCAGGTATTTGCAGCCCTGTCCTTTGACTGTGAGCTGGTAATCCAGACCTATGAGAAGGACCGGCTGCAGGCAGTTGCCGAAGGATTCCAAAAAGGCATTTACAATGGAGTAATCATCAGCGGCTGCTCTGCAGCGGATCTTGTTTTTCTGGAGGATTGTACGCCCATGGTCCCGGTGGTCCTGATTGACCGGTACTGCGAAAAATATTCCACTGTAGGCGTGGACAATTCCCAGGCCGGGCGTTCGGTTGCCAGGCTGATCCATGAATCCGGCTGCCCACAGGCCGCCGTCATACGGGCGGATGCAAGGCATATCGGACAGACCGGGCGTTTCAATGCATTTCTGGAGGGATGCAGGGAGCTTGGAATCCAAATCAGGAAAGACTGGATCATACAGATTGAGAATAATGTAAACGGCGGCGCCCTGGCAGCCGAACAGTTATGTTCCCTGAATGACAGGCCGCCGGTCCTGGTATGCGAGACCGACAACCTGGCACTGGGCGCACTGGTGGTACTGCGCCAGAAAGGAATCCGTATTCCGGGAGAAATGAAAATGCTCTGTTTTGGTTTTACGGCCAACGACACCCTTGCCTACCAGTCTCCGTCCATCTCCACCATAACCATGCCGGTGTCCCGGATGTGCAGGGCTACCGCCGAAATCCTGATTCATGCCCTATCCCACAGGGAGTATATGCCTGTTCATGTTCTGGTCAATATCGATATCCATTTACGTGAAAGCTTTTCAGAAATACAGGAGGCGCCCGGACTCATCTGATATCCGGGCGCTTTTTTAGTTATTATTACTGTATTGTGTGCTTCTTTTTTGGTACTATTATGGATTTTTATCTCTTTTCCACATTTCCATTGACATCTTTCTTTTTTTGCCTTATATTAGTTTTACGATAAACTAATAAAAAATAACGTTATTTAAGATTTAGTTTTACGAAATAATACTATATTGGAGGTTATTATGGCACTTGTTCAAGGGGAATTCTATTCTGAAGCATTGGGAATGGACACCCAAATCACCGCCCTGATACCGGAACCATCTGCTGCCTGTACAGCCGCGGCTGGGGGACGGAATTTTCCCACCCTGTATATCCTGCACGGGGCAACGGGAACCCATATGGACACGGTTCTGCAGACAGAGCTAGTCCAGCTGGTCCATATTCATTTTCCTAATCTGGCAGTGGTCATGCCGTCCGGGAATTTCAGCTTCTGGACCGATTATCAGGAAGAATATAAATACGGACATCAGTATATGACCTATGTGTCAAAGGAACTGGTTTCCATCTCACGAAGCCTGTTCCCATTGTCCGGTCAAAGAGAGGACACGGCAATCTACGGATTGTCCATGGGAGGCTTTGGGGCTCTGGCTTCCGGTCTCAACCACCCGGAAACCTTCGGCCATGTGGGAAGCCAGAGCGGCATGGTGGATATTGGCTGGGCAATCCAAACCCGCCCGTTCATGAATCTGAAACACCGCCGTATGTTCGGAACGGCCGCTGATATCACGGACACCTGTTACGACTTCTATGATGTCACCAGAAGATTGTCTGCGTCAGCCGATAAAAAGCCAAGAATCTTCCAGAGCTGGGGCGAGGATGATTATCTGATTGAAATCAATGAGGCATACCACCGTCACCTGGCCGCCCTGAATCTGTACTATACATGGCACAAGATACCCGGTCCCCACGGCTGGGGCGTGCACGGGCAGGGGCTGGGACTTTTCCTGGACTGGTTAAAGCAAGGCATGGAAAAGGAGGTGGGTTAAATGGCATTGCTGAAATTTACATACACTTCTGAGGCAGTGAATACAAACATGGAATTTTATGCCCTGATTCCCCAGAAAAAACATATACGGTCCCAGGATTCGCCGGAGCTTACCCTGGCCTCCTTTCAGGAAACTTACCCTGTTACGATCCTGCTCCATGACATGCACAGCTCTCCCGGCGGACTGATCCGACAGACCGGGCTGGAACGGCTGGCATACCAGTCCGGACAGCTGATCCTGCTTCCCCAGGGATACCTAAGTTATTATACGGATTATGCCGCAAGGGACGATGCCCCTACGCCCTTGAACCCGGCAACGGGAACATCGGGGAATTTTACGGAAATGTGCTATGGAACATATATTGTCCCTGAACTTCTGGATTACGCCCAGGCCGTGCTTCCTGTTTCGTCATCCCCCCAGGACGTGTGCATCGGCGGAATCGGGATGGGCGGATTCGGCGCGCTGAAGCTGGGAGCGCTGCACCCTGACCGGGTGGGATGCGTCTTTTCCATTGACGGCCATGTGGACCTGCAATGGCTCATGGACCACAGCCCGTCGCAAAAGGAACAGTTTAAGGCAGTCTTCGGCTCCCTACGGGCAAAAGGATCCAATGATCTGGCCGCGGTCTGGTCATCTTCTGAAAGGCTTCCGGCCCTGTTCCAATCATGGCAGGAAAATGGACCCTGTGCGCAGATGAACCGGAATTTTGCAAATGCTGTAAACCGTAATTCCATAAAGCATACAGATACAAACCTTCAAATCAGATACTGCTGTTTCCCGGATAATATCCATACCGGATGGAATCATATTAACAACGCACTGGCACAGGCCCTTGGCTGGACCGGACGCCTCAATGAAAAAAAGGAGAGGTAACAATGATGGAAACAAATACGCATATTACTGACAGCAGTCATTTTGTCCCTGATCCCCGTTTTAAGACCCTTGGAAAGGAAGCCATTGCAACCGGGCTTCTCTGGCTGTTCGATATAGGAATCACCATGGTCATTGCCTTTTTTTTCAGTAAACAGGACCCTGCCTCCTATACATACCTGTTCGGGCTGCCCATGTGGTTTGCACTTTGCTGCATCCTGCAGGCAGTGACCATCATCATATCCATATTGATGCTTTTATTCTGGTACAAGGACATTTCCCTGGAACCCAGGGACCCGGAGTTCAGTTCACACAGAAAGGACGGTAAATAAGAATGGAAGTTACAAGCAGAACAAGAATCATCGTGGGACTTACCTTTGCTGCCTATTCCCTGATTACCATACTGCTGGGAATCTGGTCCACCCGTCAGGCCAGAAAGACGGATACTTTCGGCTCCGGCTTTGGAAAAAATTTCTATGCCGGCGGCGGCAACATGAACTGGCTTCTGGTGGGCATGATGCTGGCGGCTGGCGGCGCTTCCGGCGGAACCTTCCTCTCCAACCCAGGCCTTGCCCACAGCTGGGGGCTTATGTGGTGTATCTGTATGTTCGGCACCATTTTCCTGAACCTGTACGGCGCGGGCCTTGTGCAGAAAAAGCTGAAAATCGTGTGCGGCAGGATTAATGCGGTCTCCTTTGGCGTGGTCTTAAAGCACCGTTTTAATAATAATCGTTTTATTGCATGGTATACCCCCCTCTCCATTGTGGTGTTCACCGGCCTTATGCTGTACATGCAGATGACATCCGGCGCAAAGCTGGTGGCAACCATGACCGGCATGCGCTACGAAATCGGCCTTGTGCTGTTCGGGATCATACTGGTCGTCTATACAATCTTCGGCGGAGCCAAAGGGACCAGTATCGTATCCGTATTCCAGGGCTTTATCATGACCGTGACCACGGTTGCCCTGATGGTGGGGCTGTTACCTATGTGCGCAGTGATTACGGCACCGTGGAGAAGGCGTTCCGCAGCCTGGCGCTGACAGACCCGTCCATCCTTACCCCAACCGCACAGTTTTCCCTGACCGGACTGATGTCCTACCTGTTCCTTACCGGGATGTCGGGCGCCGTTGGCTCCAACAATGTATCCAGGGCGGTCCAGATTGGGTCCAGCAAGGCGCTGCACCGCTCCACCATCATGACCATTCTGTTCATCGGTTTCTGGAGCTGTATCATGCCATTCCTGGGAACCCTTGGAAAGACCGTATTCCCTGATATCGCTTCCGATACCATCATCCCGTACGCGGCCCTGATGGTGCTGCCTCCTGTATTTGCCGGTATCGTGGTGGCAGGCGTCACCTCGGCCATCCACTCCACACTGGCCGTCAATATGCTTACGGTTAATGCCAGTGTTGTCATGGACCTTTACGGCTCCCTCATCAAACCGGAGGCCACGGACAAAGAGCTGCAAAAGGTCAACGCCATATCCACGGCGGCACTCATCGTCCTCATGACCTTATTTGCCATCAAACCGCCTGCGCTGATCGGCGTCATCAATAACTTTGCAATTGCCGGAGGCGCGGCCGCGTTTTTCATTCCCATGCTCCTGGGCACATGGTGGAAACGTGCCAATGAATACGGATGTATCGCCTCCATGGTGGGCGGCGTGGGATACTACTTCCTGGCTACCTTTAACCCGGTGTTTGCATTTAACATGAACCCCATCATTCCCTCTCTAATCGTGGCGCTTCTTGCAATGGTCATTGTATCTGTGGCAACACCTGCGCCGGAAAAGGAAATTGTGGATATCTGGTTTGGCGCCGATTACGGCACCCGTGCAGCTAATCACTCATAGAGATTATAATCCCTAAAATCAGGGGCGGTTCCCTCTCTCCCACAAATCATTTGACATATTGCCAAAAAGTTCCTATGATAATAGGATACAATAATGATTTGGATGTGATCAGATGACAACGATTAAAGATATAGCAGAACTTGCCAATGTGTCCGCAACCACGGTATCCCTGATTCTCAACGGAAAGGCCAAAGAGCGCCGGATTACCGAGGCAACCATAAAGCGGGTAACGGACGCCATGAAGGAATTGGACTACAAGCCCAATCTAAGCGCCAGACGGCTTCGAAACAGCGGCACTGCCCGTCCTGTGATTGCCCTTTACTGGCCGCTGGACACCCGTGTCTCCATCCTGGCCGTATTTCTCAACGTGTTCCGGATGGAAGCCAGAAAACAGGGATTTGACTGTGAGCTGGTGATTCAGACATTTGAAAATGACCGTCTTAAGGAGGATGCCACCGCCATCATACAGAACAGCTACAGCGGCATCATCGTGGGCGCTGCCTCTGTCAGGGATATTGAATACCTGGAGTCCATTTCGCCCCGGATGCCGGTTGTACTCATCAATCGTTCCTCCGGCCGTTTTTCCACCGTATCCACGGACCAGTCCAAAATCGGCACATGCGCCGCCAGGCTGATTCAAAAGAAGGGGCATGACTCCGCAGTCCTTATAGGGGTGGACAACCCGTTCCTGGCCAGCGGCCTTAGGGCCAGGGCGTTCTTGGAGGCATGTGCCGGGCTTGGGATCCGGATCGACCAGGATCATATCATCCAGGCCCCTAACACCATGGCGGGCGGCGCTCTGGCCGCCCGGGCCTACTGTTCCCTGCATCAGCCGCCAAAGATGGTCTTTTTCGAATCGGACTACATGGCCCTTGGCGCCCTTGGCGTGTTCCATGAGCAGGGTATCCGTATACCTGAGGATCTGGAGATGCTGGCCATCGCAATGATGGATTCCGAGTACAGTGAATTTTCCTATCCGCCTTTGAGTACCATCAATATGCCCATCCATGAAATCATGAACGGAGTCATCACTATTTTGATGGAACAGATCCGGACAAATAATGATACCCCGGTCCATGTGATGGCGGAGGCCGGGGTTACGCTGAGGAAGAGTTTTTAAATACCTGAATCCGGGCAGGAACCGCCCAGAACAGATGTATATCCCACCTTTCCCGGTTTTCCCTCTGCGTCCAGGGCCACATAAACAAATAAAGCATCTGCCGCCAGCACCCCCTCCGCTTCCTCCTGGGAATCCATCACCACACAGATTTTTATCTGAAGGGATGTGTTGCCCACCTTTACAACCTCCCCGGCCACATCCACAAAGGCCCCCACGGGAACCGGCTTTAGGAACCGTATCTGCTCCACCGCCACCGTGGCGACCTCGCATCCTGCAAACCGTTTAGCCGTAATGCCCGCAACCTCGTCCATCCATTCCATCAGCATGCCTCCAAACAGGATTCCCCTGAAATTCGCCATGGATGGCATGATTGCTCTTGACATCTTTGTCATCTTTTCCGCCTCCATCATAAGACCCCAAAACCAAAGGAATACCACCTGTGGTGTTCCAGCATCATCAGATCCGTTGCCGGGCATTGTTCCTGCACCGCTTTTCCCAGCGCATCCATATACCAATCCATCCGGAATGCTCCGTTTTCAATAAAATGCTCCTGGTTCTCCCTGCTCATATCCTTCATGGCCTCGGGCATCATCTTAAAAAACCCTTCTGTGAAATCATAATGATGCGGGCGCAGTTAATATTCAGCCACTCACAAAGCGGGTCCGCAGACAAATCTCCCACAAATATGACAACATCCGGAAATTTCTCCTGAATCCTTGCCACATCCGCCGCATGGTCTATATGTATGTGGCTTAACAAAAGATAATCACACTGCTTAATCTCCTCCAGCTCCATGGGGTGGCATAAAACCCCGTCAACATTTCTCCATATTAAATAATCCTCCCGCGATTTCTATTCAGATTATATATAAGCTGCCGTACAAAAGAGCGCCGCATCCGCCCGGCTGTCAAACCGGACGGCCGCAGCGCCCTTTCTGTATCTTTTATCTGTATCTTCTATCTCTATATCCTATCTCCATCTGCCATCCATATCTCTTTTAATATTAATCTAATGCATAAATAGCGGATACAGCAAACCAATCCATATTACCATAAGAGCGCCGCCAATCCGCGTGGAGATGGATGCAAATGCCAGCAGGTTCATACGGTTTCCGGCTGTCAGTACCGCGATATCACCGGAACCGCCGATGTTGCAGCAGCACAGGCCGGCCGTGATGCCTGCCTCGTATGGGTACAGCCCTGCCAGGCGGCCAAAAATCATGGCGCCGATAAATGCGCCCAGCACCCCCAGCACAATTACTACCAGTACGCCCAGACTGAAGAACTTAGTCAGGTCCGTAATGTTCAGGGAACAGATTCCAATGCCTGCAATCAGCATGGGAAGCAGGGCCTTCAGCGCAAAATTCATGGAATACACACAGTTGTCAGCAAATTCGTCCGGAATAATACCGGTACATTTTACGATGATGGCAAGAATAATGGTCCATGCCAGACCTGCAATATTGTTGAACACCGTAAGGCTTCCCAGCACATTGCCAGCCAGATAAAAGCACAGGGACATAAAAATCCCGCTCCCAAGGCTTGCATAGTTGGCGCTGGTTCCAGGACGCTTTTCTTCCTTCACCGCCTCCTCTGCTGTCCCTGATTCCACCCGGAGTATTTTGCCGCGGCCGTTCCAGCCCGGAATCTTCTCCGTGATTGCACCGCCGATAGCTGCAAATAGTACAGCCAGCACGTTGGCGATGGAAGCGTAGCACAAAAACTGTCCCGCCAGGCCTGTCATATCCGAGCCTGCAAGGCTGGTATAAAGGGCAGGAAGCGTAGTGATGGCCCCGCCGGAGCCGCCGGACATACAGGGAGCGCCCACATAAAACAGACCCTCTGCCCCGCCAAAGCCGGTAATCATCCCTCCGATGATGCAGGCGCCCAGGGCAAATACCTGGCTTCCCAGTATCGCCGGCATATACCGCGCCGTGGCGCTTAAGAGCACCTTTCTGTCCATCACAAGGATGGAGCCCACCAGAAGCAGTGCAATGTACATATCCTGGAATCCGCCCTTCATCCAGACCTTGGCGCCGTTCACCAGCACCTCCGGAATCAGGCCCATGTAGTTCATCAGGGACGCGCCGAACAGCGGAAGCAGACAGGCACCGCCCAGATAATTATTGACAATGGGAATCGTATTCCCCAGCCAGAAAAAGATTCCGCCGATTGCCATCAGGAACGCCCAGGTATGGATAAAGCTGGTGGCCATATAGGTTCCCGCGTCATTGGAATAAATCTTTACCGTTGGCATGAACCCGCCGTAGGTGACCACCATGACCACAATAAAAAATGGCAGGAAATACTTCAGGTTCAGACCACATACATTAAATTTTATGCGCTTTTTTTCGCTCATTGTTGTCCCTCCATCAAGAGATTATTTTATCTCTGTTATAACTTCAAATGTCACTGCTCATTGAATCCGTTCCAAACCGGGATTCCCGTGTATTCCCTGGCTGTTTCCTCCCGGTTCAGCACGCGCAGGGCGCCCGCGGCCAGGGCTTCCATTTCAAACTCCCCTGCCATCACCGTGACCGGAGCGATAAAGCGCAGCATTCCGGTAAGCTTTTCCACCAGGTATCCGTCATGGGAAATGCCTCCTGTAAAGATAATACCGTCCACATCTCCCTCCAGCACGGCTGCCATGGAACCCGCACATTTTCCAATCTGGTAAATCATGGCGTCATATACCAGCTTTGCATATGCATTTCCCTGTTCCATCATACCACGGACCTCCCTTGCATCGGAAGTCCCCAGATGATCTACCAGTCCGCCTGATTTGGTAATCTTCTCATACAATTCCTTTTCGGTACAGTTTCCGGTAAAGCAGGCCTTCATCACTTCCTTCACCGGGATGGCGCCGCATCTGGTAGGGGCCATGGGTCCGTCACCCTGGGCAATATCATTGGAATCCACCATCTTCCCCTTTTGGTGGGCTGTCACGGAAATACCGCCTCCGATGTGACAGATGATCAGATTCATTTCCTCATACTTATTTCCCCTGGATGCCGCATAACGGATGCCGATTTCCTTCTGGTTCAGGGCATGGATCCGGCTTTCACGATAGACTCCCTTCCATCCGGTCACTCTGGCCAGGTCACTGAATTCATCCACATCCGGAGGGTTCACCACGTATGCGTTTCCACCGTATGTCTTTGAAAATGCATCTGCCAGCTGTGCTCCCAGCATGGCCGGGTGCTTGACCGAGAATCCGGCCCTGGCATGTTCCAGGAGTTTATCATTGACAACATATACGCCGCCCTCCACGCTCACCAGGCCGCCGCCCCTGGCGGAAAATGCATCCACGCCTTCCAGGCTGACACCGGCCTTTTCCACTTCTTCCAGAATGGTTTCCTTCCTGTAGTCAAACTGGTCGCTGATTTCCCTGTACTGCTTTAACACCTCGGCATCGTGGGCAACATTGCTGGAAAATACGGGTTGATTGCCTTCGAACAGCGCGATTTTGGTGGATGTGGAACCTGGGTTGATTGCAAATATTTTATATGGGACCATGCTCTTATTTACCTCCTGATTTTATCTTATCTTTCATGGACTTACCTGCTGCCCGGTTCCAATCAAGGCTGAGATTACAATGGACATGTACTTGTCATCCGCGGAAGCCGACCGGGACACCAGAAGTACCGGTACCATGGCGCCCAGCACGGTTCCTCCCGTGCGTCCGCCGCCGATGCAGGTTATGGTCTTGGCCGCCACATTCCCACTGACAATATCAGGCATCACCAGAAGGTCTGCATCCCCTGCAACCGGACTTTCATAGCCCTTGATAGCCGCTGACCCGGAATCCATGGCCAGATCGTAGCTGATGGGGCCTTCTATGACGCATCCGTTCACCCCTTCCGCTTTGATGGCGTCCGCTTCCACGGTTTCCTTCATCTTTGGGTTCACCTTTTCCACGGCCGCAATCACCGCCACCTTGGGTTCCATCACTCCCAAGCTGTGAAATGCCTCCACCGCGTTTTCAATGGCTGCTTTCTTCTGCTCCTGGGTTGGGTAGGTCAGAAGCCCCACGTCCGTGATTGCAAACACCTTATGGTAATGAGGGCTTTCCATAAAGGCCAGCAGACTCATGACATCATTTTTGCGGATACCGTTTTCCTTATTGACCAGCACCTTCATGAGGGTACCTGTCTCCAGTTTTCCCTTCATGATACAGTCAGCCTTGCCTGCCTTTGCAAGTTCCACCGCTTTTCTGGCACATTCCACCGGGTCATCCATGGATATGATTTCCGCCAGCGACGCATCAAAATCCAATTTCTTCATCAGCCGCCGTATCTCATCTTCGTTACCAATCAGGACCGGGCTTATCATACCATCCTTTGCGGCTCTGGAAACCGCCTCCAGAGTGTGCTCATCGTGGGCAGCCACCACTGCCACGGTCCGCTTTACCGGTTTGTTTTTCAGCATTTCTTTTAACTGTTCAAAATCCTTTATCATCACATGCCTCGGGTCTGTCACAACCCCGGTCAGCGCCGTGGCGGCCGCCACGGCCGGGCTGGACAGATAGCTCAGAGTCTTTTTCGTTCCCTGTCTGCCAATAAAATTGCGGTTTGCAGTGGACAGGATACGCTCGTCATCATACATAAGTCCATAAGGCATTCCACAGCACAGCCCGCAGCACGGATGGCTGATTACACAACCTGCTTCGATAAAGGTCTTAATATATCCCGCCGCAATGGCATCCTTAAATACCTTGTTGGTAGCCGGCACCACGATTACCCGCAGGTCCTCCGGCACTTTCTTTCCCTTCATGATTTCTGCCGCAATCCTCATGTCTTCCAGGGAGCCGTTGGTACAGCTTCCGATATAAACCTCATCCATCTTTGTACCCAGGATTTCACTGACAGGATGCACATTGTCCACCCCCTGTGGACAGGAAAGATGCGGTTCCAGTCCGCTTACATCATATACCAGTACCTTTTCATAAACCGCGTCCTCATCCACCTTTACCCAGTCAATCTCATTTAACGGCATATCATAATATTCCGCCGTCTTTTCATCCGCCTCGAACAGGCCGCATTTTGCACCGGCCTCCAAGGCCATGTTGGCAACCGTAAACCTAGCCATCATGCTCATTTCCCTTGCAGCAGGACCGGTAAATTCCAGGCTCTTGTACTGGCCACCGTCCGCCCGGATATCGCCCAGGATTTTAAGGATGACATCCTTGGACAGCACCCCGTCCTGAAGATGTCCGTTCAGCACGATTTTGATGGCTTCCGGCACTTTGAACCACAGTTCTCCCGTAATCAGGGCCGCGGCCATCTCGGCCGTTCCAATCCCGGAGCAGAAGTTGCCCGCGCCTCCGTAGGTGGTGGTGTGGCTGTCCGTGGCGGTGGCGATATCGCCCGGCCTTGCATACCGCTCCTCATGCATGATGCTGTGGCAGATGCCTTCTCCGATATGGAGCTTTTTAATGCCGTATTTCTCTGCCAGGGCGATACCTGCGTTATAGTGCGCATAGTCGTTTTTAGCCACTGCTGTTGGCATACAGTGGTCAAAGATAATAGTCACCTTATCCGGGTCGTCGATACATCCAGCTCCCATTTTCTCCAGCGTGTCCAAAAGATACGGAGTGTAAATGTCATGGATCATAAACATATCGGGATGGGTAATCACAATATCACCTGGCTGCACATGGTCCAGCCCCGCATTTTTCTTAAGAAGCTTTTCCACCAGGGTGTAGCCTGTTTTGCGCCTCCCCACATCATCCAGCTCCGTGTGCCCCGACTTGGGGATACCAGCGGCAATCCGCATCTTGGTATCCTCAATCAGTCCGCCGTGCTCCACAATAGCCAGAAGGTTCTCCGGCACCTTTCCCACCGGAAACTCCTTTCCGTTGACGCGGACGCATTTCCCCACTTCCACGGTAACCATATCCCCGCCCTGACAGAAATCCTGGATACCATCGCACTGGATTAGAAGGATTCCGCTGTTAAAGGCGTTGCGGAAAAATATCCTGGCAAAACTCTTCGCAATAATGCAGCGCACACCGTTCCCGGACAGCACGGTGGCAGCCTGTTCCCTGGAAGAACCGCATCCGAAATTGCGCCCCGCCACCAAAATGTCGCCCGGCTGTACGGTAGAACCAAACTCCGGCTTTAATAGCTCAAAGGCATATTTTTTCATCTCTTCAATGGTAGGAATGGTGCCTCGTTTGCCGGGAATAATGGTATCCGTGTCAATATCGTCCCCAAACTTCCATATTTTACCTTTAAATACTGTTTCCATTATCCTTCCCCTCCTGTGATTCCATGCCGGATGTTGATTTTGCTGCCTTGCCAGATGCTTTTTCTGTGTCAGACGCTGCCGCCATGATTGTTTCCACCGATGCCGTCATGACCCGCGCATCCTCACATCCCATAGATCCTGCAAAGGTATACAGCCCGGTCGTTAAAAGCGTTTCTCCCGGTCCCATGGCGCCCGCTCCCTGTGGTACCACGCTATGGTCTCCGGCCGCGCTGATCTGTGCCCCGAAATCAATGAATCTGGTGATGATTCCTTCCTCCATGGCCTGTATGTAATCCGCGCTGGCAGCCGGACAGACCGTAAGCCTGAAGCCCAGTTTCAGCTTCTTTCCCTCTGTCATCGCGGCTGCTTTTCTCAGGTCCTCTATGGTTCCTCCATTGCATCCGCCAATCTGGCCTCCATGGATCTTACAGCCGGCCAGGATGGAAGCTGGCTGAAATCCCGCCTTAATCTGGGAATTTTTATCACTGCACGGCATTCTCAGCATGGGAACCGTCTGATCCAGGTCCAGACAACAGCCCGCCTGCCCTTCTTCGGTCCAGAATGCGGTGTATGCGCCTGTGCCGCAGGCCATATGGCACAGCACAGCCTTTTCGTGGCTGGTCAGATTCCCGCCTATAAATTCAATGGCTTTGCCCTGGATACCATTTCTCTCCTTTAAGAAGCAAAGGGCCGCGTCCACAATGCCGCAATCCGTCCCCAAGCTGCCTTTCACCTGTACGCCCAGTGTTTCCGGCACTTCCACATGGTATTTTCCCGTCTCCAGCACCCTGGCCAGCTCCGTGTTGCTGACGCCGATTCCCAAGGCTCCCACAGCGCCTAACACAGAGCTGTGCCTGGAACCGGTAACCACAATCTGGCCGGGTTTTACTTCCTCCTTAAGAAGGTACTGCAGCCCGGTTCCCTTTGCCTGAAGGAAACGGGTACCGTATTCTTTCGAAAATGTCAGGATTTCCCCAAATATCCTGGCGTCCTCCGGTGAACCGGACGGCACGTTGTGGTCATACATCACCAGTACCTTTTCCGGCTCCGATACCCGGGAAACATGTTCCGTTACCCCGTGGGAAAACCCATTGGTAACCAGTACCATATCCGGGGAAACGGTGGCAATCTCGCCTTGTGCCGCGCCCAGAAGCTTTTCTATCATTCTTTTTTCCATTATCCTGTCACCTCATATGATTTTATAGACACGCCCTGACCGCTTCCCCAATCTGCTCTGTTGCAGCGGTCTGTTCCCGGCCCGACCAGCAGGGGCGTCCTCCGATTCCATGTTCCATCACGCGGTACACCGCCTTTCTTACACATTCCGCTTCCCGGCAAAGGCCGAAGGAATATTCAAGCATCATGGCGCCAGCCAGAATCATTCCCATGGGATTGGCTTTCCCCGTACCGGCCAGTTCTTCGTGGACCTGATGAAGCTGGTTTGGACAGTAGATTCCCCTTTTTCCGGCATTCAGACTGCCCGCCGGAAGGAACTCGCCCGCGCCTGTGAGTCCTGCTGCCTCGTCCGCGATAATGTCCCCAAACACATTGGAGGCCACAATCACGTCAAAGGCATCCGGCGAACTGATCAGTTCAAAGGCCCCGTGGTCCACCAGCATGTGTTCCAGTTCTATATGGGGATAATCCCTGTGGGTTTCCTCCATCACCTGACGCCATAAGGCACTGCTGGACAGAAGGATGGCCTTATCCAGGCTTGTAACCTTCTTTCTTCTGGTCCCTGCAAGTTCAAATGCCAGTCTGGCCGAATCCCGGATCAGTACCTCGTCATAGCCCTCCGTGTCCCAGGCAGCCCTTACATTGCACAGATTAGAGCTTTTACCTTCCGTGGTAAACATCCCTCCCGCAATATCCCGTATGATCAGGATATCCATTCCTTTTTTGCGGATTTCCTCTTTTAAGGGACACAGCCCCCGAAGTGCATCCGAAAAAAAGCAGGGGCGTATATCGCTTCGCAGGGAAAGCTCTGTGCGCAGCAGTCCAAGAATGCTCTCCGGCCGGTCTTTAAAGTCCAGGTCCGGGCGCCTTCCCACGGCCAGCTTTCCCATGAGTATCCCATCCGCCTGTCGGCAGGCTGTGAGGCTCTCCGGCGGCATGGGACAGCGTCCCTGTCTCAGGGCCTGGGTACCGGCCGTCACCTCCTCAAACCGGAAGCTTTGGCCGAACACCTCCCCTGCCCGTTTAAGGGTCAGCACCGTTTCCCTGGTAATCTCAGGTCCAATACCGTCCCCAGGAATGACAGCTATGGTGTAGATCCTGTTGTCATCCATTGCGTTCTCATCCTGGATTATTTGGACGCCAGCCCTTTGTATACCTGATATCTGGCCTTTGCATCTGCCTCTGATTTCCTGTAAAGGGCGTCTGCCGCATCCGGGAAGGTACGCTCCAGTGAAGAATAGCGGACCTCGCCCCGCAGGAATTCCCTGTAGCCGCCCTCCGGCTCCTTACTGTCTAACTGGAATGGATTTTTGCCTTCCTCCGCCAGCATGGGATTATATCTGTAAAGGTGCCAGTAGCCGGCTTCCACCGCGCGTTTGATTTCATCCTGCACCTTTGCCATGCCGCAGCGCAGTCCGTGGTTGATACAGGGCGCATATGCGATAATCAGGGACGGACCGTTGTAGCTCTCGGCCTCCTTCACTGCCTTTAACAGCTGTGCCTGGCTGGCGCCCATGGCCACCTGGGCCACGTACACGTCGCCGTAGCTCATGGCCATCATACCCAGGTCTTTCTTCTTGGTGCGCTTGCCCGCGGCGGCAAACTGTGCCACGGCTCCTGTCGGAGTTGCCTTGGACGCCTGGCCGCCCGTATTGGAATACACCTCTGTATCAAATACCATCACATTCACGTCCGCGCCGGAAGCCAGTACATGATCCAGGCCGCCGTAGCCGATATCATATGCCCAGCCGTCGCCGCCAAACATCCACACAGACTTCTTCACAAGGTGTTTTACATTTTCCCGTGCAAATCCCACCTGCTCCGCTACGATGGTGCCTGTATAATTGTAAAGCGCTGCCTTCAATGTTTCGCTTACAGCCTTAGTTGCCTCCTTGTCATCAAAATGTGCCAGCCAGTCCGCTGCCGCTGATTTTAATACCTGGTCATCAGACTGTGCAGCAATCTCCTCAACCCGCAGGCAAAGGCTGTTCCTCTGCTGGTCCGCCCCAAGGCAGATACCCATTCCAAATTCCGCATTATTCTCAAACAGTGAACCGCCCACCGCAGGTCCCTGTCCTTTCTTATTGGTGGTATAGGGGAAGCTTGGGAAGCTGGTGGCCCATACCTGGCTGCATCCTGTAGCGGTGGCGATATACATCCTGTCGCCGTACAGCTGTGTAACCAGCTTGGCATAAGGCGTCTCGCCGCAGCCTGCGCATGCGCCGGAGAATTCCAGAAGGGGCTGTTCAAACTGGCTGCCCTTTACATTGGATGTACCGAATGGATTTCGGATTTCCGGCAGTGCTTCCGTGTAATCCCATACCTTGGCCTCCTCCCGCTCCTCTTCCAGCAATACCATGGTAAGGGCTTTTTCCTTAGCCGGGCAGACATTGGCACAGCTTGCGCAGCCCGAGCAGTCCAAAACAGATATTGCCATGTGGAACAGCAATCCATCCGCGCCCTTTCCCATGGTCTTGGCTGTCTTTAATCCTTCCGGCCCGCCCGCTGTCTCCTCCTTTGTCAGAAGCAGGGGACGGATTACTGCGTGGGGACACACATAGGCACACTGGTTGCACTGGATGCATTTGTCCGGATTCCAGGACGGCACCTTGACCGCAATCCCCCGTTTCTCATATTTGGAAGTTCCCTGGGGCATGGTTCCATCTGCGTGGTCCTCATAAAATGCAGATACCGGAATGGAATCACCCTTCATACTGTTTACCGGTTCCAATATCCTGGTGATGAACTTCGGTTTCTCCCTGCTGTCTGAAGCCTCCTGCGTGTTAAGATCCGACCAGGACGCAGGAACATTTACCTTCACCAGATGTTCCACCCCGGCGTCCACCGCAGCGTAGTTCATATTTACAATAGCATCGCCCTTTTTACCGTAGGACTTAAGGATGGCTTCCTTCATGTACCGGGATGCATCCTCTGCCGGGATAATATCCGCGATTTTGAAAAATGCCGACTGGAGCACGGTATTTGTACGGCTGCCCAGTCCCAGGCCTGCGGCAATCTGAACGGAGTCGATGATATAAAGGTTGATTTTTTTATCCGCTATGGCTTTTCTCATGTATGCGGGAAGATGGCGGTCCAAATCCTCCTCCTTCCAGTCACATGCAATCAGCAGGTTCCCGCCTTCCTTCAGATCCGATACAATGTCATATTTGTCAATGTACGCCTGGTTATGGCAGGCCACAAAATCCGCCTTGTTCACCAGGTAGGAGCTGCGGATGGGTGAATGGCCGAAGCGCAGATGGCTCTTGGTCACGCCGCCCGACTTTTTTCCGTCATACTCAAAGTAGGCTTGTACATACATATCCGTGTGGTCACCGATGATTTTGATGGTATTCTTATTGGCGCCCACGGTCCCGTCCGAGCCAAGTCCCCAGAATTTACAGCTGACCGTGCCCTTTGGGATGATATCCAGCTCCTGGCCGTAAGGAATGGAGTGGTGGGTCACATCATCCACAATACCGATGGTGTAATGATTTCTTGGCTCCTTTGCTCCCATGTTCTCATACATGGCCACTATCTGGGCCGGTGTGGTGTCCTTGCTGGCAAGGCCGAAGCGGCACGCATAGGCCTTGATGGGGCTTCCCGAATCCTGAAGCACGCTGCAGATTTCCTCAAACAGCGGCTCGCCCACGGCTCCGGCTTCCTTATCCCTGTCAAGGACCGTAATCTTCTTCACGGTATCAGGCAGTTCATGGAAGAAATGCTTCGGGCTGAAGGGACGGAACAAATGAACCTCCAGATACCCCACCTTCTTCCCCTGGGCTACCAGGTAGTCAATGGTCTCCTGGATGGTTCCCGTCACGCTGCCCATACCCACCAGGACTGTCTCTGCTTCAGGACTTCCGTAGTAGTTAAACAGCTTATAGTTTCTGCCTGTAATCTCATTAATTTGATCCATGCAGGATTCCACCACATCCGGAAGGGCTTCATAGTAAGGATTCGCCGCTTCCCTCTGCTGAAAATATGTATCCGGGTTCTGCCCTGTGGTGCGCAGTACCGGGCTTTCCGGGTTCAGCGCGTTATCGCGGAACTTTTTTAACTCCTTCTGGTCTACCAGCTTTGCCAGCTCCTCATAATCCAGACATTCCACCTTCTGGATTTCATGGCTGGTCCTGAATCCGTCAAAATAGTGGAGAAATGGAACATGCCCCTTAATCGCTGCCAGATGGGACACCGCCCCCAGGTCCATGGCTTCCTGTACCGTGGAGCTTGCCATCATGGCAAATCCCGTGGGACGGCAGGCCATAACGTCGGAGTGCTCCGCAAAAATGGAGATTGCGCTTGTAGCCACATTCCTGCTTGCCACATGGACCACACCCGGTTTCAGCTGCCCCGCGATACGGAACATAGTGGGAATCATCAGCATCAGTCCCTGGGAAGCCGTGTAGGAGGATGCCAGAACACCTGCATCCAGCGCACCGTGCACGGCTGAGATTGCCCCCGCCTCTGACTGCATTTCCACCAGCTTGACCGGTGTCCCAAATATATTTTTCTTTCCATGGGCCGCCCACGCGTCCACATGCTCCGCCATTGGAGATGAAGGTGTGATTGGATAAATGGCCGCTACCTCCGTAAATGCATAGGAAGCATATGCGGCTGCTTCGTTTCCGTCCATGGTCTTCATGATTTTGCTCATAATCCACTTCTTCCTTTCTTCTAAGACAAATGATTGTGTGTTTCAGTTAACGGCTGTAACTTCTGGTTTGTGTCTGCATCAATTAGTATTATTTAGTATTAATTATTTTGTACTTAATGACTGGTTTATCGTGTT
>OLQS01000633.1_pt1 | contig 23219 bp, 16 predicted proteins | sample 1672291 | NCBI WGS metagenome assembly OLQS01 (sample SAMEA3136668, study PRJEB25190) | human gut metagenome | biome: human gut; feature: human-associated habitat; material: faeces | place: Austria | collected 2013
CTTGCGTTTGGCGGTCAGCCGTCGGCGCGCTTACACCAACATTTCCGACGCGATCTCGGTAAAAACGGCCCCAGCTGTTACAGATTGAGACATACCGGCCCCTCCCCTTGGGTCAATCTCGATCTGTAACATCTAGCGGCTGAAATTCACCTTTGGTGTTACAGATTTAGATGAAATGGTTAGCTCAGCGGAACCGTCTCGATCTGTAACATCTAACGTCCGAAATCAGCCTCACCCGTTACAGATCGAGACAAACGACCGGTCAGACAGCCCCGACACAAAGAAAGGCTCCCCTCTCGCCCAGTGGACGGGAGGGGAGCCTTATATGTGACCGCGGCAAAAGGATGGCAATACCGCAGTCGCCCAAAGGGAGGGCCTGGATGCACCGGGCCTAGATAAGGTTCTTGCCAGAGACCTTATCGAAGAGGTGGGTCGCGTTCTTCTCGAACTTGAACCAGATGGTGTCGCCAGCCTTGAGCGCGCCCTTGGCCTCGAGGTCGACAACGGGGATAATCAGGACAAACTGGCCGTCGGGAGCGGTCACGTGGACATGCTCGGTCGAACCCATGAGCTCGGTCACCTCGACGGTACCCTGGAGCGCGCCCTCCTCGTCCTTGTCGGCAAGCAGAATCTGCTCGGGGCGCACGCCGGCCGTGATCTCCTTCACGTCGCCGCCGTCCCAGTTGAGGGCAAGCTGAGCGCAAGTCTCGGGGGCGAGCGCCACGTTCATATCCTCGGTCTTGACGGTAAAGCCGTTGCCCGAGCGCACCAGCTGGGCATCGAAGAAGTTCATCTGCGGCACGCCGATGAAGCCGGCGACGAAGATGTTCGCGGGATGGTTGAAGACCTCCTGCGGCGTGGCGATCTGCTGGACAACGCCGTCCTTCATGACCACGATACGGTCACCAAGGGTCATAGCCTCGGTCTGGTCGTGAGTAACATAAATGAACGTGCCCTTGATCTCGTGGCGCAGCTTAATGAGCTCGGCACGCATCTGGTTACGAAGCTTGGCGTCCAGGTTGGACAGCGGCTCGTCCATCAGGAAGACCTTGGGGTCACGCACGATGGCGCGGCCGATAGCGACACGCTGGCGCTGGCCGCCGGAGAGCGCCTTGGGCTTACGGTCGAGGTACTCGGTAATACCCAGAATCTCGGCAGCAGAGCGAACCTTGCGGTCGATCTCGTCCTTGGGAACCTTCTTGAGCTCGAGCGTAAATGCCATGTTCTCGTACACCGTCATATTGGGGTACAGAGCGTAGCTCTGGAACACCATGGCGATGTCGCGGTCCTTGGGCGCCACGTCGTTGACACGCTTGCCGTCGATGAGCACATCGCCCGAGGTAATGTCCTCCAGGCCGGCGACCATGCGCATCGTCGTGGACTTACCGCAGCCAGAGGGGCCAACGAGGACGACGAACTCCTGGTCGTGAACGGTGAGGTTGAAGTCCTCTACAGCGAGCACACCGTCCTCGGTAACCTTGAGGTTGTGCTTCTTCTCCTCGGTCTTCTTCTTTTTGCCAAAGAAGCCCTTCTTTTTTGACTCGTTGTTGGGATACACCTTCTGAACATGTTTGAGAACGATCTCGGCCATGTCTCTACCTTTCGATATGCGGCGCCGCGCTGAGGGGCGCCGCAGAAACTTGCAAAACAGTTACGGCATCAGCCCTTGACGGCACCTGCCACCACGCCGTCGATGATGTACTTCTGACAGAGGATGTACATGATAACGATGGGGATAACGACCATCATGATGCAGGCCATCATGGGGCCGAGCTCGACGTGGCCGTAGCCGCCGCGGAAGTACTGGATCAAGATAGGAATGGTCTTGTACTTGGTGGAGTCGAGCGTAAGGTAGGGCAGCAGATAGTCGTTCCAGACCCACATGGTCTCGAGGATGCCGACCGAAAGATAGGTGGGCTTCATGATGGGAAGGACGATCTTAAAGAACACCTGGACCGGGTTGCAGCCATCAATCATGGCCGCCTCCTCGATCTCGAGCGGGATGTTCTTTACAAAACCGGCGAACATAAAGACCGCCAGGCCCGCGCCAAAGCCGAGGTAGATAAAGCAGATGTTGAACGGCGTGTTGAAGCCGATGCGGTCCGCCAAATTGGACAGCGTGAACATGAGCATCTGGAAGGGCACGACCATCGAGAACACGAACAGGTAATAGAAGAAGTTCGAGATCTTGTTGTTGACACGAACCACGTACCAAGCGCACATGGAGCAGCACACCAAGATCAGCACGACCGACGTGACCGTGATGATGAGCGAGTACATAAATGCCGAGGCAAAGCCCTGCTCGTTAAGGGCGTGCATGTAGTTTGCGAGGCCGTTGAACGTCTCGGGCGTGAGCAGATCGAATGCCGTGGTGGTGCTGATTGCGGTCGCTTTCTTAAAAGAATTAAGCGCAATCATGAACACGGGGTAGATCCACGCGAGCGACAGGATCGTAAAGAAAATCGAGAGCGCGCGGTTGATAACCTTATCGCGTTTCATTACTGCTGCACCTCCTTGGACCTCGTGGCCTTAAGCTGGATCATGGAGATGGCCACGACCAGGATGCAGAAGATAACCGCCTTGGCCTGACCGATGCCCTGCCATGCGATACCGGCACGCGAATAGAACGTGTTGTAGATGTTCAGGGCGAGCATCTCGGTGGAGTGCGCGGGGGCGCCGCCGGTAAGGGCGAGGTTCTGGTCGAACAGCTTAAAGCCGTTGGTGATGGACAGGAACAGGCAGATGGTGATGGTCGGCATCAGGTTAGGGATCTTAACCTTCCAAAACGTCTGCCATGCCGTAGCGCCGTCGACCTTGGCGGCCTCGATGTAGTCGGACGGAATGGACTGCAGACCAGCGATGTAGATGATCATCATGTAGCCGACCTGCTGCCACAGGGTCAGGATGATAAGGCCCCAGAAGCCAGCAGCAGAGTTAAGGGCGATGAGCTGGGCGCCCACGTTGGAGAGCAGGCAGTTGATCAGAATCTGCCAAATGTAGCCCAGCACGATGCCGCCGATCAGGTTAGGCATAAAGAAGATCGTACGGAAGATGTTGGTGCCTTTGAGCGCCTTGCGGGTGAGCGCCTGCGCAATGGCCAGGGCGATCACGTTGATGAGCACCGTCGACAGGAAGGCAAACGCCACGGTAAAGAAGAACGACGTGGAGAACTGCGGATCGGACAGCGCGCGCACGTAGTTCTCGATACCGACAAAGTGCGCGTTATTAATGATAATAAACTGGCAGAACGAGAGATAGAAGCCCTGGATAAAAGGGATCACGAACCCGATCATAAACGCCAGGCACGTGGGCAGCATAAAGAGCGGCCACCAGCGCTTGAGTGCTTTGCCCATAAAAGGGTCCTTTCAATATGCAGGGGGCGGGCAAACCAACGTCTGCCCGCCCCCTGTCGCTAATCAGATAGCTTGGGCAGCAACTGCTTACTCGGAAGCGGCCTTCTCGGTCTTCCAGCCATCGACGAAGGCGTTCTTGACGCCGTCCCACTTGCTGTTATCGGCAGCGTAGGCAATCAGAGCCTGCTTGAGGTTCTTCTTCCACTCCTCGGAGGGAATGTAGACGAAGTCCCAAGCGACGGTCTTCTTGCCGTCCTTGGCCATGGCAACGGCCTGCTGCGAGAAGACGTTGGTGGTCTCCTTGGCGCTCTTGAACGGAGCGGTCAGGCCCATCTTGTCGGCGATGATGCTGGTCGGGGTGTCAGCGGTGACGCACCAATACATGAAGTCCTCGGTGGCCTTCTGGGCATCCTCGGAAGCCTGGGAACTGACGCACCAGTAGTTCTCGCCGCCGGAGCACAGGCCCTGGTTCTCCTCGCCGTCAACACCGATGTAGATCGGCATCATGCCAATCTGATCGTCGGTCATGCCGGCCTTGACGAGGTCAGAGTAGGCCCAAGAGCCGTTCTGGTAGAAGACGGCCTTGCCGGTTGCGAACTCGTTGGTGGCGTCGTCGCCGGTCTTGGAAGCAAGCTGCGAAGGATCGCAGGTGGAGTCGGTGATGTACAGGTCGAAGATCTGCTTGTAGTTGTCGAGGAACTCACCCTTGATCTCGTCGTCCTCCTGGTTGTGCTCCTTCTCAAACTCGTAGTAGAGCGGCATGTTGGCAAGGTGGGTGGTGTAGCGCCAGCTGGAGGAGTCGTCCATGCCGGCGGAAGTGAAGGCACCCTCGACACCAAGCTCGTCCTTGCGGGCCTGGATGTCATCGGCACAAGCCTTCAGCTTGTCGAAGGAGTTGATGTCCTCGGCCTTGTAGCCAGCCTTCTCGAGCAGCTGCTTGTTGTAAATAATGCCGAAGCTCTCCTGAACCCAGTCGATGCACACATCCTTGCCGTCGGACTGCAGAGCCAGGGAGTCATCAATGAGCTCACCGCGGAGCTTGGTATCGGACAGGTCGGCGCAGTAATCCTTCCAGTTCTTAAGACCGGTGGGGCCGTTGACCTGGAACAGGGTCGGAGCGGAGCTCTTGGACATCTCGGACTTGAGCTTCTCCTCGTAGGTGTTGGAGGCAGCGGTCACGATCTTGACCTCGACGCCCTTCTCCTTCTTATAGGCCTTGGCGATCTCCTTCCACTCCTTGTCGACCTCGGGCTTGAATTGGAGGAAGTAGACCTCGGCAGCGTCACCAGAAGCAGAGGAGCCGGAGCCGGCAGAACCACCGCAACCCACGAGGCCCAGACCAAGAACTGCAGCCGCGGAACCAGCAAAGCCCAGGAACTGCCTTCTGCTCATTTCGTTCTTCATTACAATCCACCCTTTCACACCGTGGCGGCACCCTTTGCCGCCGCCTTCGGAGATTGGCTCGGGGACTTTGCCCCTTTTGCTGATTTGAACGATACGCTATTTGGCTAGTTGTTTGAACAAGTATTACTAGAGCGGTAGAAAAACTTCGGTGAACGGTAATTTCAACTTGATACTTGACAAGTTTTGTATAAACAATTATTTGTTATCGAATGCAGAGAAAACGCCCGGTCAAGCCGATGTACCGTCGGTTTGACCGGGCGTTTTCTCTTTGAGGCCATGAGTCTCGTCAGGCTGCGAGCTAGCCGGCTATCGCTTGGAATTGACACGGTAATGGAAGATCTCGGGGTGTGTGCGAGTGTGCGTCACCTCAAACAAGATACCGTCCGAGGTGTACGACTGACTCTCCATGACGGCAACGCAGTTGTATTTGCCGAGGTCAAGATAGCTGCAGTCCTCATCGTTGGCGAGCTCGACACTCACCGTACGACGGCTCGCCATCACTTTGACACCGCGCTTGTGCTCCAGATAGCCGTAAATAGAATCTGCCGCGATCTCGGGAGTCAGGCCCTTGGCGATCGACGCCAAAAAATAGCCATGGTCCACTTGGCGCGCGTTGCCGTTGAGGCTTCGGACACGCACTACGCGAATCAACTCCTCGCCCACCTTAAAGCCCAGGTGACGAGAGAGTTGCTCGGTGCAAACCAGATGTTCGAAAGACTTAACGTCCGTAGATGCAACGGCATTGTTGCGCTTTGCAAACTCGCCAAACGACTCAACCTCTTCGAGTGCGCCCAACATGTCGGTTTCGCCCTTAAGCCAAATAACGCGCACGCCCTTGCCGTGTATGGGCTGCACAAACATCCCGTCGGCCAGCATACCCAAGGCGCGACGGACGGTATTGCGAGTGCATCCGAACTCCGCGGTCAGCTCGGCTTCGGTTGGCAGCATCTCCTGAAACGCATAGGTCCCATTAATGATGCGCGAGCGTATTTCTCGGTAGATTCCTTCGTATATCGCTTTTGGCATTGTTTCACCTCTACATTATTCATTTCCGGCTAGGCACGATAGCATTTCTTAAAGTTGTTTAAACCGAATATCGGTAAAGCGACAGGATTTAACCGTTGACGGTTTCTGTCATGCCCAAATCGGTTTCGCTCAAAACTGCCGGTACGACAATCGTCTGGTCCTCTACAATGAATCCATTGTTTAAACGTTTCCCCACGCGCAACGCGCCTCGATATTCGGAAGGCAGAACATGCTGCAAAAAATCCAACGCTTTGGCGGGGCAATGTTCGCGCCCGCCATGCTGTTTTCTATATCAGGCCTCATGGTCGGCGTCTCCGCTCTCGCAACGACTGCGGACATCGTCGGCGATCTCGCCGTATACGGAACCCCTTGGTACGCTTTTTGGACCATCATCCAGCGCGGCTCGTGGACGGTCTTTAAACGCCTCCCGCTCCTTTTTGCCGTAGCGCTGCCCATCGGTCTTGCCCAAAAACAACCGGCTCGTTGCTGCCTCGAGGCTCTCGTCGCCTATTTTGCCTACTGCTTCTTTTTGAGCGAGATCATTAAGCTGAGCGGAGACAATCTTGGACTTAAGTACCCGTCGTCTTTGACCTCCGCTAGCGGCATCACCATCATCGACGGCATCAAGACGCTCGACACCGGCATTATCGGCCCGCTGGCGGTATCGGCAACCGTCGTCGCCATCCATGACCGCTTCTACGATGCCAAGGTTCCCGATTGGCTCGGCACCTTCTCGGGCTCCTCGCTGGTCTACCTCATCAGCTTTTTTGCCGTGTTTGCCCTTGCCGCTATCTCGGCCGCCATCGTGCCCTACGTATACGATGTAACCGATACGCTGCGTCACGCGCTTGCAGGCGTCGGTCCCTTTGGCGTGGGCATCTTTGTCTTTTTAGAACGAGCACTCGAGCCCTTTGGCCTGCACCACCTGCTCTACATGCCGATCTACTACGACAACCTGGTCATTAACGACGGCATCTACGCCACGTGGAGCAGTTTGCTCCCCATCCTCTCCCATAGCACGCGCCCCCTTAATGAGCTTGCGCCGTGGGCCGGTTTTACCGCCACCGGCTGGGTCAAGCTCTTTGGCCTTCCTGCCATCGCAGCCGCGTTCTACTCCACCGCAAAACCCGAACGCCGCGCCGGCCTCAGGGTCATCCTTGTTCCCGCCATCATCGCCTCAGTGGTTTGCGGCGTTACCGAGCCACTCGAGTTTCTCTTTATGTTCACCCACCCCGGGCTCTTTTTGCTCTACGCCGTCTTATCGTCTTGCCTTGCCACAGCCATGAATCTCTTTGGCATCGTCGGCATCTTCTCGGGCGGCCTCATGGAGATGGCAGCCTTCAACTTTATTCCGCTCATGCGCACGCATGCCGGTGCCTATCTTTTGGCGCTCGGTATCGGCCTTGCCTTTAGCCTCATCTTTTTTGTTAGTTTTCGAGCACTCATCTTGGTCTATGACCTTAAGACTCCGGGCCGCGAGGATCATGTCGTCAATCGCGCGGCAATCGATTGTTTAACGGGAAGCGACTTTGCCAAAGAGCAATCTCCCAATGACGAGGTCAATAGTCGATCCGATCAAGATCACGTCCTCGCTGAGCGGGTAATTCAGCTTTTAGGTGGCGTTGGCAATATCGTGGGCGCAACCAACTGCGCCACGCGCCTGCGCGTCGAGGTCGCAGACCCTTCCATCGTTGCAGATAACGCGTCGTTTGTCGCGGTGGGCGCCAAGGGCCTCATCATTACGGGCAAGACCGCCCAGGTGATTATCGGCATCTCCGTTCCCCGCGTTAAAGAGCATTTTGACCAGATCATGGGCCTCGAGCCGGAATTTGTGCCTACCACCTCGGCCTCCCCTGCCGCCAGCGCAGCCCATAAGCGCGGCAATATTTGCTTCTTCGATATCGACGGAACGCTCGCCTGGCAAGACCCCAGGCTCGCCCAAGACCTTCCCGAAGACGAGCGGGACCTCTCCCCCTATCCCAACGAGGCGGTTTCGCAGGCAATCCGCGAGTTTGTCGCCAACGGCAACATGGCCTTTATCTGCACGGGACGTACCCTGAGCTGCATCCACCCCAAACTTCTTGAGCTGCCCTGGACCGGCATCGTCTGTCTTGCGGGCGGTTACGCCGAGATCAACGGACACACAATTCGCGATCTGTCGATGACGCCCAGTATGCTGCAGCGTCTTGCCCCCTACCTTGAGCAATCGGGCGAGGTCATCCGCTTTGAGGGCCTCAACGGCGTCGTGCGCATGAGTGCCAATGCCCCCGATGCTCCCGGATACGCGCGCACCCTGGGCGACGCAGTCACGCAGCTGCAACATTACAGTGTCTACAAGATCTTGATGTCTACATCACTCGCCAACCACATCGCTCAAGATAAGGCACTTGAGCCGCTGCTGTGCTTTAACGAGCTCGAACTCGAGGTAACCGAAATCTCGCCCCGCGAATGCACGAAGCGCGGGGGCATCCAGTCTGTACTCGACGCCCTCGATCCCCACCACGGAACCGTATACGGCATCGGCGACGCCAGCAATGACGTCTCGCTGATGAACGCCGTCGATGTCGGTATCGCCATGGGCAATGCACCGGACTATCTCAAGGATAAGGCCGATTACGTGACCGACACCGTCGATCACGACGGTGTCGTTGCGGCGCTCGAGCATTTTAGGCTGATTTAGGCGCGCTCCATCAAACGCACGCCCGTTGTCCTAAATCGCCAAAACTGCCGCGCCAAACGCCCTGATGTGGCAATATGTTATCTGCATATTGCATCAACGCAACCTCAGAAAGAATGCGAGAACCCGTGTCCAGTCCGTTTACCAGCTTTTTAGCCCAGCACTTTGACCAGATTAACGACTATCTGGCCACGTTCTTTGACGGACAGGCGACCTCTGCCGATATCGAGCGCTACCTGTACGCGCCGCTCTCGACTTTTACGGCCAACGCCGGCAAGCGCCACCGCCCGCTTATCTGCATGCTCGCCGCAACCGCAGTGGGCGGTAGCTTCGAGAGCGCCCGCAGCGCCGCGGCAGCTATCGAGCATTTCCAGTCGGGCGCGCTAATCCACGACGACATCGCCGACAACGGACAGCTTCGTCGAGGCAAGCCCTGCATGCACCTTACCGAGGGCACGGGCCTTGCCATCAATTGTGGCGACCTGGCGCTCACCATGGTCACCAAGACGGTTCTCGACGACCCTACGCTGGAGTCCGACGTGAAGCTGCGCGTGCTCCACGAGCTTACCGAGATGATCGTCCGCACCATCGAGGGCCAAGCGCTCGACCTGGGTTGGGTCCGTGACGGGCGCTTTGATATCTCGGTTGATGACTACCTGGACATGGCGACGCACAAGACCGCGTTTTACAGCGGAGCCACGCCGCTTGCCACCGGAGCCATTATCGGCGGCGGCAGCGATGAGCAAATCGAAGCGCTGCGCGCCTTTGGCCTACACACAGGCCTCGCCTTTCAGATTCAGGACGACCTGCTCAACCTTGTCGGCACTAAGGAAGCCGCCAACAAGGACTTCCGCACCGACATCACCGAGGGCAAGCGCACGCTTGTCGCCGTACACGCCCTCTCTGATGAGCGCCACCACGACGAGGTCGAGGCGATTCTTTCCTCGGGCACCGATGATCCCGCGCAGCTCGCACGCGCCGTGGAGATCTTCCAGGAGACCGGCTCCATCGATTACGCCCACACTTACGCGCTCGACCTGACCGCTAAGGCCAAAGCGGCCATCGAGAACGTTGAGCTTGATCCGCACGCACGCGAGCTGTTCCTCTCCATGGCAGATTTCTTTGTGGAGCGCCTTAACTAACGGGGGTTATAAAACCTGTCAGCAGCGTATTTAGGCACAACTTGCTACACTGTTGAGTGCATGTTTATGCATCCCTTTGCGTTGTCTATCCGACAGACGCTCAAATAGTACGAATGGTACGCCGAAAGGGGTTCGTTCATGGAACCTATTACAACGGGCATGCAAGGAGCAGCCGTCGAGGACGTGCAGTCTCGTCTCCTGCAGCTCGGCTACACGATTGATGCCGCCGAAGTCACCGACAAGTACTTTGGAGCCACCACTGAGCAGGCCGTCAGCACCTTCAGGCTCGACAGCGGCCTTGCTGCCGGTCATGCCGTCGATATCCCCTGTTGGAGCGCCCTTGTAGACGCTTCGTATAAGCTGGGCGACCGCACCCTCTATCTGCGCATGCCCAATTTCCATGGCGCCGATGTGCAGGCCCTGCAGCGCGCTCTCAACGTTTTGGGCTTTGCCTGTGGCGAAGACGACGGCTACTTTGGTCCGCATACCGAGGCCGCCCTGCAGCAGTTCCAGGAAAATGTCGGCCTGTTTGCCGACGGCATGGCCTTCCAGGACACCTACGCCTACATCAACCGCCTGCACCATGTGTGGGAGGGCAAGCCCTCGGTCACCGAAGCCGAGTCCCGCATCGGTTTTGCTCGCGCCGCCAACGTGCTCGAGCGCTTTCAGATTGCCGTTATCGGCGAGGACCCCATCGCACGCAGTGTTGCGTCGCGTATGTGGAATATCGCCACGGCAACGACCGACAACAGCGGCATGATGCTCTGCGACTCCGAGGTCCCAACCGACGTTGACCTGGTGCTCGAGATCGCAAGCGACGAGCTGCCCGCCGACGCCGCACCGCGCGCCACGATTGCCCTCGCCGAGTGCCACAACCTAGCCCAGCGCATCCGCACTGCCAATGTCGCCGCACAGCAGAAGCCGGCACGCATTCGCATTGAGCTCACGGGCATGACGCGCTACAACGGCACCTTCACGGCCAGCGACGCGCAGACACTCGCCGTACGCCTGCTCGACGGCGTTTGCGATGCCCTCGCAGATTAGGTAAACTAAACGAGTTGCTTTTGGGCAACACCACACATTGGGACGTAGTTCAACGGTAGAACTCCGGTTTTTGGTGCCGGCTGTTGGGGGTTCGAATCCCTCCGTCCCAGCCATTACAATTGAGCGCCCTGAGCCCATAACGGCCCAGGGCGCTTTCTTGTGGGCAAGCGGAGGGATTCGAACCCGCAAGGGTGCGGAGCTGAGGAAACGCGAAGGCGCCCCAAGCCCATTAGGACCAAGAGCGCCTAACATCAAGAAAATATCAGCCCAGTTCCGAAAAGCGAGCCGCATGCAACAACCAGGTAACCACAGGCCCCGGGAGAGCGGGGACACCGGCTTAGGTTTATCGCGAGTTCCGCACGAACAGGAGGCCACTTAACCTCGATGTTTTGGACGTGACAGCGAGAGGGGCCCTGGTATGGCAAGGTGACGTGAAACAAGGCGGCGCTGACCTTCTGGTCGCGCCGCCGAAGTTGAACGTCAGATTGCCGTGCCAGGGCCCCTCGCAGCGTCAAGAAGACCGCCGTTCGGTAGAACGGCGGAGCTAATTGTTCAGCATGCGGTCGAAGCTTCCCGAGTCGCCATCCCGATAGTCTGCGGTCATCAGAATCTCCTGCGGAATGCGCCCACCCTCGCGCAGCACGTTGCGGAACTGCACGCGCGTGACCATGGGCAGATCCTTAATCGTCGCCGCCAGGTTCTGCGGCACGCCCTGGTTGGCAGCAGCGGGCTCGCACGCGCCGCCGGCCTTCACGCGACGCCTATGCTCGGCGAGCATGGCGCGGTACATGCCGGCATGCAGGCGAATCTCAACCACATTGGCATTGCGAGCCTGCTCGACGATGCGCGCGCCCTCGCGGTCGATATCGCCCACATAGTAGACGTAGTTAAAGCGATAGCCAATCTCGGCCAGATAATCGTCCAGGGCATGCGAGACGCTTGCCTTGCATCCGCCGCCAAAAATCACGCCGCCCACCTTGATGCCAAAGAGCTTGGCGTGCTTGCGGCCACGCAGCAGCTTGACGATCTCGTCGTAGGTGTCCAGGTTCTCGACCATAATGAACGGCTTGTCGGCACCCAGCGTAAAGAAACCCGTAAAGTGCACGGGGCGATTGGGAGCGACCTTGATCGCCTGCATGCTGATGCCCTTTTCGGTCATACGCCTGATCAGGCGCTCACCGTGCTTGCCGTCAAAAGCCTTCTCGTCGTTAAAGATCTGGTAGGCACGCTGGCGGCGCGAGGCAACCGGCGTATCGGCACCTCGGTTCTGCTCGATCCAAGCCTGGATGATTGCGATTTCCTCGGCAATCTTGCGGTTGGACATCTCGTTGTGCTGAGTGCGCTGCGGAGCCTTTTTGCCGTCCTTGCCCTCAACCTTTACGATCTGTGTCTGCTGCTCCTTGATCTTAGAGAGCGCCGTGGGCGTAGGGACAACCTTGAGCAGCTGCCTGCCTAAAACGCGGGCAAGGGCAAACGCCGAGACCTCGCCGTGAACGTCCGGCCTGGGCTGCTGGGCAGCAGTATCTGCTGCGGCAGACTCCGGCTTCTTCTGAGACTTGCGCTTAGAATCGCCTTGGGAATTGCGCTCGCGCTTCGGCATAGATGCCTGCTTCTGCGGACGAACGGACTTGCTCTCCTTCGCCGGCTGGCGCTTAGGCTGCCCCGAAGAAACCTCGACCTTCGCATCCTCGTTCTGCGGCGTGGTCTTCTCGGTTGCAGTCTCGGCATGGGAACTGCGGCCCCCACGATGGCGACGGCGGCGAGGCTTGCTCGACGCGCCCTGCTCCGCCTGCTCATCAGTAGGCTGCTGGCCCCTAGCCTCGGCATCAACCTCAAGCTGCGGCTCAGCAGGCTTCTGTTCGCGAGCCGCCGGCTCAACGACCTTCTCGTCCTGGGTGGTCGAAACCGACTCGCCCTTCCCCTGATGCTTTACGGGATACGCGCGTCCCGCAAAACCGCGGCCGGGACGACACGAACTCGGAGCCTTCTTGGCAGACTCCTCAACATCGTCTGCAACCTCAGAAGACTCTTCGACCTCACGCGCGGCATCCTGCTGTGCAGCCTTAAAGTGAGCACCGCGACGGCGCTTGGGCTCTTGGGCCTCCACGGGCTTTTGCTCCTTCGTGGGCTTCTGCGACTCGGCAGCAACCTCGGTCTCAACAGCCTCGGCATCCGTCTCACCCTTTTGAGCAACGGCGCGACGGAAGCGCTCCTGCTGGGCGCGGCGCTGTGCATCGCGCTTGCCGCCCCCGCCAAAACCGCCGCGTCCTGCCTTGGCCGTAAAGGCACGCACGACGTTCTCATCGAGCAACTCATCGGTATCGACATGCTCACACGGAGCAGCTTCTTCCACAGCAGGCACGTCAGCGGAATCCTCGACGACAAAATCTTCGACGGACTCGGCAGGCTGCTCCTGGACATCGCGGATCTCGGCATTGATGGTATAGAACGCCGGGCGCCCGTTAATGCCGCTACCCTCGATCTTGGTCACGATCTTTGCCGCGATAAGCTCATCGCGCATCGCCTTGGTGTCGCACTCCTTATCGACGGAGCGGAAAATCTGCGCCAGCGCACTCGACTTAATCTTGAGCGCCTTGCGGCAAAGCAGGTCGTAGGCAACCAGCTTGGCACGCTCAGCAGAAAGCGACGTCTGGCTGCTCAGGCGCTCAGCCAAAGCATCGACATTGTTTTGATTATCGGAATATACCGTCTTGGCCACGGGGCCCCTTTCATATGTACACATATACGTCTATATGGTACAACGCGCGCCCTTATCCACGCAAAACATCTGCGAGAACACTCGAGCGTCACCCGCTTTCGCATGAAAAAAAGACCGAGCCCGCGAAGTCGCGGACCCGATCTTTCCGAGTCATATGGATGGAACGGTTAGTCCATCAAGCTGACTAGGCCTTGGCGGCCTCGGCGTCAGCGGGAGCCTCGGCGGCAGCGGCGCGACCGTACTCGGCCTTGCCCATCTCGGACCACTCGGGCTCCTCATCAGGCATGGAGCCAGCCTCCTTGCCGAAGAACTCCTTGAGGCAGTTGACGGCGACGATGAGGCCCAGGACCATCAGCAGGACAGCGAAGACAAGCTGCAGACCCTTGGTGGCGGCGACGGAAACGGCGGCCGTGGTGGCGGTAGCCGGGATGGTACCGAAGAAACCGTAGGCCTGGACGGCGGTCATGCAGCCCATGGCGCTCTGGACCAGCGAGGTGAAGGTGCAGCAGAGCAGGAAGGCGACGGGCACGTAGAGCATCCAGCCCTTGCGGCCGGTGCACTTGCAGAACACGGCGAGGGTGATCATGGTCATGCCGCCGAGCAGCTGGTTGGAAGCACCAAAGAGCGGCCAGATGTTGGCATAGCCACCAAAAGCGAGGGCGAGACCGGGAAGCAGGGTGACGACCGTGGCGAACCAGGGGTTGCCGAGGACCTTCATGTAGCCGGCCTTGGACTCGATGGCCAGGGCGTCGTTGGTCTGGGCAAAGAACTCGGAGAACGAGGTGCGGGCGATGCGGGCGACGGCGTCGAGCGAGGTCAGGGCCAGAGCGGAGACGTTCATGGTCATGAAGACGGTAGCGAGCGTGCCGTCAACACCGAAGGCCTGCATACCGCGGGAGATGCCAGCGGCGAAGATCTGGAACGGGGTGGAAGCGACACCGGCGTTGAGGGCGCCGGTACCGGCGGTGTTCATATCGGAGAACATGATGCCGGCGACGATGATGGCAAGGATGCCGACGAAGGACTCGACGATCATTGCGCCGTAACCGACCTTGACGGCGTCCTGCTCCTTCTCGACCTGCTTGGAAGAGGTGCCGGAAGAAACGAGGCTGTGGAAACCGGAGAGAGCGCCGCAGGCAACGGAGACGAACAGGACCGGGAACATCATGCCGGAGGCAGTGGAGAAGCCGGTGAAGACCGGAGCGGTGATAGTGGCCTGACCGTTGACGCCCAGGACGACGATGCCGAGGACAGCGCAGACGATCATGACGATCATCATGATGGAAGTGAGGTAGTCACGCGGGGTCTTGAGCATCTGGATGGGCATAGCGCCAGCGAAGACCAGGTAGACCATGACGACGGCGAACCACTGGAACTTATCCAGGTAGACCGGGAACTGCATGCCGACGGCGAACATGAGAACCATGAGGACAACGCCAGTGACGAACTCGGCAGCGCCGGTGAGGTTGAACTTCTTCTGGGCCCAACCAAAGGCGATAGCGACGAAGGTGAACAGGATGGAAATGGTACCAGCGCAGCCGGCGGCATAGGACTTGGTGAAGTCGATGGCACCGGTAGCAGCACCAGAAGCGTCAACGGCCGGGGTGAACATGAACGTCTTGCAGACCATGTCGGTGAAAGCGGCGATGACGATGATGCAGAACAGCCAGCAGAACAGCAGGAACAGGCGACGGCCGGTCTTGCCGATGTACTTCTCGATGAGCTGAGCGAGCGACTTGCCGTTGTTCTTCATCGAAGCGTACAGGGCACCAAAGTCGTGGACGGCACCAAAGAAGATGCCGCCGACGAGGACCCAGAGCACGACGGGCAGCCAGCCAAAGGCCATGGCGACGATCGTACCCGTGACGGGGCCAGCACCGCAGATCGAGCTGAACTGGTGCGAGAACGCGGTGAAGGCGGAGACGGGCGAGAAGCTGTTGCCGTCCTTCATGCGCTTGGCCGGCGTGAGGGCATCCTTGTCAACGCCCCACTTGTTGGCCAGCCAGCGACCATAGCCCAGATAGCCGCAGGCGAGCACCGCCGCAGCCACAACCATGAGCAAAACTCCGTTCATTACATTTCCTCCTCTAAAAAGAACTTCCTAGACATAAAAAATGAGGGCCGTCGGTTGCGCTCGACGGCCCTCATCTTCATCAGCCGCCCGTTATCGTACGGGCTAGCTGTATGTGCTAACCCGCATCAGATAATTACTACGCTGATAATGTTTAGCTGATGCGTGAACATGTCTAAGAAATCCTCTTCAATCATGATGCGAACGATCCGTGCGTGTTCACATCCCCCAGTGGTTGAAAAGGAGTATGAAACTTTAGTTACCTAAAGTCAACGCAAATATGTAATGAATTTTCAACTTTTTTTGAATTTCTCGGTACAAAACGCCATTGACCTCGTACTTTACCCCACGACAGTTTTTGCATGAGAGATGCCCCTCGGGAGCGGGCGGGCGTATGCAAGGTTTCCTGCTCTACAGTCCTGCTCGCACGGAGAGCACATTAAGTGCTCTCCGGCTCGTGCGGAACTCGCGATAAACCTTGCATACGCCCGCCCGCTCCCGAGGGGCTCCCATCCCAAATGCGGAGCAAAGCTCCGCACGCCAACTTTTTCTTTCAGCTAAAGAACGCCGGAAATTCGACGCTGGCTTGTTAACCTTGCTGGACGTTGTCGACGCCAAACCAGCCCAGAAGCTATATCGATACAGAAAGGTCCCCGGACGGAGGGGCCGGATATAAGGTTTATCGCGAGTTCCGCACGCAAAGAAGGCCACTTAATGTGGCCTTCGTCTTGCGCAGGACTGTAGAGCAGGAAACCTTATATCCGGCCCCTCCGGTCGGGGACCGCACCCGTACGACTACAGCGTCATGTTTGGATCGGCGTCGACGTCGAACGGCGAGATTTCACCTCGGTCGAATTTACGGCGAGCGACCTCCGCGATCATGGCGGCGTTATCGGTGCAGGCAGACAAGGGCGGCACCGTCACGCGGATCCCCTGACGACCGAGCTTCTTGATCATCATCTCGCGCAGATGCGGGTTAGCCGAGACGCCGCCGCCGATGCAATACTCCTTGCACCCGGTAGCGTGCAGGGCATTTTTGGCCTTCTTGTACTGCACGTCAAAGACCGCCGCCTCAAACGAGGCCGCTAGGTCGGGAAGGTGAATCGTGCGCCCGGCCTTGGTCTCCTGCTCGATGTAGAGCGTCACCGCCGTCTTGAGGCCCGAAAGCGAGAAACGATAGTCTCCCCTGCTGTTAAGCGCGCGGGGAAAATCGATCGCGCGGGGATTGCCTGTCTCGGCCAGCTTGGAGATGATGGGGCCACCGGGATAGCCCAAACCCAACGCCTTGGCTACCTTGTCGAAGGCCTCGCCCACGGCATCGTCGAGCGTCTCTCCGAGCACCTCGTAGTCGCCCCATGCCTTTACGTGCACGAGCATGGTGTGCCCGCCCGAGACAAGCGTAAAGATAAACGGAGGCTTGAGGTCGGGCTGCGCCAACAGGTTGGCGAACAAGTGGCCCTCCAGATGATTGACGCACACGAGCGGCTTGCCGGCAGCATACGCAAAGCCCTTGGCAAAGGCGACACCCACCACCAGGGCACCCACCAGGCCCGGACCTTGCGTCACGCCCACGGCGGCAAGCTCACTTGGCGCAATCGCCCCACCCTCAAGGCCAAGCGATGCCGCGGCATCCTCGAGCGCCGCATCTACGACACTCACAATCACCTCAACGTGCTTGCGCGAGGCGATCTCGGGCACCACGCCGCCAAAGCGGGCGTGAAAATCAATCTGTGTCGACACCTGGTTGGCCAGCATATTGCCATCCGCATCGATAATCGCCACGGCCGTCTCGTCGCAGGAACTCTCGATAGCGAGCACTAGGCGACGGCGCTCAATTTCAGCGCGCTCCTCAACGGTTCGCTCGGGCGCAGGCAGCGGCCATACACGCTGCTCAGCCGCCGTCGGCTCGGGCGAAGCGTTGTCGACCGGGAGCACCAAGGGCAGCGGCGCCGTCATGACGATGGCATCCTTGCCGGCACCATAGTAGCCGCGGCGCCGTCCTGCCTCGGTAAAGCCCAGAGCGTTATAAAGCGCGATCGCTCCCTCGTTGCCGTCCTCGACCTCGAGCGAAGCCGTGGTGCAGCCGAGCATCTGGGCATCATAGCTCACATGCGACAGCAGCTTGCGGGCAATGCCCTCACGGCGATGTGCCGGGTCGACGGCGACATCCAGAATCTGCACATCACCGTCCACGACCATACCGCCGGCAAGGCCCAGCAGCTTGCCGTCGTCGTGTGCCACCCACCAACTACGCGGCGCAGCGACGTCCTCGCCCAGTTCGGACAGGAACATGCCCGGCGTCCACGCCTTGTGTCCGGCACCTTCAAAGCAGGCAGCCTCCAGCGCGCTCGCGCCCTCGGCATCCGCCGCGCCCATGGGACGGAACTGCAGATGACGACCGGCGAGCTCATCGGCAACGCCCGTAATTTCGCTCTGCGCACTCTCGGCAAGACCAAGACGCTTGCGCTCGTTTTCCTCGGCATCAGAAAGGCGCGTGTAAATCGGCAGGACGCGAGCCGGATCGCCGTCACCCGCAGCGTGCGCGAGCAGCAAGCCCTCGCCCGAAGGCCACCACAGGTCGCGCTCCACGCAGTGGGCGGTCTCGTCCTCACCCAGCAGCTTGCCATAGCGCACGAGACCGTCACCGGTCAGCTGAACCTGGTCCCAGTCCGCTGCTTGGCGCCACTCATCGAGCGCCACGGCGGCCTTGACCACGTGTTCGCGCTCAAATTGACGCTCGGGACCCTCATCGACCAGCATATACAGCGCCGGATATACCTCACCGCGCATAGCATCGGCCAAGATGCCAAGCTTGCCGCGCACGCCAGCCTTCCACGCCGTCCAAGCGCAAGCGTCGAGCGTCGACACGCCCAGCAGCGGAACATTGGCACCGCGCGCGAGGCCCTTGGCAGTGGAGATGCCGATGCGCACACCCGTAAACGACCCCGGGCCGCGGCCGACCACGTAGCAACCAACATCGCTGCGATCCAGACCGGCTTGAGCCAGCACGCCATCAACGGTATTCACGAGCTCAACGTTGGCGTGACGGCGACACATGTGGTCGCCACTCACGAGCTTCGTCTCGCCCGTCTGCCCATCAATCCGGCTTGCCGCGCAGGCAAGCATGTCGGTCGAAGTATCGAGCGCCACCACCAGCGCGTTGTCGTTATGCAAGCTCATCTTGTACAGCCTTATCAATCAAATGGGAAAGCTCCATTGCGCGGTCACCGTGCGCCCCGAGCGTTATCGTTCGCACATCGCTGTCGCCCTCATCACGCTTGAGCGTCACCGAAAGATACTCATCCGTCAGCTCGTCTTGGAATTGTTCGCCCCATTCCAGCAGGCAAGCACCCTCATAGCCCAGCACATCGAAAATGCCCGTATCCTCGAGCTCGTAGGCATGCTCCAGGCGGTATAGATCAAAGTGAAACAGCGGAATACGGCCTTGATCGTGAACGGCCATGAGCGCAAACGTAGGGCTCGTAACCATATGCCCATCGCCCAGCCCGCGCGAGACGCCCTTGGTAAAGTGAGTTTTGCCCACTCCCAGGCCACCGGTCAGGATGAGCACATCGCCGTCCTCAAGGCACGGTGCAATTAGCTCGCCAAAGTACTCCGTATCGGCAGCGCAAGTCGTTTTGTAAGTACCTACCCCCAGGCGCTCCAGGGACATATATGCTCCTTATTATTCCGAGGCGTCCTCTGGTGCGGGATGTCGCTCCAGATAATCGCCCAGCATCTTAAAGTCTTCCTCCAGCAGCTCCTGCCACGCCGGATTGCGTAGCGCTGCTGCCGGATGGAACGTGGGCATTACTACAAAATGCCCCATCTGGTGGAACCTGCCGCGCAGCTTAGTAATGCCAATCTCGGTCTTAAGCACAAAGTGCGTCGCGGGGTTGCCGAGCGTCACGATAATATCGGGCCAGATGCTTCGAATCTGCTCACGCAAAAACGGCGAGCAAGCCAGCACTTCCTCGGGACGTGGATTGCGGTTTCCCGGCGGGCGGCACTTAAGCACGTTGGCAATGTAGACGTCTTCGCGTTTGAGCCCCGCCAGCGACAAAATGCCGTTGAGGTCCTCGCCTGCCGCCCCCACAAAGGGCTCGCCCTGCAAATCCTCATTGCGGCCCGGCGCCTCGCCAATAAACATCACACGAGCGCGGGGGTTTCCCACGCCAAACACGATATTGTGACGCGACTGGTAGAGCTGGCAGAGGTGACAATCGCCCAGAACGGCCTCAATTTCCTCGAGTGCGACCTCACGTGGTGCCTGATGGGTATGGCCGGGGATGTGCATGACGCCCATGGCGACTCCTACACGTAGACCTTGTCGAGGCGCATGCCAAAGCCGCAGGCGACCTCGTAGTTAATCGTTCCGCGCAGTCGGGCCATCTCGTCCATAGTGATCTCGGCATCGCCATCGCGGCCGACAATAATCATCTCGTCACCATACTCGGCCTCGGGAATCTCGTGTGCCGGGTTGGACTGAATGGCGACCATAAACTGGTCCATGCAGATATTGCCAACCTGATGCACGCGCTCGCCGCGATACAGCACATCCATACGATTGGAAAGCGTACGCGATAGGCCGTCGGCATAACCGATCGGCAGCGTGCAGATCTGAACGCGCGTGCGCGGTACGCGGTAGGTAAAACCGTAGCCCACGCCCTCACCCATCGCAGGGTGTGCCACGCGCGTCACGCGCGCATGGACGCTCATAACGGGATCAAGCTGCATCACGCGGCCACTCAGCTCGCACGGCTGCATGCCATACAAGCCAACGCCGGCGCGAATCATATCAAAATGCATCGAGGGGTCGAGCATCGAGGACGGCGTGTTGGCGCAGTGCACGATACCGCACTCAAAACCCGCATCCTTAATGGCTTGAACGGCCTCGGTAAAGCGCTGACACTGCAGCTTGTAATCCCAGCCCGAAGGTTCATCGGCCGTGGCGAAGTGCGTAAATACGCCGTCGCACTGAATACCGCGATGGAAATTAATACCGCGGACAAAGTCGAGCAACTGTGTGTAGTGTACGCCGATACGATTCATACCCGTCTCGATGGCGAGATGATACTTGCCCACCTTGCCCGCCGCGACGGCACATTCGCCATACGCAAGAGCAAAGTCAGACGTATAGACCGAGGGCATGATATCAAACTCGAGCAACGTCGGAATGGCCTCGATAGGCGGCTCGCTTAGGATGAGGATGGGTTTCGTAATCCCGCCCTGTCGGAGCTCAACGCCCTCGTTAACCGTCGCCACGGCAAACATGTCGGCACCGGCCGAATACATGATCTTGGCGCACTCAACAGCTCCATGACCATAAGCATCGGCCTTGACCACGCAGCACAGGCGCTGACGTGGATTCAGCAAGTTCTTATAGGCCCTCGTGTTGCGACGGAGCGCCCCGCGGTCGATCTCGACCCAGGACCAGCGCGTCAAATCGGCTTTATTCATGATTAGTCATCCGACCCTTCGTCCATGATTCCCAGATCTTCGAGCGCATCCTTTGCCGCCAGGTCCATGGCAGGACCGATCAAGTCGATAAGATCGGTCGCGATGACGCTCTTCTCACCATACTCCGTCGCCGCGGCAAAACCGGCGTAGCTGTGAAGTGCGACGGCGTACGAATACAGCAACTCCCAACGATCCATCTCGTCGCGCATGGTGGCAAGCGTGCCGGCCAAAATACCCGCGAGAACATCACCCGAACCGGCAGTTGCCAGAGAAGCCGGACCCGAGAGCGGCAGCAGCACACGCTCAACGCCACAGATAGCCGTCGTCGGCCCCTTGGCAATGACCACCAGATTGTCGGAGCCTGCAGCCCAGACAACCTTCTGCGCGGCCGCAATCGCGGTACCAAGGTCGTTCACCTCGTCACCGGCAACCAGACGCGAAAGCTCACGATAGTGCGGCGTCATAACCAACGGCTGTTCGCGACGATACATCTCGGGATTACTATCAATACCGTCAATGGCAATCTTAGCAAGGCAGTTGAGTGCATCGGCGTCCAAGATAAGCGGCACATCAAGCTCGAGCAAGCCCGAAACCACCTGCATAGCGCCGGCAGACGTCGTCATACCGGGACCGCACAGTACACAGCTGTACTTCTTTGCAATCTCGCACACAGTCATGCGCGCAGCGGCGCCAAAGGAGCCGCGGGAATCAGACGGAATAGCAAAGACGGGAATCGAAGGAAGTGCCATGCGAATAAGATTGGCGCAGGCGTCAGGAGCCGCGACTGCCACGTAACCAGCACCCGCGCGAGCTGCAGACTTGGCCGCCATAATGGCAGCACCAGGATATTGCGCAGATCCGGCGACAATAAGCACAGAGCCACGGGAATACTTATCGATATTCGTAGGTAGTGGGGCAAAGTAATCAACTAAGTCACCGGGCTCGACAATCTCGGCGGCGTGGTCGACATCATCGATGACCTCGTCAAGACGGTCGTAAAGATTGCCGCAGATCAAATCGCCAGCATACTCAGGACCATCAGCGCTATACAGACCAATCTTGGGCGCAATCATCGTCACCGTATGCTCGGCACGAATGCAGTCGTCATCAACAACGCCCGTCTCGGCATTCAGGCCCGAGGGAACATCAATGGATACGACACAATCGGCGCATTCATTGACCGTAGGAATCCAGATGGAGAACGGCGCACGCAGATTTCCGTGGAAACCGGTACCAAAAATGGCATCGACAACAACATCGGCCTTATCGATCAAAACCTCGAGTTCGTCACGCGAGGGGCCGACGCAAACGTGCACATCGCGGCCGGCAGTACGACGAGCAACATGACGTGCCAGAGCAGCAGGAATCTCATCCGGCTCAACCGGAGAAACGATATCCACGTCCACACCCTTATGGCTCAGGATATCGGCGGCAACCCAACCGTCGCCGCCATTATTACCAAAACCGACCAGAACGAGAACCCGATCGGGATTGAGCTTCAAGACCTCGTTGGCGGCAAACTCACCCGCTAGCTCCATAAGCTCGGCCTTCGAAGTCCCTTCGCGTTCGATGATATCCTCGAGACGAACGACTTCTTCGGTACTCAAAACCGGTTTCATCTATGCTCCTAGCGTATCTTGCGAAGCATCACCCAGGTGCTCCGTCAATGCTGAATTCTGCAGCTGCTCAAGCTCATCTAAAACAGAGCGAGCCTCTTTAAATGTCTGCGCTACGCGTTTCTTGGTGCTCACCTTTTCCTCTTTTGATTTAGGCCGAGCATCTTCGGTAATCGCGATGGCATTCGCAACGGCCAAGTCTCCTGTAAGCGTAATGGAAAGAGCGACCTCAACAACACCCAGTTCTTGAGCGATCTCGAGAGCACGGCCAGAAAGCAGCGCCTTCGGTTTGCCGAGTTTATCACGCGTAACCGAAACATCCTTGCGACCCACGCCTTGACTAAAACCCGTGCCGAGAGCTTTAAGTACCGCCTCGCGCGAAGCAAAGCGGCTCGCATAGTGAGCAGCGGGACGCGATGATGCATCGCAATACGCACGCTCTTCTTCGGTAAACACACGCCGAGCAAACGACGGCGTCTTTTCAAGAATTGATTTCATGCGGGAAATCTCGACGATATCAACGCCGATACCAGCTTCAGCCATGTTCACCTCCATATCGCACAGACTAAGTTATTGTAGCCCGTTCGCAGAAGATGCGACAAACGAGGGTTATAAAACACAGCTACTATGTGAGACAAAAGCCCGTAAACGCAAAAAGGGGGAGGCCGCGAGGCCTCCCCCTTCTCAGTTCAAGCGTACGGCTCGGT
>OLQS01000648.1_pt1 | contig 22940 bp, 15 predicted proteins | sample 1672291 | NCBI WGS metagenome assembly OLQS01 (sample SAMEA3136668, study PRJEB25190) | human gut metagenome | biome: human gut; feature: human-associated habitat; material: faeces | place: Austria | collected 2013
GGAAGGTAAAGAGCGCGGCCACTGCGCGAGAAGTGGCGAAAACAATATACGAGGAAGTGGTGTACTGCCTGTACTTCGGCCTCACCGACAAAGACACCGGCAAGCAGGAGCTCACCATGGACGAGGCGAAGGATATCGCCATCCCGCTGTTCATCGAGGCGGGGTCGGGCTATACCGTGTACGAGGCCGAAGGAGGCTTCGCCAAAGAGGACGGGACCGTCGTGCAGAACGACACGCTCGTGTTCGACAGCACCCACGGCGACGAGCAGGCCATCCTCGACCTTATCGAGAAGGTCAGGCGGGCGCTCAACGTCGAGAGCGTGTACTGCGAGTCCAAGCTCGTCGGCTGCCAGATACGCGGCGGCGTCATATCGGGCGTCTCGTAAGCGGCGGATCGAGCGCTGCGAACGCCGCCTGCTGCTGCGGGCGGCGTTCGCGCAAAAACCATCGTTTGTTCGCTGTTTGAAGACGGCGCTTTCCGACGAATGCTGTTAGAATGTCATCGATACCACGACGCGCATCCATGACTGACAAGAGGCACAAGATATGGCATTCGTCCACCTGCACAACCATACCGAATACTCCCTGCTCGACGGCCACACCCACATCTACGACATGGTGAAACGGGCCGCCGACCTCGACATGCCCGCGGTGGCCATCTCGGATCACGGCGTGATGTCGGGCGTGCCGCAGCTGTGTGAGATGTGCGACAAGGTGGAAGCCGAGACGGGCAAGCGCGTGAAGCCCATCTACGGCTGCGAGGTGTACTTCACCACCGACGAAGAGCTGCGCAAGGACACGAAGCCGAAGCTGTACCACCTGCTGCTGCTGGCCAAGACGAACGAGGGCTACCACAACCTGGTGAAGCTGGTCAGCGAGTCGCACGTGGACAACTTCTACTACAAGCCGCGCACCACCTTCAGCATGCTGCAGAAGTACGGCAAGGGCATCATCGGCTCGTCGGCTTGCATCGCCGGCATCATTCCGAAGCTGCTCGACAACCGACAGGTAGACGAGGCGGTCGAATGGGCCAAGAAGTTCGCCAGCTGCTTCGAACCGGGCGATTTCTACATCGAGCTGCAGAACCAGGGCATCCGCACCGACGCCGGGTTCACGCAGACCGAGCTCAACCACATGCTGACCGACGTGGCCAAGGCCGCCGGCCTCAAGACCATCGCCACGAACGACTTCCACTATCTCACGCGCGAGGACGCGCGCGCCCAGGACTACATGCTGTGCATCGGCACGGGCGCGGCGTTCAACGACGCCAACCGCATGCGCTTCGAGAACGACCAGTTCTACATGAAGACCGAGGAGGAGATGCGCGAGGCCCTCAAGGACTTCCCCGAGGCCTGCGACACCACGGTGGAAGTGGCCGAGAAGGTGAACGTGGTGCTGGAGCGCGACTCTATCCTTCCGCGTTTCCCGTTGCCCGAGGGCGAGACCGAGGAAAGCTACTTCCGCAAGCGCGTGCAGGAGGGCTTGGTCAAGCACTACGGCAATCCTGTTCCTCAGGAGGCGCAGGAGCGCGCCGACTACGAGATGGGCATCATCATCCAGCAGGGCTTCCCGGCGTACTTCCTCATCGTGCAGGAGTACATCGAATGGGCGCGCAGCCAGGGCATCGGCGTGGGTCCGGGTCGCGGTTCGGCTGCAGGCGCCATCGTGGCGTACGCCATGGACATCACCGCGCTTGACCCGCTGTCCAACGGCCTGCTGTTCGAGCGATTCCTGTCGCCCGAGCGCGTGGAGATGCCCGATATCGACGTCGACTTCGAGCAGGGCCGTCGCGAAGAAGTGATCAGCCACATCAAGGACGTGTACGGCGAGGATCACGTGTCGCAGGTCATCACGTTCGGCACCCTGCAGGCCAAGAACGCCGTGCGCGACGCCGCGCGCGTGCTGGACTACCCGTACAGCACCGGAGACAAGATCACGAAGATGATCGGCGACGAGCTGGGCATCACCATCGACAAGGCGCTGGCCACGAACCCCGACCTCAAGAAGGCCTACGAGACCGAAGAGGACGTGAAGGCCGTCATCGACGCCGCGCTGTCCATCGAAGGCCACGTGCGCGGCGAGGGCGTGCACGCGTGCGCCACCATCATCTGCCGCGACCCCATGGCCGATCACGTGCCCATGAAGCGCGACACCAAGGGCGGCGGCATCATCACCCAGTACGACGGCCATTACACGCCCGAGCTGGGTCTGCTGAAAATGGACTTCCTCGGCCTGCGCACGCTCGACGTGCTCACCATCGCGTGCCGCAACATCGAGCAGCGCTTCGGCACGAAGGTGATTCCCGAGGACATCCCCATCGACGACGAGGGCGCCTTCAAGCTCATGCAGTCCGGCAACATGGACGGCCTGTTCCAGGTGGAGGGCGCGCTGTACGTCAGCCTGTTCGCGCGCCTGCCTCCCACGCGCTTCTCCGACATCGTCGCCTCGATCGCGCTCAACCGTCCGGGCCCGCTGGAATCCGGCATGGTCGAGGACTACATCAAGGTGGCCAGCGGCAAGACCTCCATCCACTACTACGACGAGCGCCTCCGCCCCATCCTGGAGGAGACGTACGGCACCATGGTCTACCAAGAGCAGATCATGCAGATATCCATGGCTATGAGCGGTTTCTCGGCGGGCAAGGCCGACAAGCTGCGCAAGGCTATGGGCAAGAAGAAGCTCGACGTCATGCGCGCGTTGCAGGAAGACTGGAACACCGGCGCGGTGGAGAACGGCTATCCGCTGGAAATTGCGAAGCAGATCTGGGAAGACGCGGAGAAATTCGCTAAGTACGCGTTCAACAAATCGCACTCGGCCGCCTATGCCATCCTGGTCATGCGCACGGCGTACCTGAAGGCGCACTACCCGAACGACTTCATGGCGGCCGTGCTGTCGTCCTACATGGGCAACACCGACCGTTTGATCCGTTACATCGCAAGCTGCAACCACTCGGGCATTCCCGTGTTGCCGCCGGACATCAACTCGTCCAACGCCGAGTTCACGCCCACCGACGAGGGCGTGCGCTTCGGCCTGGTGGGCGTGCGCGGCGTGGGCGCGAACGTGGCCGAGGCCATCATCGAGGAGCGCGAGGCGAACGGGCCGTTCACGTCGCTGCACGACTTCGTGAACCGCCTGGACGCGAAATGCTACAACCGCAAGACGCTGGAAGCGCTCATCAAGGGCGGGGCGTTCGACTCGACGGGCTACACGCGCAAGCAGCTCATGTACTTCGTTGACGAGACGCCGCTGCTGGAAAGCGCCTCGAAGCGCCAGAAGGATCGTGAGAGCGGCCAGGTGTCGATGTTCGACCTGTTCGGCGACGATCCCGATTCGGGCTTCGAGGAGGAGGTTCCGGAACCGGACGGCGTGGAGTGGCCGAAGCGTCAGCTGTTGACGTTCGAGAAGGAGATCATGAAGATCTACGTCTCGGACCACCCGCTGCGCCCGTACGAGGGCACCATCGCGCGTATGACCAAGTTCTCGCTGGGAGACCTGGCCGAGCGCACGAAGGAAATCAAGTCCGCGGTGTTCGTGGGCATGATCTCGAACGTGGTGACGAAGCTGACGAAGCGCGGCACGAAGATGGCCACGTTCACCTTGGAGGATACGACGGGCCACGTGGAGTGCATCTGCTTCAAGTACGACGACAACGCCGAGGCCATCCAGGAAGACGCCATCGTGAAGGTGAAGGGCAAGTTCGAGGCGAACGACCGCGGCAATCAGATCATGGCGTTCGAGGTGGAGGTCATCGAGCTGAACGAGGCCGATGCGCGTCCGTCGCACCTCGAGCTGAAAGTTGCGTCCTCGGACTTCGACCAGTCGAAGTCGCTTCGGCTCAACCGCATCTTGAAGTCGTATCCGGGTCGCGACGGCGTGGTTCTGCTCGTGCAGCAGAGCGATGGCCGCAAGTTCCGCGCCGAACTGCCCGTGTCGGTGGATTCCCGCAGCCCCGTCATGCGTTCCGAGATCCAGGATCTGTTCGGTTCGCAGGTGTGGAGGGCTTCTTGATGTTCCGTCGTTCTGCGAACGACGTAGCTTCGCGGCGCTTTTAAACAATTTGGCAAGCGGATAGCGCCCCCTCTTCGCAGAGGGGGCGTGTTCGTTTATGATGTCGGCTATGAATACGCAAACCATCACCCCAAACACCGCGCGTAAGCGCGAAGCAGCGGCCGCTGCGGCAGCTGATAAACCCGTGCGCGACCATACTCTGGCGTTGACCTTGTCGTACAACGGCGCGCCGTTCAGCGGCTTCGCTCGTCAGCCGGGTCAGACCACCGTGCAGGGCGACCTCGAGGATGCCCTGCGCATGCTGTTCCGCCGCGACGTGGAAACCACGTGCGCGGGACGGACCGATGCGGGCGTGCATGCGCTCGGCCAGGTGGTCAGCTTCGACGTGGACGACCGCGACATCGCAGGACGCTCGCTGCCCAGCTTGCGCCGTTCTCTCAACGCGCTCACGCATGACGCCATCACCGTGCGCGAGGTCGAACCGAAGAAGCTGGGCTTCTCGGCGCGCTTCGACGCGCAGGCGCGCGAGTATCACTACCACCTGTGCGTGGACAGCACGTGCCCCATCTTCATGAAGGACTTCTCGTGGTTCGTCCCTGGCGGCCTCGATATCACGGCCATGGAAGCAGGTGCGCAGTATCTGCTGGGCGAGCACGATTTCAAGAGCTTCTGCATGGCCGCCTCGGCGGAAGGCAAGCCCACGCACCGCAACGTGCGCGAGATTTCCTTCCATCCCGAGACGGTGATGGGCGAGAACCTCATGTCCATCAAGGTGGTGGGCAACGCGTTTCTGCACTCCATGGTGCGCACCATCGTGGGCACGCTGGTGATGGTGGGGAAGGGCCAGCGCGACGCCGATTGGGTGGGCGAGGTGCTGGAGGCGTGCGATCGTCGGGTTGCGGGGGAGAACGCCCCAGCTCAAGGGCTTGTATTCTGGCGAGTCATCTACTGACGTGCTACAATAGGCCTCCGATAAACCGAAGGCGGCGTATCATGTTCAGCACATCAACGGCAAAGCGCGTGGCGCGCGAGGCGGAAAAGATCGTATCGCTCAAAGAGGATATGGACACCGTCTCGTGGACGCGCGTGCTCGAAATAGGCAATCAGCTCCAAGAGAACGTCGACGAGGCCGAGCGCGTCTCGCTGGCGCGCGAGCTCGTGTCCATCGCCCAATCCAACCGCTCGCTGTACACGCGCTTGGGCCTCGATCCGGAACCCTCGTCCTCGCGCGTGATGGCGTCGGGTATCGAAGTGATGGAGGGCGGGCTTGCCGAGGCCGCCATCGAAAAGCGGGGAGATCGAGGGGGACGGCGTCCTCCGATCATCGAGGCTCCGTCGATCGAGCCGGAGGTTTTCGTGGAAGAACCCAGCGAAACCGATTTCCAGGCGGCCGGCGTGCAGGCGGAGTGCGATCTCGTGGCGAAGAACGATCCCGACGAAAGCGACTTCATCGAGGCGGCCGAGGCCGTAGCGCGCGTCGATTCGCCGTCCGCTCCTTTGTCCGCCGATCCCGAACCCGTCGATCCTGCGCCCGTTGCCGAGCCTGCCGCGCAGGTTGAGGCGACGAAGCCGGAAGAACCCTCCTCGACGCAGCCGCAGCAGGAGCCGCGACCAGAGCCGGAGCCGAAGCCGGAGTCCGTGGCTGCGCCCAAAGAGAAGCCGCCTCGGCAGCGCCGTTTCGCGCGTTTTCGCAACCTGTACGAAAGTCGCGACGGCGGCCTGTGCGTCTTCGAGGACGAGCACGGCCACCTCGTGGCCGTTGACTCGTCGAAGCTCGCCTAGCGAACGCGAAGGGCCCCGTAGGGCCCTTCGTTCGTTTACGCCGCCGGTTTCTTGGGGACGGTCTTGTCCACGAAGTAGATCTTGTACCACATGAGGAACATGTAGACGATCCAGATCTTGCGCGAGCGGTCGATCTTGTACCTGTGCTCGTCGAGCAGGCGCACCAGCTCGTCGGTGTTGAAGAACTGTTGCGCGATGTCGCCGGTGAACCATTCCTTGACCTGGTTGTAGTAGCGGTCCTGGCGCAGCCAGTCCACCATGGGCACGGGAAAGCCCAGCTTCTCCTTCTGCGCCCAGTCTTTCGGGATGGCGCGCTCGGCCGCCTCGCGCAGGGCGATCTTCGTCTGCTCGCCGTTCGCTTTGAACGGGGTGGGGATGGTGCGCGAGACGTTGAACACCTCCTTGTCGAGGAACGGCACGCGGCTTTCCAGCGAGTGGGCCATCGACATCTTGTCGGTTTTCAGCAGGATGTCGCCCACCAGCCAGAAGAAGAGGTCGACGTACTGCATGCGCGTCGTCTCATCGAGGTCGGACACCTCCGCGTACGCAGGCGCGATCAGCTCTTGCGGCGAGCACGCCTGCACGGGGCGCTTCAGCAGGCGGGCGCGCTCCTCGGGGCTGAACGCCACGCCGTTGGCGTTGGTGTAGTACCAGTCCTCGGGGGTCTCGCTCGCGCGCTCCAGGTAGTTCGCGCCGCGCACGCCCAGCGCGCGAGCCGCCTTCGACGCGCCGCGCAGCAGGCCCTTCGGCACCCAGGACAGCTTCGCGTTGGCGAACGGCGTCTGGTAGATGCGGTAGCCGCCGAAGAACTCGTCGGCGCCCTCGCCGGACAGCACGGCCTTCACCTTCTTCGCGGCCTCCTGGTCGACGAAGTACAGCGCCACGGCGCTCGGGTCGGCGGACGGCTCGTCCATGTGCCACTGCACGCGGGGCAGGCTTTCCCAGTACTCCTCTTCGCCGATGTGCTTGGAGTTGTTCTCGATATGCAGTTCGTCGGCCAGCTCGCGCGCCCAGGAGATCTCGTCGCGCTCGCCCTCGTACTCGGCGAAGCCCACGGTGAACGTCTTGATGTCGGGATTCTCCTTCGCCAGGCATGCGGCCATGTAGCTGGAATCGATGCCGGACGACAAGAACGAGCCCACCTCCACGTCGGCCACGTTGTGGTAGCGCACGCTTTCGCGCATGGCGGCGTCGATGGCCTTCACGGTGTCCTCGCGGCTGCGGTTCTGGTCGAAGTCGTACGTGGGGCGCCAGTAGCGCTCGGTTTCCGTCGTGCCGTCGGCGCGCACGGTCATGCAGTGTGCGGGCTCGAGCTTGTAGATGCCCTTGAAGAACGTCTCGGGCAGCGCCGAGAACTGGAAGCACAGGTACTGCTCCAGCGCCTCCTCGTTGAGCTCGCGCTCGTAGGCGGGGTGCTCCAGGATGCATTTGATCTCGGAGGCGAAGATGAACTGCGGGCCGGCCTCGCCGTTCTGCACGGTGTAGTAAAACGGTTTGATGCCGAAGAAGTCGCGCGCGCAGAACAGCTCGCCGCGCTGCTTGTCCCAGATGGCGAACGCGAACATGCCGCGCACCTTGTCCAGCAGCAGCTTGCCCCAGGCCAGGTACGACGCCAGCAGCGTCTCGGTGTCGGACTCGGTCTTGAACGTCCAGCCGTCCGCGGCCAGCTCGTCTCGCAGGTCGCGGTAGTTGTAGATCTCGCCGTTGAACACGATGGCGTAGTCGCCGATGGTGAACGATCCGGGGGCGGAGCCTTCCGTAGCCGGCGACGTCACGATGGAGTCATGCGCGCCCGTGGCGCGCACCATGGGCTGGCTGCCGTTCTCGAGGTCGATGAGCGACAGGCGCCGATGCCCCAGCGCCACGCCGTCGGCAAGGTACTGGCCCTCGCCGTCGGGGCCGCGGTGCGCCATGATGTCGCACATGGCCTTCAACGTGGGCGCGTCGGCTTCGGTCGCGCCGGTGAATCCGCAGATACCGCACATGAATGATTCTCCTTCTCGTTTGGTCTGCGCACCATGATAGCCCAAGCGCCCCGCAACCCCCAAGCGCCCTGCCCGCCCCCTCGCCAAAACCGCAGATTTGGAGGGAGCTGGCAGCGAGTAGTCACCGTAGGAACGCATCTTCGCCCGTAAAACACGCCACAGCGCGCGAGGCGTGTTTTACGGGCGAAGATGCAGCGCCGCGCACGTTCGCAGACCCGGGACGTTCTTTCGGTGCGGCAGCGGCGAGACCGGCGTCCGAATGCGAAGCGGTTCCCGCGCGGCGGTGCGCGCGTCGGAGGACGCTTCCGTAGCACCTCTTCGGGCGTCGGTTGCTGGCAAAACGGATCTTTCGGCAAAACGTTGTTGGCGACCAGGGTTTTCCCGGTATAATGATGCATCTGGATCGCGGCGCAGGTGCACGACGTGGATGGGTGCCCGTATCCGATCCTTTGCGGACGCGTTCCGCGAGCGGATTTTCCGGGGAATACCAACTGAACGTTAACGGAGGTTTTCGATGGCTTCAACGCATGCGCACGCGCGCTCGGCCTGGTCGGGCAAGTGGGCGTTCATTCTGGCTGCGGCGGCATCCGCCGTGGGCTTGGGGAACATGTGGCGCTTCCCCTATCTGGCGGCCAAGTACGGCGGCGGCACGTTCCTGCTCACCTACCTGGTGCTGGTGTTCACGTTCGGCGTGTCGCTGCTGTTGCTAGAGACGGCGCTCGGCCGCAAGACGGGCCAGTCGGCCATCGGCGCGTTCAAGCAGTTCGGCAAGAAGTACGCCTTCATCGGCGTCCTGGCGTCCACCGTGCCCTTCATCATCACGCCGTACTACTGCATCATCGGCGGCTGGGTGACGAAGTACGCGGCGGCCTACCTGATCAACGGCCCGGAGGCGCTGGCCGACGGCGGAGACTTCTTCACAGGCTTTATTTCCAGCAACACCGAGAGCTTCCTGTGGATGCTCCTGTTCATGGCCATCGTGTTCATCGTGGTGTCGCTGGGCGTGAAGGGCGGCATCGAGAAGGCGAACCTCGTCATGATGCCGGCGCTCATCATCATGGCCGTAGGCATCGCGCTGTACACGCTGACCATGCCCGGCGCCGTCGACGGTGCCCTGTACTACCTCACGCCCGACTTCAGCAAGTTCTCACCGGAGCTGGTCATCGGCGCGCTCGGGCAGATGTTCTACAGCCTGTCGCTGGCCATGGGCATCATGATCACGTACGGCTCCTACCTGGACAAGAAGTCCAGCCTCACGCAGAGCGTCGCCCGCATCGGCGGCTTCGACATCGGCGTGTCGTTCCTCGCCGGCCTCATGATCGTGCCGGCCGCGTTCGTGGCCATGGGTTCGGGCGAGGCCGTGGCGGCCAACTCCGGTCCGTCGCTCATGTTCGTCATCCTGCCCACCGTGTTCGCCGATATGGGCGGCGCGGCCACCGTCGTGGGCTTCCTGTTCTTCCTGCTGGTACTGTTCGCAGCTTTGACCAGCGCCATTTCGCTGACCGAAACCTGCACCTCCATCGTGCAGGACGGTGCGGGCTGGTCGCGCAAAAAGGCGCTGTGCGCCGTCATCGGCGTGGTCACGGTGGCCGGCATCTTCGTGAACCTGGGCTACAACGGCTTGTCGTTCATCGAGCCGATGGGCGAGGGCACCACGCTGCTGGACTTCTTCGACTTCATCTCCAACTCGGTGATCATGCCTATCGTCGCGCTGCTCACCTGCATCTTCGTCGGTTGGATCATCAAGCCGAAGGCCATTGTCGACGAAGTGAAGATCTCCAGCGAGTTCAAGGTGGAGAAAGCCTGGACCGTCATCATCAAGTACGTGGCGCCGGTGCTCGTGGTGGTCATCCTCGTTGCGTTCGTCGCGCAGACGTTCGGGCTCATCAGCTTCTAGCGTTCAGGCGCATACGAGGCATTCGCGCGGAGCGCCCTTCGGGGCGCTCCGTTTCGTTTCGGGCGCGAGCGGCGCGGATGGGGCTCGTGCTTCGTGTGCGTTCCGGTTGCGTCCCGGTCGTGCCCCGGCCGCCGGCCCGGTCGCCTGGCCGCGTCCGCGCCCGGCTTCGCTGCCTGGTCCGCTGCCCCGGTCGCGTCGCCCCGCTCAGCCGCGTCCCTCGCCTGGTCGCGCCTGGTCGTCCCGCCCGTGCCATCATCGCCCGCCTGTGTCGTCCTGCCCAGCCGTGCCCTGGCCGCGCCGCTTCGGCCGGATGCGTGTTTTCGCAAGGCCATGTGCAGCAAAAACGTCGTTTTGGCACGGCCGGCTCGCTCAGGCGCGGCATTCCGAGGCGATGGCGGAACGCGACCTGGGGTTTCGCTTCGGCATCCTTCGGGAAGATGCGTCGAGGGATGCCGAGTAGTGCCAAACCGTTGATTTTGCCGCATACCGGATCCGGTTTTCGTTCGGGCGCGATCCCGCTGCAAGCGGCGTTACGGCGGCAGCGATCGGTTTTCGCAGGGATGTTGCGTTCGGTTCGGACCGTCCGGCTCCCAACCTCGCGCGACCTGGCGTAACGTCGCGGGTTGCGCGTCTTGGGGCGCGGAGGCATCCAAGTGCGCTCGAAGTGCAACATCGCGGGCAAAACCGTGCAACGGACGCGCTGAACGGTTTTGCGCCGATAGATGGTATGACGGCGGAAGCGAAGTCGAACGGTTTGGTAATCTCGACGAGGGCTCGGTCGCGGCATCTCGGACCCGCAGAGCGCGATCGAAGGGGTTTTCCCAGGTCGGATGTTCGAAGCGTAAATAAAAGCGAATCGATAGGATTACCAAACCGCCCGATTGCTGCCACGGAGCGGGGATTTCGCCGTCAAATCGGCATCGACGGGTGTTGACGCATGCCGCCGTGCACGTAGGGCGGCATGCTGTCGGTCAAGACGGGGCACCTCGAGTGCTCCGCATGAAAAAGATACCGAAGCGTCGGAGAATGCGAGGGGAGGCCGCGCAGGGCGCGGGTAGTTTGCTATCATGGGACGACACATCTGCATCGTATGAGAAGGAAGTTCCATGTCGCTATCCATCGGTATCGTCGGTCTGCCGAACGTCGGCAAGTCCACGCTGTTCACGGCCCTCACGAACAAGGGCGGCCTCGCGGCCAACTACCCGTTCGCCACCATCGAGCCCAACGTGGGCGTGGTGCCCGTGCCCGACGCGCGCCTGGACGCGCTGGCGAACATCGACCATCCCACGCGCATCGTGCCCGCCACCATCGAGTTCGTGGACATCGCGGGCCTCGTGGCCGGCGCCAGCCAGGGCGAGGGCCTGGGCAACCAGTTCCTCGCGAACATCCGCGAGACGGACGCCATCTGCGAAGTCGTGCGTTTCTTCGGTGACCCCGACGTGGTGCACGTGGCGGGCCGGGTGGACCCGAGCAGCGACGTGGACACCATCAAGACCGAGCTCATGCTGGCCGACATGGCCACCATCGAGAAGGCCCTGCCGCGCTTGGAAAAAGAGGCGAAGCGCGACAAGGACGGCGCCAAGAAGGTCGAGGTGGCGAAGAAGGTGCTCGCGGGCCTGGACGAGGGGCACCGCGCCCGCACGTTGGGGCTGGACGAGGACGAGCAGGCTGCCATTTACGATCTGCACCTGCTGACGATGAAGCCCATGCTGTACATCGCCAACGTGGACGAGGACCAACTGGACGCCGATCTGCCCGAGATCGACGGCTGCCGCCCCGTGCCCATCAGCGCGAAGGTGGAGGCCGACCTGGCCGAGCTCGATCCTGCCGAGGCGAAGGAGTACCTGGAGGCCATGGGTCTCGAAGAGAGCGGCCTGGCGCGCCTGGTGCGCGAGGCGTATAAACTTCTGGGGCTGCAGTCGTACTTCACCACCGGCGAACAGGAAACGCGCGCTTGGACCATCCCCGTCGGTGCGAAGGCTCCGCAGGCGGCGGGCGTCATCCATACCGATTTCGAGCGCGGCTTCATCAAGGCGGAGACGGCCTCGTACGAAGACTACGTGGGGCTGGGCGGCGAGAAGGGCTGCCGCGATGCCGGCAAGCTTCGTCAGGAAGGCAAGGAGTACGTCGTCCAGGACGGCGACGTCATGCACTTCAAGTTCAACGTGTAAGGAATTCGTCCCGAACCCCCTTTGAACAGGGGGTTCGGTTTTTAACGGAAACGTCTAATGCATGCCGGGGTATACGGCTCCGGTGGCGGGCGCGGGCGCGTCGCCGCGATCGGGCGGAATCACGCCGAACTCGACCAGCAGACCGTAGAGGTCGGTCCCCTTGATCTTCTCGATTCCCTCGTGCAGGGCGAGCTTTTCGAGGGGATTCATCTCCATGTCGGTGATGGGCTTGCCGTCCCTGATCAACGTGGTGGCGTTCAGCAAATCGCGGATGTCGAACGCGCTGCCCCATACTTCGGGCACGCCGCGGTCGACGTTGCACAGCGTGTAGACGGCTTCCATGCCGGTGCGCATGGAATACTCGGTGGTGAAAATGGTGTCGCGCGGCGTTTCCGCGAATTGGCCGATGAACGCGAAGTTCACCGCGCCTTCGGGCACGACGTCGGGTCGGTCGCCTGCGGCGCGCGGCATGAAGAATGCCGTGATGTAGGGCATCATGCACGGAACCGTGTTGGCGCTGTTCTCGGCGAGCTCCTCGATCTGCGATTCGGGAACGCCCAGGTGGTACAGCCACTCCATGCATATTTCCTTGCCGGTGCATTCGCGCAGGGTTTTCTTCACGTAGTTGCCGGGCACATCGGTGAACAGGCCGTATATCCAGCCGCACAGCTGATCGTCGGGCTGGGCTCTGAACTGGGGTTGCCTGTTGAACGTCCAGCTTAAAAGCCAGTTCGAATCTTTTACGGTAACGATGCCGCCGGTTACGACGCCGCCCGAGAACGGATCGCGACGGCAAATGCTCTCGATATAGGGAACGATCTTCTCATCGAGCGTCGTGACGGTGGCGCTCATCCAGTTGGACTTCTCCGGATCGCCGATGAATTTTTCCGGATTCCCGAATGCGGAATCCTGCCGTGCGATACGTCGCCACAGGTCGAACCCGGTTCCTTTTTCCAGCACGGCGTTGAACTGGGCCGGCTCGTCTTGCGATCCGAAGGACGAATTGGCGACGCAGCTGCCGTTGGTGATGAACAGCAGGTCGTCGTCGGTGAGGTGAAACGTCTTGTCGGCCCCTTCGCATATCGTCTGCACCTCGGTGGCTACTTTGCGCTCCGGGGTGCTGGAGAACGTGATGTCGACGACCTCGGTGTTCAGATGGATCTGCACGCCCTGGCCTTTCAGGTAGTTCACCATGGGCAGGATGAGGGATTCGAACTGGTTGTACCGGGTGAAGCGCAGTGCGCTGAAGTCGGGGAGCCCGCCGACGTGGTGGACGAAACGCTGGATGTAGCGCTTCATCTCGAGCGCGCTGTGCCAGTTCTCGAAGGCGAACATGGTGCGCCAGTACAGCCAGAAGTTGGAATCGAGCACATCGTCGGAAAAATAGTCGGTTATGGGCTTGTCGTCGAGTTGCTCTTCGGGGGTGAAGAACAGGTTCATGATCTCCATGCACGCCTTGTCGGACAGGTTGAATGTATTGTCGAGGCCGGCGTCTTCACCCCGGTTGACCGTTGCGCGGCACAGGGAATAATTGGGATCGCGCTTGTTCAACTGATAGTAGTAATCGAGGATGCTCATGTTCTCGTCCTCGATGGAGGGGATGGATCGGAACAGGTCCCACATCACTTCGAAGTGGTTGTCCATCTCGCGACCGCCGCGCATAGTGAAGCCGAGCTGGGGATACTCCCACCCGTCGCAGGCGCCGCCCGGTTCGGCGTCGCGTTCGAACAGGTGCACGCGCGAGCCGTCCATCTGAGCATCCCTGATCAGGTAGCACGCGGCCGACAAGCCCGCCAGCCCGGTGCCGACGATGTAGGCCGATTTGTCCTCGATGCCCTCCGGCTTTGCCGGGCGGGCGAATGCTTCGTAGTTTCCGCTGGAATAGTACACAGGCTCTCCAATCTCTCGACGTGGGGGTACGGCCCCCATTGTGATGCGGGGCGTCCGAGGGCGAAGAGGGCGTACCGACCTGATGCGGTTTCGTTTGGAAGGGGTAACGTGGGGGTTCAGGTTGGCGCATGCCGCGGTGTCGAAGAACCCTGAACGGCTTGCATTGCGTTCGGCGTCGGCTTCGTAGCTTTGTTGCCGCTCGAACGATTGCGGCCGGCTTGTTTTCCATTTGTGTATACTGATCACGAACAATGCGCTGAAGCGTGTCGGATGGTTCGAGCGGCCGCGCGTGTCGAGCGCGATCGGGTGAGCATGGTCGGGGAGCGAGGATTATCTATGGACGAGATCGGGAAGCTGGGCTTCGGGTTCATGAGGCTGCCCGTCGTCGAGGGCGACGGCGGCAAGGAGATCGACATCGAGCAGGTCAAGCATATGGTAGACCTGTTCATGGACGCGGGCTTCACCTATTTCGACACGGCGCGCGGCTACCATAACGGCCGGTCGGAGGCGGCGCTGCGCGAGGCCGTCGTCGAGCGCTATCCGCGCGAATCGTTCCAGGTTGCCACGAAGCTGCCGGCGTGGCTGGCGAAAAACGCCGACCATGCGCGCGCTATGTTCGACAAGTCGCTGCGCGAGACGGGGGCGGGTTATTTTGACTTCTTCTTGCTGCATAACCTGGGCGAGGAGCGCACGCGCCTGTTCGACGACTTCGGCCTGTGGGACTTCCTGCACGAGAAGAAGGAGGCGGGTCTGATCCGCAACCTGGGCTTCTCCATCCACGACAAGGCTGCCGTGTTGGAAGAGGTGCTGGAGGCGCATCCCGAGGTGGACTTCGTGCAGCTGCAGATCAATTACGCCGACTGGGAGAGCGAAACCGTCGAATCGCGCAAGTGCTACGAGGCTGCGCGCGCCCACGGGCTGCCTGTCGTGGTGATGGAGCCCGTTAAGGGCGGCTCGCTCGTGCATCTGCCCGAGGAGGCGGCGGACGTGCTGCGCGCCGTGAACCAGGACGAGTCGCTGCCCTCGTGGGCGCTGCGGTTCGCCGCGTCGCTGCCGGGCGTGCTCACCGTGCTGTCCGGCATGTCCACGCCCGATCAGGTGAGCGAGAACACGCAGATCATGCGCTCGTTCCATCCGCTGACGCACGAGGAGGACGAGGCGCTGGCGCGCGTGCGGGCCATCCTCGACGGCGTGCCCACCGTGCCGTGCACCGACTGCCGCTACTGTTTGAAGAACTGCCCGAAGGGCGTGCGCATCCCGGCGGCCCTCGCGTCGCTCAACATCCTAGAGCTGTTCCACGACATGCATCGGGCGCAGGAGAACTACGATTGGAACGCGTCGAGCGGCCCCGCGTCCACGTGCGTCGGGTGCGGCGCGTGCGAAAGCGTGTGCCCGCAGCATATCGAGATCGTGAAGGAGCTGGGTCGCGCCGCCGAGCTGTTCGAGGAGAAGCCGGCATGACGGCGACGGGCCCCGGCCAGGACGTGGGCGTCGAGGCGCTCGACGCGTTTTTCGCGCGCACGCCGCGCTTGGCCGTGGCGTTCTCGGGCGGGTGCGACTCTTCGTTCCTGCTGGCCGCCGCGTTGCGCGCCGGATGCGACGTGAAAGCGTACGGCGTGCGTACGGCGTTCCAGCCCGCTTTCGAGATCGACGACGCGAAGCGCCTCGCCGCCGAGCTGGGGGCGGACTTCGAGCTGGTCGACGCCGACGTGCTGGCGCAGGGCGAGATCTGCGCGAACGGGCCCGATAGGTGCTACCGCTGCAAGACGTTCATCTTCTCCACCATCCTCGCGCGCATGGCCGAGGACGGCTTCGAGGTGCTGGCCGACGGCACGAACGTCACGGACGATCCGGCGAACCGCCCCGGCTTCCAGGCGCTCGCCGAGCTGGGCGTGGTGTCGCCGCTGCGCCGCGCGGGCATGACGAAAGACGACGTGCGCGCCGCGTCGCGCGAGCTGGGCCTGTTCACGGCCGACAAGCCCAGCTTCTCGTGCATCGCCGTGCACGTGGGCGCGGGACGCCCCGTCACCGCCCAGGCGCTTGCCGAGACGGCCGAACGCCTGGGCGTGACGGGTGGGAAGCGCCCGTAAGCGCGACGCGCCGGTTGACGATTCGTCGTAGGCTGCAGCCGCGCTGGTCGAGCGTGCTACGATGATTCGACATCAATCGTCGGCGAAGGAGAGCCTGCAGAATGAAGATCGTGGATTTGCGAGATTGTCCCGCCAGCGGCCTTTTCTACGGTGGGCGCGCCGGACAGAAAGAGGGCATTCTCGTGGACGGCGTCCCGTGGATAGCGAAGTATCCGCGTACGACGCGCGACCTCCAGGGCAAAAATCTTCCGCCGTACACGTCGAGCCCTGTATCCGAGCATCTCGGCGCGCGAATCTACGCGTCGCTCGGCATTCCCGTTCATGAGACGATGCTAGGCTACCGAAACGGCAAGATCGTCTGCGCGTGCAAGGACTTCACGTTTCCCGGAAAGCGCCTATTCGAGTTCAAGGATATCAAGAACGCCCTTTCCGACGATGACGGGGGATTCGATTCGGCTCCCTCGGACGGCGAGAGCGTCTTCCTTGGCGACGTGCTCGCCACGATAGAGACATCCGACCTCCTGCGCAGCGTGCCCGGGGTGCTCGAGCGTTTCTGGGATATGTTCGTGGTGGACGCGTTCATCAAGAACCCCGGCCGGAGCAACGGTAACTGGGGCGTGTTGATGGACGCGTCGTTCTCCTACGAGCTCGCGCCGGTGTACGATCTGGGCAGTTCGCTGTTCGGCAAGCGCGGCGATTCGCTTGCACGGCGGAGGATGCTCGACGAGTCGGATATAGATCAGGATGCGTTCGGGACGAACGTGTCATGCTATCGCCTGCCTTCGGGCGATGGGAGGGGAGCGTCCATTCACCCCTTCTCCTACATGGCGCAAACAGTCAATCCCGATCTCGATGCGGCGATCAAGCGGTTCATGGGCTCCGTCGACATGGACCGGATAGACGCGCTCATCGACTCCGTTCCGGCGGAGGCATACGGACGGCCTATCATGTCCGAGGCCGTTCGAGCCTCCCACAAGCTTCTGCTTCGTCGAAGGATCGACGAAGGCTTCGCCCCTTTGCTCGCGCGCATCGTGGAGCGCGAGGGCTAGCCGTCGCTCGTTCCGGGGCACGCGGCGGGTGCGTGCCGGGCTTCGCGCGCGGCTTGCGACGGCGTATACTGACGCTAAGCGCGACGCGCCGCTTCGGCGAGCGCGGCGGCGCCTTTGCCTCAACCGAAAGGATCGCCATGACCTCCTACGTGTTCACCCATGCAACCGTGCTCGACGGCACCGAGGGCATGGAGCCGCAGCCCAACATGACCGTCGTGGTGAACGAGGGCATCATCGAGAAGGTGGGTCCGGCGGCCACCACCGTGGGGCCGTTCGACGCTCGCGAGATCGACCTTGCCGGAGCGTATCTGGCTCCCGGCCTGGTGAACCTGCACGTGCACCTGTGCGGCTCGGGCAAGCCCACGAGCGCCGGCGCCGCAGGCGACCTCATCGACAAGGTGGTGGGCAACCCGCTGGGCAGGTGGTACCTGCGCCGCACGCTCAAGGCGCATGTGCGGCAGCAGCTGGCCAGCGGCGTGACCACCGTGCGCTCGGTGGGCGATCCTGGGTTCGCCGACGTGGACGTGCGCGATGCCATCAACGCGGGGAAGCATCCGGGTCCGCGGCTGGTCACGTCCGGCGTGGGGGTCACGGTGCCCGGCGGCCACGGCGCGGGCCTGTTCGCGCACGTCGCGTCCACGCCGGAAGAGGCGCGCGCCATCGTGCGCGACTGCTTCTCGCACAAGTGCGACTTGGTGAAGCTGTTCGTCACGGGAGGCGTGTTCGACGCCGAGGTGGAGGGCGAGCCGGGTGTGCTGCGCATGTCGCCCGAGGTTGCGCAGGCGGCTTGCGACGAGGCACGCAAGCTGGGCCTGCGCACCGCCGCGCACATCGAGAGCGCCGAGGGCGTGCGCGTGGGCCTCGAGGCCGGCGTGGACACCATCGAGCACGGCGCCCCGCTGGACGACGAGCTGATCGCGCTGTTCAAGCGCAACGGAGCCGGGCGCGCCTCGTCGCTGACCTGCACCGTCTCGCCTGCGCTTCCGTTCGTGGAGCTCGATCCCGCCAAAACGCATTCCACCGAGGTGCAGAAGGTGAACGGCCGCATCGTGTTCGAGGGCATCGTGCAGGCGGCGAAGCAGGCGCTGGCGGCGGGGATCCCCGTAGGTTTGGGAACCGATTCGTCGTGCCCCTACATCACCCAGTACGACATGTGGCGTGAGGTGGTGTACTTCGAGCGCATCGTGGGCGCGTCGCGTCAGATGGCGCTGCATACGGCCACGCTGGGCAACGCGCGCATCCTGGGGCTGGGCGACGAGACGGGCTCCGTCGAGGCGGGCAAGGCGGCCGACCTCATCGTGCTCGACCGCAACCCCCTGGAGAACCTGGAGGCGCTTCGCGACGTGCGCATGGTTATGGCTCGCGGCGTGCTGGACGAGCATCCTCGCGTGAAGCGCCTTGCCGAACTGGACGTCGAGCTCGACGGCTTCCTGCCGAAGCCCGTCTAGCGGCGCTGCCGGCGGGCGAGGTCGGCGAGGAGGGTTTCGAAGCCTTGCTGCTGGTCGGTGAGCTCGCAGCTTGCCAGCAGGTCGCGGGCGCTTTCGAGGGTGGCGGTACCGGCATGGGGCGAGCGGTGCAGCGCCATGCCGCACTCGATGACAGCGGCGGCGAACGTCCAATCTCCGTTCGGGCAGTCGGTGCAGCTTTCGTCGTCGACGACCAGCGCCTGCTCGACCGCTTCGACGGTTCCCGCAGGGCGGTAGCGCATCGTGCACGTCAGCCATTCCCCGTCGTTCGCTTCGGAGCGGCGACCGTCCTGCCGGTCGTCGGCATCGCTTCCGTATTTCAATGCGGACGCGCCCGCCTCGAACGCCGATCTTGCGGGGACGATCTCGTACGCTACGGTGAACGCATGGCCCGCGCCCACCTCGCCCGCGTCGGCCGCATCGTCGCGGAACTCCTCGTCGGCGAGCGCGCGGTTCTCGTAACCGATCAGCCGATAGCCCTTCACCCGGTCGGGATTGAATTCCACCTGGATCTTCACATCGTCGGCAAGCGGCACGAGGTTCGCACGGAGGTTCCGGCCGAGCACCCGCCGGGCTTCTTCGGCGCAGTCGACGTAGTGGTAGGCGCCGTTGCCGTGGTCGGCCAGCGTCTCCATCTTGTTGTCCTTGTAGTTGCCCGAGCCGAATCCCAGCACCGAGAGGTACACGCCGGTCTCGCGCTTCCGCTCGACGAAGTCGTGCAGCTCGCTCTCGGACGAGATGCCCACGTTGAGGTCGCCGTCCGACGCCATGACGACGCGGTTCACACCGCCTTCGATGAACGACGATTCCGCCAGACGGTACGCCTGCTCCAAACCGGCTTCCCCGTTCGTCGACCCTTCGGCGACGAGGCCGTCGACGGCGCGCATGATACGCCGCTTGTCGTCGCCCGGCACGCCTTCGAGCAGCACGCGCTCGCCGCTGGCGTAGGTTACGACGGACACGCGGTCGCGCTCCGTCAGCCCTTCGACGAGCGTGGCGAACGAGTCTTTGACCAGGGGGAGCTTGTCAGGGTCGTCCATCGACCCCGAGACGTCGATGAGGAACACGAGGTTGGCGCCCGCGGACGAAGCGTCGCCGTCCTTCTCGGTGGCGAATCCCATGACCAGCAGCTTCGTCTGGTCGTTCCAAGGACAGTCGCTCATCTGGGTCGATACGCCGAACAAGTCGGAGCCAACGGGCGCCGGGTAGGCGTAGTCGAAGTAGTTGAGCAGCTCTTCGGTGCGCACGGCGCCGGCAGGTACGACGGCCGGCGCGTATTCCTGCGCCACCATGCGGCGCAGGTTGCAGTACGAGGCCGTGTCGACGTCGGCCGACAGCGTGGACAGCGGGCTGGTCGCAGGGGAGAGGAACCCCGGCTCGTCGAGCGCACGGTATTCCTCGGTGCCGCCGGGAGAGGGCGAGGGGTTGTACGGATAGGGAGGAGGGCATGAGGAGGCTGTCTCGGGCAGCGCGGAACCGATGGCCATGATCTCCAATTCGCTTGCAGCCGATCCCAGCTGGCCGCCCGCCTGACCGTCGGGGCTGCATCCGGCAAGCGATGCGCCGGCGATCAGGGCGGCGAAGGCGATGGAGCCCGCGGCGAGCCTGCCGCGGCTGCGGTTGGAAGCGTGCATGATGTTCTCCGTTCGTCGGGCTTACGCGGGGTCGGCCAGGTACGTGACGCCGTTTTCGTCGTATCGGATGGCATAAGGGTGGGCCGGGTCGCTCGTCGCGAACACCGTGCACGGCGAGGATGCCGTTACGCCGGGGCCGGTGGCGACGGTGCGCTCCAATTCTTCTCCGACGATTTCGGGGCTGGCAGGTAGGGGGCCGTCGTCGCCGAGGGCGACGCGCAGACGCTCGCCCGAGGAGAGCGTGACGAACGGGTGACGTGCGTCTCCGTCGGACGGAGCCGCGCCCGATTCGCTTTGCGCTTCGTCGGCCGAGGAGGGGGCGGCTGATTTCAATTCGTCGTTGATGCTGGCGATCGTCGCCGCACCGCCGGAACTCGGGGGCTGCGTGAGGGAGGAGGCGTAGGTGAGCGCGCCGATGCCCGCAGCAAGCACGAGGCAGGCGGCGAGGGGGATCAGCGCGCGCCGCGCCGACCGGCGCTTCGGCGCGCGCCGCTCGCTTGCGGCCAGCAGCTCCGCCAGCATGCGCCGCCGGGCCTCTTCGTCGGGACTCATGCTCTCGTAGGCATCCGCCAGACACTTCTCGAGCGATTCTTCCGCGTGGAAACGGCTATCGTCCATGTCTCTCACCTCCCAACATCGTCTTCAGAAGCGCCCGCGCCTCGCTCAGATGGCTGCGCACGGTCGAGGATGGCACTCCGGTCAGGGCCGCTATCTCTGCCGTGCGATACCCCTCGTAATAGAACAGGTACACGCAGGTCTTGTACTTCTCCGGCAGGGCCAGCACCGCATCCAGCGTCTCGTCCTGCCGCGCGCGCCTCTCGTCCGCGATGTCTTCGGGAAGGGCGGTCTGCCGCGTTCGGTGCGCGCTTTTCAGCACGTCGCGGCAGTGGTTCTGGGCGCATACTATGAGCCATGCCTTCTCGTGCTCGGGGTCGTTGAATCGGCGCGGGCGGTCGATCAGCTTCATGAACACGCTCTGCGTCGCGTCCTCCGCGTCGGCCGCGCTGCCCAGAAACGAGTAGCACAGCCTATACACCGTCGCGGCGTGGCGGTTGAACAGTGCGGCTATGTCGACGTTGTTCTGCAGCGGTTTTCCCTTTCTGACTGCAACACGATCGAGCGGCGGGTTTTGTCGGATGAATTTGGAGGATATTGTAGCGGAAGGCGATGCTTCGCTCCGCAAGCCTGCGAAACCTTGCGCGCAGCCCACGCGGTTCTTGCGTGCAGTCCATGCGGATCTTGCGCGATTCTAGCGCGGATCGTACGCGGATACCACGCGCAGCACGCGTCGATCCAGTGCGGATCCAACGCGGATCACGCGTGGATCCAACGCGGATCTAACGTCAAAAATATTGTTTGATCTGGGAAAACTTTTACTTCACAGACAGCGTGCGAGGCACTAGAATCATGGCTGTCAGCAGTGTCCGTTTCCGGCGGGTGGCGCCTTCGAGAGGAGGTGATTACCCGATGGATAGTTTCAATCTGATCGCAGGACTATGTTCCATCTTGTCATTCTTCATGGCAGCCTACGACTGGGCGCGACGAAAGCGGAAGGCATCGAGGAAACAGAAAGGACGGCGGGAGTCCTAGTCCCTAACCGTCCCCGAAACGTACCGGCGTCACCCGTCCGGAGCTTCAATCCCACGGGCACCGCTGACACCCTGCATTATACATGCTTCCTGCCGTCGCGCAAGACGTGTTCGAGGAACAATGCAGTATCATGGGAATACGAGAGCAAGCCGGAAACGGGCGGGGAGGAAGCAGCAGTGACGGATCTATCGCAGGCGCACCAGGCGCTCAAGCAGCACTTCGGCTACGAGGCCTTTCGACCGGGGCAGGAGGGTGTCGTCGAGGCGATCCTCGGCCGCCGCGACGCGCTCGCGGTCATGCCCACGGGCGCGGGCAAGTCGGTGTGCTACCAGGTGCCCGGCGTGGTGATGGACGGCTTGGCGCTGGTGGTGAGCCCGCTCGTGTCGCTGATGGGCGACCAGGTTCGCGCGCTTCTGGACGCCGGCATCCGCGGTGCCTACCTCAACTCCACGCTCACGCCCGGGCAGCAGTCCACCGTCCTGCGCCGCGCGCTGGACGGCGCCTACCAGATCATGTACGTGGCGCCGGAGCGACTTGCCGATCCGAGGTTCCTCGAATTCGCGCAGAGGGCGGCCATCCCGCTCGTTGCCGTGGACGAGGCGCACTGCGTGTCCCAGTGGGGCCAGGATTTCCGCCCGTCGTACCTGACCATCGGCGATTTCATCGCACAGCTGCCGAACCGTCCCGTCGTGGCGGCGTTCACGGCCACGGCCACCGCGCGCGTGCGCGCCGACATCGTGCGCCTGCTCGACCTGCGCGACCCCTACGAGGTGGTTACGGGCTTCGACCGCCCGAACCTGTACTTCGGCGTTGAGCGGCTCGATCCGAAGCGCAAGATCGCGCGCATCGCCGGCTACGCGCTGGAGCATGCGGGCGACAGCGGCATCGTGTACTGCTCCACCCGCAAGGACACCGACAAGGTGCACGCCGCGCTGCTGGAGGAGGGCGTCCGCGCCGCGCGTTACCATGCGGGCATGTCGGCGGCCGACCGCGCTGAGAGCCAGAGCGCGTTCATCGCCGACGACGCGCCGGTGATGGTGGCCACCAACGCGTTCGGCATGGGCATCGACAAGTCGAACGTGCGTTACGTGATCCACCACAACATGTCCGGCAGCATCGAGGCGTACTACCAGGAGGCCGGTCGTGCCGGCCGCGACGGCGAGCCTTCCACGTGCCTTCTGTACTGGAGCGACGGCGACGTGTCCACCTGCCGCTTCTTCATAGAGCAGGAATCGGGCAACGAGGAGCTTTCGCCCGAAGAGGCCGAAGCCGTGCGCGCCTCGCGCCGCCGCCTGCTGGCGGCGATGACCGGCTACTGCCACACCACCGGCTGCCTGCGCCGCTACATCCTCGATTACTTCGGGGAGCAGAAGGTTCC
>OLQS01000649.1_pt1 | contig 22935 bp, 19 predicted proteins | sample 1672291 | NCBI WGS metagenome assembly OLQS01 (sample SAMEA3136668, study PRJEB25190) | human gut metagenome | biome: human gut; feature: human-associated habitat; material: faeces | place: Austria | collected 2013
GATCTCCCTGTTCCCGACGCCGACGTACATCTTCCGGACTGCACGGGCCTTGCCCGCCACCCCGACATAGGCTTTTTTCATCCTGCGGGCGACGCCGCCCGCACCTACATAGATTCCCTTTGCCATCTTCTGCCCCCTTTACGCATACACGATGAGCACCTTGTTGGTGGCAAGGCTGCTGCCTGCACCGGGGTCAGCCGTCTGGGCCGCAAAGGTGAATCCGTTGACACTGTTGGCCGTACCGCCCGCCGAGGAAGAACCAGCGTAGCTGTGAGTATGGCTGGCAGCGGCTTTCCCGGCCAACGCGCTGCCGACGGCCTTGGCATCTGCCGCTGCGCCTGACACGGCGAGGGTGGCATCCACCTCCACCGCCTTTCCCGCCGCGCCCGTCTGGCCCCTCGGGCCTTGCGGGCCGGTCGCACCGGCGGGGCCTGCCGGGCCGGTATCGCCTTTTTCGCCTTTCGGCCCCTGCGGGCCTGTGTCGCCCTTCGGGCCTTGTGCGCCCCGTGCACCGGGGTCGCCCTTCTCGCCCTTGAAGTTTCCCGAGGCGATGCCCTCTTGCAGAGTCTTCAGGCTGCGGGCCGCAGCGGCGGCGCTATCCGACGCGCTGCTCTGGGCCGTCTCGGCCCGCACCGCACTCTTCTCCGCGTCGGCACCGGCCCCTTCCAGCTGACCCACCAGCTGCTGCCATGCCGGAGTGCCCGGCGGCGGCAGAGTGCCGTCCTCTGTGCCGGAGTTTGCGGCCACCCGGTAGCGCAGGTCGGCACTGGTGAGGGTGCGGACGCCGTCGCTGCCCTCGAAGGTGATGCATCCTTCGCCGGGCACTGCCGTGACCAGCGCGGGCACCTCCACCACCCCATCCTCCACCAGCGATGCGGGCGGGCTGCCGCCCGGCGTGTGCCAGAACGCCCGGAGGGTCATCCCCTTCCACTCGTCGGCGGTGCTCACCCTCAGCCGGTAGACGCCGCAGTTCCTGCTGTAGCCGAGCTGCAGTGCATCCATGCTGCCCGGCATCTTTACTGCGCCGGAGGACGCAAGCGAGAGCTTGTATTCTATCATCCAGAGACCTCCTTTTTTGATTCGGCAGATGCTTTTCCGGCAGGGGCGCTTCTGCCATCGCACCCGCCGGGACAAAAATGCCAAGCGGCTCTCGGGCGCAGTTAACAACCATTGCTTGTCATTTCTGTCTTTTCTTGTGCCATATGGTAGCATCTCGCCGCTGCGAAGTCAACAGATTTTGCGAAATAGTCGGAAACTTGTGCGAAAATGCGCAGAAAATCGCGCTTTGCCCCTGTCGCAGGCAAAAAAACGGCCCGGGCCGTGTGCGTACACATCGGGCCGGGGGCATCTGATTCGATTTTACTGCGGCCGGGGCATCCTGCTCATCTGTCCCACTTGTCGCAGAGGGCGTTGATCTGGTCGGCGAACTTGGCGAGGTCCTTGTTGGCGCCGCCCTCGTTGTGCTCAATGACCCGCAGCAGGCGCTTGCCTGCGCTGAGCAGCCGCTGGAAGACGGTGGCCGCACGGGCTGCACCCTCGCTGACGCGGTGCTCGATGCGGGTGCGGGTGCCTTCCTTCAGGCAGACAGCACCCTCAGCCCCGATGGCCCACTGCTCGCCGTTGTAGGGCGCACAGGCGGTGAAGCCCTGCTCGGTGAGGGTCTGGGTGAAGATATTCTCCACCTCGTCCTCGCCATGGATGACGAAGACCCGCTTGGGCTTCGGCTCGAAGGAGTTCACCCACTTCAGCAGACCCTCCCTGTCGGCGTGGCCCGAAAGGCCGGTAAGCTGGCAGATCTCGGCCTGCACCTCGATGGACTCGCCGAAGAGCTTGACGTTCGTTGCCCCCTCCAGCAGGGAGCGGCCCAGCGTGCTCACGGCCTGATAGCCCACGAAGAGGATGGTGCACTCCTTCCGCCAGAGGTTGTGCTTGAGGTGGTGGCGGATACGGCCCGCCTCGCACATTCCGCTGGCCGAGATGATGACCTTGGGCACGGGGTCGGTGTTGATGGCGCGGGACTCGTCGCTGGTGACGCTGACCTTCAGGCCCGGGAACTGGATGGGGTCGATGCCCTTGGCCAGCAGGGCGTTGGCCTCCTCGTCGAAGCAGGAGGGGTCGGTATCCTTGAAGATGCGGGTGGCCTCGATGGCCAGCGGGCTGTCGATGTAGACCGGGAAGCAGCCGTGGCCGGTGACAAGGTTCTTCTCCTTGATCTCACGGATGAAGTAGAGCAGCTCCTGCGTGCGTCCCACCGCAAAGCTCGGGATGACCACATTGCCGCCCCGGTCGAAGGTGCGCTGCAAAATTTTCGCCAGCTCGCCCACATAGTCGGGCTTGGGGCCGTGGCAGCGGTCGCCGTAGGTGGACTCCATAAAGACATAGTCCGCATCCTTCAGGTAGGTGGGGTCCTTGATGATGGGCTGATGGAGGTTGCCGATGTCGCCGGAGAAGACGAGCTTGGTGGTCGCGCCGTTCTCCGTCACCCAAATTTCGATGCTGGACGAGCCGAGAAGATGGCCCACATCCACAAAGCGGATGACGAGGCCGGGGGCAAGCTCGACCTCTTTGTTGTAGTCGAACCCCCGGAACAGCGCGATGGCTGCCTCGGCGTCCTGAATGGTGTACATCGGCTCCACCGGCTCCGCGCCGGAGCGCTGGCCCTTGCGGTTCTTCCACTCGGCCTCGAACTCCTGAATGTGGGCCGAGTCCCGCAGCATGATGCCGCACAGCTCTGCCGTGGGCTTGGTGGCATAAATTCGGCCCCGGAAGCCGTTGCGCACCAGCAGGGGCAGCAGGCCCGTGTGGTCGATATGGGCATGGGTGGCCAGCACGCCGTCGATCTCGCCCGGTGCAACAGGGATGGGCTGGTTCTCGTAGACATCCTTGCCCTGCTCCATCCCGCAGTCGATGAGGTAGCGCTGTCCCGCCGCTTCCAAAAGGGTACAGCTGCCGGTCACTTCGTGGTTGGCACCCAAAAACGTCAGTTTCATAGACACACCTCCAACGGATCTATCCAACTTTGGTGTATTAAGTATAACACGTTTTGCCCTGCAATGCCGCCCAAATCGAAGGCCGATTCTCGGGCAAAATGCCGAAACCATCAAAAATTTTTTATACAATCTTGACAAACCACCCCCGGATGATATAAACTTAAATCGTATGACGTAACTTCTACAGAGATTCCAAATAGAGAGGTTGTATTTTATGGTTCGTAACGATTTGCGCAATGTCGCTATCATCGCTCACGTTGACCACGGCAAGACCACGCTGGTGGACGCGATGCTGCATCAGAGCGGCGCTTTCCGCGACAATCAGGTCGTGGCAGAGCGTGTCATGGACAGCGGTGACATCGAGCGTGAGCGCGGCATCACCATTCTGGCCAAGAACTGCTCCTGCACCTACAAGGGTGTCAAGATCAATATCGTCGATACCCCGGGCCACGCCGACTTCGGCGGCGAGGTCGAGCGCGTGCTGAAGATGGTCAACGGCGTCCTGCTGCTGGTGGACGCTGCCGAGGGCTGTATGCCCCAGACCCGTTTCGTGCTGCAGAAGGCTCTGCAGCAGAACCTGAGCCTCGTGGTGGCCATCAACAAGATCGACCGCCCCGACGCCCGCATCAAGGAAGTCATCGACGAGGTGCTCTACCTGCTGATGGATCTGGGCGCTACCGACGAGCAGTTGGACTGCCCCATGCTGTTCTGCTGCGGCCGTGAGGGCACCGCAAGCCTCGACCCCGATGTGCCCGGTACCGATCTGGTCCCCCTGTTCGACACCCTGCTGAGCACCATCCGGCCCCCCGAGGGCGACCCCGAGGCTCCCTTCCAGATGCTGGTATCCTCCGTGGACTACAACGAGTTCGTGGGCCGCATCGGCATCGGCCGCATCCAGAACGGCGTCGCCAAGGTGGGCGAGGAAGTGGTCGTCTGCGACTGGCACAACCCCGACCTGAAGATGCGCGGCCGTCTGACCAAGCTGTATGACTTCCAGGCCAATGGCCGCCAGCCCTGCGACAACATCACCGCAGGCGACATCGTGGCCTTCTCCGGCCTGCCGGACGTCACCATCGGCAACACCCTGTGCAGCCCCTCCAGCGTGGAGCCGCTGCCCTTCGTGAAGATCAACGACCCCACCGTCGAGATGACCTTCTCCGTCAACGACAGCCCGCTGGCCGGCCGCGAGGGCAAGTACGTCACCAGCCGCCAGATCCGCGACCGTCTGCAGAAGGAACTGCTGAAGGACGTCGCCCTGAAGGTGGAGGACTCTGCCACCACCGATTCCTTCCGCGTCATGGGCCGTGGCGAGATGCATCTGTCCATCCTCATCGAGACCATGCGCCGCGAAGGCTATGAGCTGCAGGTCTCTCCCCCGCACGTCCTGACCAAGGTCATCGACGGCAAGACCTACGAGCCTATGGAGCACGTCGTCATCGACGTCCCGACCCAGTATCAGGGCGCTGTCATGACCGGTCTGGGCCAGCGCAAGGCCATCCTGCAGCAGATGGAGTCTCTGGGCACCGACCGCGTGCGTCTGGAGTTCCGTATGCCCAGCCGCGGCCTGTTCGGCTACCGCAACCAGTTCCTGACCGACACCCACGGCGAGGGCATCATCAACCAGATCTTCGACGGCTATGATGTCTGGGCTGGCATGATCGCCAACCGCTCCACCGGCTCTCTGGTCAGCTTCGAGACCGGCGAGGCCGTCACCTACGGCCTCTTCAACGCCCAGCAGCGCGGCACCCTTCTGGTGGGCGCGGGCGAGAAGGTCTACGAGGGCATGGTCATCGGCTACACCGCTTCCGGCGAGGATGTGGACGTCAATGTCTGCAAGACCAAGCACCTGACCAATACCCGTGCTTCCGGCTCTGACGACGCCCTGCGCCTCATCCCCATCAGCAAGCTGAGCCTTGAGGGCTGCCTTGAGTTCCTCGCTCCGGATGAGCTGCTGGAGGTCACTCCCGAGAACCTGCGCATCCGCAAGCAGATCCTCAACCACGAGCAGCGCATGAAGGCAAAGAGCAAGCTGAAGTAAGCTCTTCCCCCTATAAAAGCAGCGATCCCGTCCCCTGCATCCCGGATGCAGAGGGCGGGATCTTTTTGCAGCAAAACATCCGCGGCGGCCCGGGACGGGCGCACTGCGGATGTTTTTTCTTATTCTGATGTTCAGCCTGCGTAGGCGCTGCCCGGCGTCCAGACGTTGTCCGCCGCGTACTTGGCGTGGTTGCGCAGATACGTCACCCACGCGCCGTAGCCGTTGCCCGCCGAGAAGTGGACGCCGTCCGGCGCAGCCAGCACCTCTTTCAGGTTGCCCTCGCCGTCGGCCAGCGTCTCCCACAGGTCGAGGTAGACGCAGCCCTTGTCGGCGGCCAGCAGGGCCAGCTGCTCGTTCACCGAGCGGATGATGTCCGAGGCAAGGCCCGGCTTTTCCACGGCCGCCTCGGGGCGGACGGGCGGGATGGACTGGACATAGATGACACAGTCCTCGCCCAGCGTCTGGCGCAGGACATCCAGCATCTGACCGTAATAGGCGAGGAAGCGGTCTGCCGCGCCCACGGTGGTCAGGGTGTTGGTGCCCAGCAGGACATACAGCTTCTTGGGCTGGGCGGCGGCCAGCACATCCAGCGCCACCTCCGGCCCACGCACGCTGCTCTTGACCGCGCTGCGGTTGACGATGGCATCCGGGCCGACGCCGGTGTAGCCGCAGATGAGCGCGCCGCCGAGGTTGATGCTGTAATCCGAGAAGCCCACGGTCAGGCTGTCGCCGAGGAAGGCCGCGTCGGAGAAGTAGCTCAGATCGACCTGCCCGCAGGCGGGCTGGCGGATGACGCTGCTGTCGTAGGCCCTGACGCTGTAGGCCCCCGCCGTCTGGCGGGCCGGGCCGAACTGCTCCAAGGTCACGGCGGCGGTGCCGTCTGCTGCCGGGGCGGTGCTGTCGGCGCTGCTGTCCGCCCCGCCCTGCATCGGCAGGGGGGCGAGGATATTCTGCGCCGTGCCGTTGGCCGTCACCGTTGGCAGCTCTTCGGTCTGCTTCTGCCCGTGCTCGAGGATGACCGTGATGGCGAAGCTCACCAGCAGGATGCCCGCTGCGGCCCCTGCGAGCCGTGCGAGGCCTCCCGCGCCGCCCCGCCGTCTCCGACTGGTGCTGTGATACTCATGTGAAATGCCCATAAAGGTGTTCCCGCTTTCGTTTGGTTCTGATGATAGTCTGCCCGGGATGGGGCGGGTTATCCCCCCGCTGCGGCCCGTCAGCGCTGTGTGAACCCTATTTTATCATAATTTTTTTGCCTCTGCAACCAATTAGGGCTTGCATACAACAGGCAAAACGGTTACAATAGGAGTAGAGCAGGTTTTTGCACACATTTCTCGAAGTGCTTGCACGACCTGCTAGAATTTTTGTGCGAGTTGCGGCTGCCGGTTGTTGGCTCTGCCCCCGCCTGTACACTGTGCAGGGTGTGCGGGCCTCGGAAGGGACAGGGCGCGGAGCGGCGCTGCGGCGCACAGGAAGTCCAATTTATCGGTAAATGATACAAGGAGGTTCTCATGGCCAAGAATGTGATCATCGGCCAGAGCGGCGGCCCCACCGCCGTCATCAATTCCAGCCTCGCGGGCGTCTACAAGGCCGCCTGCAGTCTGGGCGCAGACAAAGTCTACGGCATGAAGCACGGCATCGAGGGGCTGCTGAAGGAGGAGCTTGTGGAGCTGAACGTCCTGCTGGACGACCGGCTCAGCATCGAGCTGCTCAAGCGCACGCCGTCCAGCTATCTGGGCAGCTGCCGCTACAAGCTGCCCGAGCCGGAGGCAGACTCCACGCCCTACGTCAAGCTGTTCACCCTGTTTGACAAGTACGACATCTGCGCAGTGTTCTACATCGGCGGCAACGACTCGATGGACACCATCGCCAAGCTCAGCCGCTACGGCGCACAGGTGGGCAGCACGGTGCGGTTCATCGGCGTACCCAAGACCATCGACAACGACCTCTGCCTCACCGACCACACCCCCGGCTACGGCTCTGCGGCCAAGTACATCGCCACCATCCTCAAGGAGGTCATCCGCGATTCTTCTGTCTACGACATCCGGAGCGTGACCGTGGCCGAGATCATGGGCCGTCACGCCGGCTGGCTGGCCGGTGCGGCCTGTCTGGCGGGCGGCGACGACTGCGACGGCCCCGACCTCATCCTTCTGCCGGAAGTTCCCTTCGAGCCGGACAAGTTCCTCGCCAAGGTGGACGAGCTGCAGCGGGTGAAGTCCAATGTCATCATCGCGGCCAGCGAGGGCGTCAAGACCGCCGACGGCACCTACCTGTGCGACCTCGTCTCCACGGCAGGCCAGCTGGACGCCTTCGGCCACAAGGCCATCCTCAGCGGCACCAGCCGCTATCTGTCCGACCTCATCCACGACAAGCTGAACTGCAAGAGCCGCGCCATCGAGTTCTCGACGCTGCAGCGCTGCGCCAGCCATCTGGCCAGCCGCACCGACGTGAACGAGGCTTACGCCGTGGGCGGCGCTGCGGCGGCAGCAGCCTTTGCCGGTGAGACGGGCAAAATGATCGCGCTCAAGCGCGTATCCGAATATCCCTACCAGTGCATCACCGAGGCGGTGGACGTCCAGAAGGTGGCAAACCTTGAGAAGAAGGTGCCGCTGGACTGGATCGCCCCCGACGGGATGCAGGTGACGGCGGCGTTCGAGGAGTACGCCCGCCCGCTGATCCTCGACGAGGTCACTCCCGTCTACGTCAACGGCACGCCCCGCCACATCTGCCTGTAAGGGATCGCCTTTTTCCTTTCCCCGCGTCTGTTTTCGTGCACCTGCACGTTTAAAATAATGCCGAAACAGAAAAACAAAAAAGGAGAAATCATCATGGGTAAAAATGCAATCGTTGGCCAATCCGGCGGCCCCACCTCTGTCATCAACGCAAGTCTGGCGGGCGTGTTCGAGAGCTGCAAGAGCCGTGGCGCAGACATCGTCTACGGTATGTGCAACGGCGTGGCCGGTCTTCTGGAGGAGCGGGTCGTTGACCTGTCCACCCTGCTGACCGATGACCTTGACATCGAGCTGCTCAAGCGCACCCCCTCCAGCTTCCTCGGCAGCTGCCGCTACAAGCTGCCCGACTGGCACACCGACGAGACTGTGTACAAGAAGCTGTTCGCCATCCTCGAGAAGCTGAACATCGGCTACTTCTTCTACATCGGCGGCAACGACTCGATGGACACCATCGGCAAGCTGGCGGAGTACGGCGAGCGCATCCAGAGCGACATCCGCTTCATGGGCGTGCCCAAGACCATCGACAACGACCTGATGGTCACGGATCACACCCCCGGTTACGGCTCTGCGGCCAAGTACATCGGCGTGGTGATGAAGGAGATCATCCGTGACGCCACCGTCTACGGCACCAAGTACGTCACCGTCGTGGAGATCATGGGCCGCAACGCCGGCTGGCTGACCGCCGCCGCCGCGCTGGCTAAGAGCGACGACTGCGAGGGCGTGGATATGATCTGCCTGCCGGAAGTCCCCTTCAACGTGGAGCACTTCGTCGAGAAGGTGCGGACGATGCAGGAGAAGAAGCCCAGCATCGTCATCGCCGTGTCGGAGGGCGTCAAGCTGGAGGATGGCCGCTACGTCTGCGAGCTGGCAGATGACGTCCACGCAGTGGATGCCTTCGGCCACAAGGCCCTGACCGGCACCGCCCGCTATCTGGCCAACGTGGTGGCCCGCAATCTGGACACCAAGACCCGCTGCATCGAGCTTTCCACCCTGCAGCGCTGCGCCGGACACCTGACCAGCCGCACCGACATCACCGAGGCCTATCAGGTCGGCGGTGCTGCCGCCAAGGCTGCTTTTGAGGGCGTCACCGGCCAGATGGTGGCCCTGAAGCGCATCTCCAACAGCCCCTACCAGTGCACCACCGAGCTGCACCCCATCAGCGAAGTGGCAAACCTCGAGAAGAAGGTGCCGCTGAGCTGGATGAACGAGAATCATACCCAGATGACCGAAGATTTCCTCGCTTACGCACGGCCTCTCATTCAGGCTGAACTGACCCCGCTGTACATCGCCGGTCTGCCTCACCACATCTACATGAAGACCCAGAAGTAAGCTTCTGTTTCGCAATGGCACCCCTGCATCTGCGGGGGTGCTTTTTTGTACGGAAACGACTCGAATTTGCCTGTTTTTTGCTTGTATTTTACACAAGCCTGTATTATAATATAGATATATCTGCGTCGTCCGCTGTTGGACGGCGCGTTTTTTCGTGAGTGATCTTCTGATCTTCGAGGAGGCAGAGTATTTCCATGACACAAAATTCCCGGACCGGCGATCTGACCAGCGGCCCCATGCTGCAAAAGATCATCCTGTTTTCCCTGCCGCTGGCGGCATCCAGCATCCTGCAGCTGCTGTTCAATGCGGCTGACGTGGTGGTCGTGGGCCGTTTTGCGGGCAGCACGGCGCTGGCGGCCGTGGGCTCCAACGGCGCACTCATCAACCTGCTGGTCAACCTGTTCGTGGGCCTGTCGCTGGGCGCGAACGTCGTCGCGGCCCGCTGTTTCGGCGCAAAGGACGAAGAGGGCGTCCACACCACCGTCCAGACGTCGGTGACGCTGGGCCTCGTCAGCGGCCTCTTTCTGGCCGTGGTGGGCATCTTCGCGGCCCGGGGCCTGCTGGAGCTGATGAGCTGCCCTGAGGACGTCATCGACCTGTCCACCCTCTACCTCAAGATCTACTTCATCGGGATGCCCATGACCATGCTGTACAACTTCAGCTCGGCGCTGCTGCGTGCCGTGGGCGACACCAAGCGGCCTCTGTTCTGTCTGGCCGTGGCGGGCGCCATCAATGTGGTGCTGAATCTCGTCTTCGTCATCCTCTTCTCCATGAGCGTGGCGGGCGTCGCGCTGGCCACCATCATCAGCCAGACCGTTTCCGCCTGCATGGTCACGGCCCTGCTGGTGAAGGAGAAAGGCCCGCTCCACCTCGACCTCGGCCATCTGGGCTTCCACGCGGGGGCGCTGGGCCAGATCCTGCGCATCGGCCTGCCCGCCGGCTTGCAGAGCACCGTGTTCAGCCTCTCCAACGTCGTCATCCAGTCGGCGGTCAACTCCTTCGGCTCCACCATCGTGGCGGGCAACTCGGCCGCCTCCAACCTCGAGGGCTTCGTCTACACGGCCATGAACGCCTTCGCGCAGGCCGCCGTCACCTTCACCAGCCAGAACATGGGCGCACGCCGCTACGACAACCTCGACCGCGTCATGCGCAACTGTCTGCTCTGCGCCGCTGTCACCGGCCTCGTGCTGGGCGGTGGTGCCTCCCTGCTGGGCGAACAGCTGCTCCACTTCTACTCCTCCGACGAGGCCGTGGTCGCAGCCGGTCTGGCCCGTATGCACATCATCTGCACCACCTACCTGCTCTGCGGCTGCATGGACGTGCTGGCCAGCTGTCTGCGCGGCCGGGGCTACTCCGTCCTGCCGATGGTGGTCAGCTTCGTGGGCAGTTGCCTGCTCCGTCTGGTCTGGATCGCCACCATCTTCCAGCTGTTCCGCTCGACCACCACCCTCTATCTCAGCTACCCCATCAGCTGGATCCTGACGGCGCTGGTGCACCTCGGCTGCCTGCTGGTGGTGCGGCATAAGATGAAGCAGGAGATTTCCTTGACAAAAGCGGCGTGACCGAGAGGGCAGGCCTCGTCCCCATAAAACAGCAACACAGCGATAAGCATTGGCTTTTTCAGAGCCATCTTATCGCTGTGTTTTTTGTTTCTCGGCAGCATCCTTGCCCTCTCCCAAGGGGAGAGGCTTTAAGCGGGCCTCTTACTTCAGGGTCTTCGCCAGCAGATACCGGTCATAGCCGCCGTACATCTCCCGGCGGCAGACGATCTCAAAGCCGCAGGCGAGGGCGTTGCGGAGGCTGTACTGGTTGTCGGGGCTGACGGTCGCCCCGATGCCCACGATGCCGGGGCGGAGCCGGGTCAGGGCTGCTTCCAGCAGCTTCCGCTGCAGGCCGTTGCCCCGGTAGTCGGGATGGACGACGGCGCTGTCCGCGTTGGCCCAGCCGTCCCACGCGGGTCTGGGGATGCCCATGAAGGCGGCATAGTTGTGCTCGTCCTGCCCGCAGTAGCGCAGGATGAAGTAGGCCCCCAGCCTCTCGCCGTCCCAGCCGCCGATGCACAGGTCGTCCCGCAGATAACGGGCGATATTTTCCAGCGTGTCGGGCACGAACTGCTCCGGATGGGGCATCCCGGCCCGCACCTCGTTCTGCAAAGCGTAGAAGGCGGCGGCATCCTCCGGCCCGGCGGGGCGCAGGGTCATGGTGCGGCTTTCGGGTCTGCCGCACCCTTTGTGCAGAAGAACTTCCATTCTTGCTCTATCCCTCCAAAATAAAATCATACTTTCCGGTCGATTCCAGTATAAATGCCGTTTGAAACATTGTCAATTTATGTTATAATATTTGTAGAAAAAGTTTCTGCCGGGCATTCTTGTGCCCGAGCAGGGCTTTTTCTGAAGTCCAGGCAGGGCCGCCCTGCCCGTGTACCGGAGGAAACGAACCATGAGAGATCCCAGCTTATCCCCTTCCAGCCGCTTGGGCGGCGCTGTCATCAGCGACCGCATCGTCAGCGCTCTGCTGGAGGAACTGCGCACCGGCCGCTATGCACAGGCCGACCGTCTGCCTGCGGAGGTGGACCTTGCCGCCGAACTCGGCGTCAGCCGCACCGTCATCCGAGACGCACTGAGTGAGATGGAGCGTGCGGGCTACATCGAGCGGGTGCGCGGCATCGGCACGGTGGTCAACCGGAGCGTGCTGGGCCTGCGCAGCCGCTTGGACCAGAAGCTGGAGTATTACCCGCTCATCCGCAGCTTTGGCAGCTACCCCCACGCCGACGGCATCCAGATCTATCCCGTCCGTGCCAACGAAGAGCTGGCCCGGGAGCTGGCCATCGAGCCGGGCGACGAGGTGATCTGCATCAAGAAGCGCATCCTCGCCGACACCACTCCCGTCATCTACTCCATCGACTACCTGCCCCGCGCCCTCTTCGGCAGCCGGGACTTCACCCGCATCGACCTGTCGGGCGACGTATTCGAGGTCTTGGAGCGGGAGTGCCGCCAGCAGGTGGCTTCCAATGTGGCCCACCTCAAGGCCAGCTGCGGTGACGAATCCATCCGCGCCGCCATGCGTCTGGCCCCCGGCGAGGCCATGCTGCTGCTGGATGAGATCTGCTACAACCGGCTCTGCCATCCCGTCATGCGTTCGCTGAGCTACTACACGAATTTCTTCGACTTCTCGATTCTTCGAAAGCTTCTTTGACGGAGGGAAACAAAAGAATATGCGTCATCTGATCGATCCGTTGGATCTCAGCCAGCAGGAGATCACCTCTCTGCTGGATTTGGCCGACCACATCTGCGCCGACCCGGCCGCTTATCAGGATGTGGCCGCCCACAAAAAGCTGGCCACCCTGTTCTACGAGCCGTCCACCCGCACCCGCCTCTCCTTCGAGGCCGCGATGCTGAACCTCGGCGGCCATGTCCTTGGCTTCCCCAGTGAGAACGTGTCCAGCGCATCCAAGGGCGAGAGCGTGGCCGACACCATCCGCGTCGTGTCCTGCTACGCCGACATCGTGGCCATGCGCCACCCCAAGGAGGGCGCACCGCTGCGGGCCAGCCGGTACTCCCGCATCCCTGTCATCAACGCAGGCGACGGCGGACACCAGCACCCCACCCAGACCATGACCGACCTGATGACCATCCGCCGCCGCAAGGGCCGTCTTCACGACCTGACCATCGGCCTGTGCGGCGACCTGAAGTTCGGCCGCACCGTCCACTCCCTCATCAAGACGATGGCACGCTGCGAGAACATCCGCTTCGTCCTCATCAGCCCCGAGGAGCTTCGCGTGCCCGACTACATCATCACCGACGTCCTCGAGGCCAACCACATTCCCTACAAGGAGACCCGCAGCCTCGAGGAATCCATGCCCGAGCTGGACATCCTCTACATGACCCGCGTCCAGAAGGAGCGCTTCTTCAACGAGGAGGACTACATCCGCCTGAAGAACAGCTACATCCTCACCAAGGACAAGATGGCCCTCGCCAAGCCCGACATGGCGGTGCTGCATCCCCTTCCCCGCGTCAACGAGATCGCGCTGGACGTGGACGATGACCCCCGCGCCGCCTACTTCGAGCAGGTGCAGAACGGTGTCTACGTCCGGATGGCACTTATCATGACACTGCTGGGCCTCAAGGACCCCAAGGCAGACAAGGAGGATAACTAAAATGCTGAACATTGATGAGATTCAGAACGGTATCGTCATCGACCATATCAAGGCAGGCACGGCCATCGGCCTGATGGACCTGCTGGGCATCAAGGGCAACCGCACCTCCAGTGTGGCCCTCATCCAGAACGCCCGCAGCCACAAGGCTGCATCGGGCCGGAAGGACATCATCAAGGTGGAGGGCGACGCCTCTTGGCTCAACCTCGACGTGCTGGCCTATCTCGACCCCGACATCAGCGTGACCGTCATCGAAAATGGCCGGGCCATCAAGAAGGAAAAGCCCCAGCCCCCCAAGCGTCTGGTCAACATCGTGCGGTGCAAGAACCCCCGCTGCATCTCCTCCATCGAGGAAGAGTGCGACCAGATCTTCGAGCTCAGCTCCAACGGCAAGTATCGCTGCATCTACTGTGAGCAGGAGCTGCAGGTCAAGCCGGAATGATCTCCTCCTGATCAAAGCGCCCCCGTCAGCCATGCACTGACGGGGGCGCTTTTACGTTATGATGTGATTTTCAATGTCCAGATTGTGCCAGCGTGCGGCCATCAAGCTTCGCCCATTCTCTGCGGCCATTGGACGAACGGCCAAGTATAATAGATGCCGCAGCAGAGGCACTGGTGAATACATTGTCCTCGGCAAATACGTTATTCTGTATTATACCGATCCCTAGCAGAGTTTTTCTCTGTTCCACATAGTTCTGCGGCAATCCACTCGTCACATCTGGGGCAATGCGGCTGCCCTTCAATACCAGAAAACAGTCTTTATCGATAGGATGCCCCATAGCGCTGCTCCCGCGACCAGCCAGCAAAAACAGACCTTCGTCCGTCCCACTTTGCCGGGAAGGATTCAACTCCCACTTTTCTGCAAACACGTCGCTCAGCATCGCCTGCCGCTTTTTCACAACATCCGGCGTCCATACAGGCTCATTGATGACCTGCGTCGTGAGAACATAGGAACTCGTGCCGCCTTTTGACTGGAAATATTTTTCCTTCTTGGTCGCGAAGCCATAATTCTGTGCCGCAGAATTTCTCTGCCGGGTCAGCGGCACAAGATTTGCGATGCGGTTGAGCCAACTATTTACGCTCCTGCTCATCCGGCCAGAGTTCCAGCCAACTGCCATGGACAGGAGGATGCTGCGGCAGGACATGCTCGATGGTAAACAGCTTCTGATTATACGATGCCCCGCCGTCACTCATGAAAGAGTCCAGCCGCTGGATGATGTAGTTACGGCGCTGTGCGGTCATCGTATAAATTTCGCCATCCAGTGTCTGCTGGAATTGTTCTTTTTCCCAGTCAGTAAGCTCAATGTTTCTCAATGGATCAGCCAGCGTGCTGTCAGGCCGACTTTCCATTTCCACCAGAAGCCATTTATACCGGTCTACGCGGTGGTTGACATCCTGCGCGGTCACCAGTAGATAAGATGCCAGCCTTTCCAGCTTTCGGATAAACCAGAGAACGTATTCCGAATCATTCGGGTGCTCTGCGAGAAATTTGATAGCAGGTGGCATCCAGTCGGAGTTATTGGTCTTGTTCAGCCAGAAAAGCAGCCCGTTTACCTCGTCTGCATGATGCGTAGCAGTGAACTCGCAATTTTTCAGCTGAACGTAGGCATTCGTATAGGGTACAAGATAGTCATCGATCAGCTGTTCCGGGGATACCGTCTTTAACACGTACTCTTCAAACTCTTCCCGAAGGGTCTTTTTCTGGCGTTCCTTTACAAATATAGTACGGGTGTGAGTAAACACTTCATTGAACCCGTCACGTCCTGTCAACTCCTCCAGCCCTTCCCATTTTTCCGTGTAGCCCTGCTGTTTTTCTTTGGGAAGACTTCCAATAACAGTCGATTTGATGATGTCTGTCGGCAATAAGTCGAGTCCCCTGCTGTTCATGACCGTAAAAATACGGAACGCGGATTCCTGACTCGGCGTCGAAACGACCACCAGATAGCAACGGGTCAGCAAAAACTGTGTAAATCTTAGCCGATCATCGTCATTGCTGAACATTTCAGCAAAACTCTTGCGAAGCACAGCGCAGTTTTTCTGGATATGCAGCTTTGCCTCGGTGTCCAACACCGCCGGATCCAGTTGCCCCAATGCGTCCAGCTGAATATTCTGGATGTACTTATGGAAAAACGGCTGGTCTTTTTCCTTGAGGAATAATCTCGGCTGAGCCTCGATGCCCTCCAATACATTGCCCTTTTCCTGCAAATATTTTTTGCAGTCCATCTTATAGTCTTCGTTGTCAAATGTGTCGGCAAGAACTGCAAACAGGATGGACAGTGTCGTCAAGCGCTGCTGTCCATCGATGACATCGGCATAGCGGTCCTGTTCATTCTTGATAAGGACGATGCTACCCAGAAAGAAATTTTCTGTGTTCTCTGTCTGGAAAAATCCATATAAATCATCGAACAGCGCGCCCGTTTCATCTTCCGTCCATGCATAAGGGCGCTGGTAACCCGGGATATGATACTCAAAATCCGAGCTGAATATCTTGGAAAGCGGATATTCTTTTCCGGTTATCTTGCTGCTTACCACACTGCTCATAGCAGACCCTCTTTTTCTGTTGCTTTCGTACATCCGTTATGTTTGCAGTATCCCTCAGACCTTCCGCCGCAGCAGGCTCAGGGGCGGCAGCTCGGGGGTGGGGATGGTGTAGTGCTCCATGGCGTGGGGGGTGGACTCCACCAGCTCACCGGCCTCATTTTTGATCCACGCGGGGGTCAGCGGGATGCTGCGGCCATCCGGGCAGAGGGCCTCCAGCGTGTCGCCGAGGCTCCACTTGCCCCGCTGCTGGCAGCTGGCGACGCCGTTCTCCCAGCCGTCCACGGTGCCCACGAACTCCCACTCGCGGATGTAGGTGGCGCTGTCGGTGGCCTGACGGGCCTGCTCCCGGCCAAAGTAGAAGCCCGGGGAGTAGTGGCGGTGGCTGGTGCGGGTCAGCTCGGCCAGCACCTCCTCCGGCAGCTCGAAGCTCTCGTTCATGGGGTCGGCCAGATACTGGTCGAGGGCGCGGCGGTAGGCGGCAGTCACGCTGGCGACGTAGTAGAAGGTCTTGGCGCGGCCTTCGATCTTCAGGCTGTCCACGCCCGCCTTGCAGATGAGGTCGAGGAAGGGGGCGGTGCACAGGTCGTTGGCGTTCAGGATGTAGCTGCCGTCCTCGTTCTCGCCGATCTCGTAGAGCTGGCCCGGGCGGGTCTCCTCGCTGAGATAATACTTCCAGCGGCAGGGCTGGGCGCACTGGCCCCGGTTGGCGTCGCGGCCCGCCATGTAGTTGGAGAGCAGGCAGCGGCCCGACACGCTCATGCACATGGCACCGTGGACGAAGGCCTCGATCTCCAGCTCCGGCGGGGTCTTGTCCCGAAGGGTGGCGATGTCCTGTAAGGTCATCTCCCGGGCCAGCACCACCCGCTTTGCGCCCATGTTGTAGGCGGCGCGGGCTGCGGCCCAGTTGGTGATGCCGGTCTGGGTGGACATATGGACGTCGATGTCGGGCGCAAAGGTCTTGCAGGCGTCCAGAACGCCGAGGTCGGCCACGATGAAGGCGTCCACACCGGCGGCAGCCGCGTCCTTGATGGCCTGCGGCAGGCGGTCGGCCTCCTCATTGGTGGGCAGGGTGTTCATGGTCAGGTAGACCTTGCGGCCCCGGGCGTGGGCGTAGATGACGCCCTCTGTCAGCTGCTCGGGGGTGAAGTTGGTGGGTGCAGAGCGCATCCCGAACTCGGGCAGGGCGCAGTAGACGGCGTCCGCGCCGTAGTTGATGGCGTACCGCAGGCGCTCGAGGTCGCCCGCCGGGGCCAGAAGTTCCGGTATCTGTAACATGATATTCCTCTTTTACGTTAAGCTTTTATTTACTTTTGCCGCCGCATCGCAGTTTTTCTGATGGTCTGCGTAGGTGCGGGCGTAGTAGTAGTTCCCCTTGCGGTCGGTGACGAAGAAATAGGCGTCCTCTGCCTCCTCGTCGGGCTGGGGGGCGAGGGCGGCACGGAGGGCCGCGATGCCGGGGTTGGAGATGGGTCCGGCAGGCAGGCCGGTGCAGGTGTAGGTGTCGTAGGCCGTCCGGATGTTCTCCGGGATGCTGTCCCAGCTGCCGTAATAGGGCGCGACCCAGTTCCAGAGATAGTTGTTGTCGGCGTCGCTCTGGACGTAGCTGGAGGTGTTGCTCTGGAGCTTGGGGTAGGGCGAACCCTCGGCCAGACGGTTGCGGAACACCTGCGCCACGTTGTCGTCCTGCGCGTTGCCCGCCTCCTCCTGCACGAAGGACGCCAGCGTCACCACCTCGGGCAGGGTCATCCCCTGCTCTTCCATCGCCGCATACATCTCGTCGGTGATCTGCTTATCGAAGTGGGCATAGAACGTCTCCACATAATGATGGACCGTGTCGTCCTTCAAAAAGTCGTAGGTGTCCGGGAAAAGATAGCCCTCACACTTGAGGAAGCGGTCGGGGGCGTCCTTGTCGTCCGGGACGTACTGCCAGAACCGGTACGAGCTGAAATCGCCGGTGTTGGCCTCCGCAAGGAAGTCCTCGGCGCTGCACAGCCCCGCGTCCTCCATCTTCCGGGCGATGGCGATGGCCGTCGTGCCCTCGGGGAAGGTCAGCCGGACGCTGTCGGCCTGCGCGTAGGCAGAGAGGGCTGCGATGATGGCATCGTAGGAGCTGCCGGGGGCAAGCTCGAACTCTCCGTATTGGAGCTTCGCTGCCGCGCCCTGCCGGCCCACATACCAGCGGAAGAGGTGGGGGTACCGGATGACTCCGGCGTCTTTGAGCCGGTTGGCGATGGCGGCCACGCCGCTGCCCTGCGGGATACTCACGCTCACCGCACTCTGGGCAGACGCGCTGCCGTTTATTTCTTTCTTCGCGGCCAGCAGACAGCCGCCCGCCGTCAGGATCACGACCAGCAGCACAGCTAAAATCACTTTCGCTGCTCCGCCTTTTTTCTTCTTTCCTTGTTGTGCCATACGCACTCCTTTATCGTCCGTTCAGCTCTCCATCATCAGCCGCATATAGCTTTCTTCCACGTCGAAGGGTTCGGCGTCGAACCGGATCATGCCGTAATCCTGCCGTCTGCCCTCGCCGAGGAAGAGGTTCTGGGCCGCGCCCACCGTGATGACGGCGCGCTCCACGATGACCTCCTTCTCCCGGGCGGCTTCCATCAGCACCTCGGCAGAGCGGTCGTCCTCGGCCATCATCTCCACAAAGTAGAGGGTGTCCTCCCGGCGGAAATAGACGCCATAGCCCTTCCCGCTGGACACGATGGTGGCACCCCGGGCGTAGAGGTCGCCCAGCACGACGGCCATCCGCTCCGGCGGGAGCTGGACGGTGTCGGGGCAGAAGCGCTCCCGCAGCTCACAGAGCTTGCGGGCGGTGACGGAGTCGAACTCGGCCTGACTCCACAGGTTGCGGGACACCTCCCGGGGCAGGCAGCGGAGGGGGAAGGCCCAGCGGAAGCCCTTGCTTTCCAGCAGAGCGGCCTGCTCCTGCCCCTGCGGCACAGCCACCGTGAAGCCCGCCCCCCGCAGCTTCTGCTGGGCGCAGAGATAGTCCACGAGGCCCGCGAGGAGCAGCTCGCCCTTCCCGCACAGGCCATAAAGATAGCTGCCGCTGCGGCCCCTGAGGGTGACCGGCACGGCCAGCGCAGCGGCCTCGAGCCGTCCGTTCTCCTCGGCGACATAGACATTCTCCACCCCGGCGAACTGTTCCAGAGCGGTCTTGGCAAAGGCGGCGCTGTCGCCCCGCTCTGCCTGCCACAGTGCCACGACTGCCGCCTCTTCAGACGGCTGCATCAAACGATACATCGATAGTATCCCTCCCTTTTTCGCGGTTATCCGAGCACATTTCCGGCCAGCGCCTGCACCTCGGCCTGAATGTCCTCGATGGTGCGCATGGCCCCGTCCACCGTGCAGTGGACGGTGGCCCAGCCCAGATGCTCCGCGCAGTACTCGGCGGCGCGGCGGCTGCGGGCCAGATATTCGGTGTCCTTTTCGTGGACGTCCTTCCTGCTCTCGTCGCCGTGGTAGCGGCCGGTCATGAGCTTCTGGCTCACGGCGGGGTCTACCTGTAAGTAAACGACGGCGTCCGGCGCGGGCAGGCCTAAAAGCTGGTACTCATATTCGAAGGCCCAGCGGAGGAAGCCGTCCCACTGGTCGGGCGGGAGCTTGGAACACTGGTGGACGGCGTTCGACGTGGTGTAGCGGTCGGCGATGACGATGCCGCCCGCCTCATAGAAGCTGCCCCATTTGGTCTTATAGCTGGCGTACCGGTCCACGGCGTAGAAGCTGGACGCGGCGTAGGGGTTGACGTCGTCGGGCCTGCTGCCGAACTGGCCGGAGAGGTACATCTTTACCAGCGCGCTGGAATCGCTCTCGTAGTCCGGGAAGGTGACCTCCATCACCCTGCGGCCGCTCCCGGCCAGATGGGCGGCCAGAAGCTTTGCCTGCGTGGCCTTGCCGGAGCCGTCCAGACCCTCGAGGACGAGAAGCCTGCCCTTGCTCATTCTGCCCTCTCCCCTTTCAGCGCGGCGTACCGGGCGCGGACCTCAGCGGTGCGGCCGCAGCACATCCTGCCCTCCGGGCAGGGGCCGGACACGCAGGCCGGGCCAGCGGTGCGGAAGAGATGGGGTGCCACCGGGTAGACCAGCCGCAGCATCTCCTCGGCCAGCTGCCGGATCTCCCACTGGGCGCGGCTGCAGCAGCGGAGGTGGAAGAAATTCTGGAGGCTGCGGGCGTTCATGGTCACGACCATCTTGGTCTCGCAGGCGTTGGGCAGGACGAAGCGGGCGTCCTCGTTGGCCTGCTTGGAGGCCTTGGCCCGGGCCTGCTTTTCGGGCAGGCCCTCGGCCATCAGGCGGGCGGTGTGGCCCTCCTCCAGCTTCTTCACAAGGTCGAGGTAGCGCTTGGCATCCTCGTCCATGCTCTCGAGGAAAGCCGCCTTTGCCTCGGGGATGGCCTCGATCTCGGGCGGGATGACGTAGCGGAAATCGTCCAGACGGACGTACCGCTGGCTCTGGACACTGAAGGACGCGATGCGGTGGCGGGTGATCTGGGCCAGCAGGGTGCGGCTCACCCCCTCGATGCCGAAGGTGAAGCTGGCGTGCTCGATGGGGCTGGCGTGGCCCACGTCGCTGAGCATGGTCAGGAAGCGGGCCGTCTTTTCCTCATCCAACCCGTCCAGAAGGTCGGTGATGTGGGCGTCGGAGTAGCAGAGCTTCGCCGCCGCCGCCACCACCTTCTCCGGCTCCGGCGTGTGTGCGATCAATCGGACAGTCATCATTTTTTTCATTCCTCCGTCGTTATCTTCACAAGGGGCGCATAGTTTGCCATGGTCTTCTTCACGCCCACCTTCTCGAAGCGGATCTCCACGATCTGGTCGCCTGCGGCGGGCTTGACCTTCAGCACCTCTCCCCGGCCAAAGACCTTGTGCTCCACGATGTCGCCCGGCTCGTAGTGCTTGGGGCCGGTGGAGGCGGGACGGGGCGCGGGAGCCGGGCTTACGCCGCCGCCTGCGGGCCGGGCCGGCGCTTTGGGGGCCGTCGGGCGGCCATAGCCGCTGCCGAAGCCGGACGGGCCGGAGCTGCTGCCATAGCCCGACGCGGTACTGCCCCGGCCCGCATAGTCCGCGCCGAAGCCGCAGTTTCCGGACGAAGGGGCGTTGTATTCTTTACTAAGGTAGCCACCGCGGCCGGAGGCCGCACGCCCCCAGCCGGAGGGGCCGGAGTAGCCCGACGCGCCGCCCGGGACGGTGTCGCTGCCCCAGCTGCTGCCCCAGCCGCCCAGACGGGAGCGCTGCTCCAGCACCGGGCTGCGGGTCTCCTCGAGGTACTCCGGCTCGATCTCCCGGAGGAAGCGGCTCGGCTCGTTGCGCTGGGTGCGGCCATAGAGCATCCGGGTGACGCTGTTGGAGATGTACAGCTCCTTCTTGGCGCGGGTGATGCCGACATAGGCCAAGCGGCGCTCCTCCTCGAGGTCGGCCTCGGAATACTTGCTCATTTCACTGGGGAAGACCCCCTCTTCCATGCCAATGAGGAATACATAGGGAAACTCGAGGCCCTTGGCGGAGTGGATGGTCATGAGCACCACCTGATCGGCGCTCTCGTTGTAGCTGTCGATGTCGCTGATGAGGGCGATGTCCTCCAAATAGCCCTCCAGGGAGGCCTCCTCCCCGTGCTGGTCGCAGTAGCTCTTGACGTTGTTGACCAGCTGGCCGAGGTTCTGCAGGCGGTCGGCGGCGTCCTCATGGCCCTTGGCGGCGTCGGCCTCCAGCATGGCGCGGTAGCCTGTCAGCTCGATGACGTCGGCGGCGAACTCGTCCAGCGTCTTTGTTTCCAGCGACTCCTGCAATTTCTGGTAGATGTCCCAGAATTTATACAGCGGCGCGATGGCGCGGCTGAGCTTGGCGTACTGGTCGGCCTGCGAGATGACGTCCAGCATACTCACGCCCTGCTGGGCCGCGAGGTCGGCGATGACCTCGACAGTCGTTGCGCCAATTTTACGCGCAGGCTCGTTGATGATGCGGCGGAGGCGGATGTCGTCCCGGGGGTTGGCCACGATGGACATATAGGAGTGGATATCCTTGACCTCCTTGCGGTCGTTGAAGCGCTGGCCGCCCACGATCTTGTGGGGGATGCCGGCGCGGGTGAAATAGCTTTCGATGGGAGCCGACTGGGCGTTCATCCGGTAGAGGATGGCGTGGTCGCCGTAGCGGCAGCCTTCCTCGGAGACGTTTTTCTCGATGGTGTCGCCGATGAACTCGGCCTCTCCGAACTCGTCGCGGGCGGTGTAGACGGTGATCTTGGCCCCGGCGCCGGCGCTGGTCCAGAGATTTTTTCCTTTGCGGGCAGTGTTGTTTTGAATGACCTGGTTGGCCGCGCTGAGGATGTTTTGGGTGGAGCGGTAGTTCTGCTCGAGCCGGATGACGGTGGCGCCGGGGAAGGTCTGCTCGAAGTTTAAGATATTTTCGATGGTGGCGCCGCGAAACTTGTAGATGGACTGGTCGTCGTCGCCCACCACGCAGAGGTTTTGGTGGCCGGCGGCCAACAGGCGCACCAGCTCGAACTGGACGCGGTTGGTGTCTTGATACTCGTCGACCAGCACGTAGCGGTAGCGGTCCTGGTAGTAGCTGCGCACCTGCTCGTCGGCCTGCAGGATGCGCACCGTGTGGTAGATGATGTCGTCGAAATCCACCGCGTTGGCGGCTTTGAGCGCCTTTTGGTAGCGCTGGTAGATCTTGGCGATGGTGCGCTCCTTAAAGTCGGCATGGTCGCGGGCGGCGTTCTCCTCCGGGTCGACCATGCTGTCTTTCAGGCGGCCGATGGCCGACAGCACCGACTTGGGGGGGAACATCTTGTCGTCGATCTGCAGCTCGCGGAGCACTGTTTTGAGCAGGCGCACGGCGTCGTCGGTGTCGTAGATGGTGAAGTTGGAGGTAAAGCCCAGCCGGTCGATACAGCGGCGCAGGATGCGCACACAGGCCGAGTGGAAGGTGCTGGCCTGAATGTCGGCCGCGGCGTCGCCCACCATGGAAAAAAGGCGCTCTTTGAGCTCGCCGGCGGCCTTGTTGGTAAAGGTGATGGCCAAAATGTTCCAGGGGCGGGGGGCGGATACCGGCAGCAGGTCGGCGGTGGACTGGGGCAGCTGGGCGCCGCTGGCTATGGCCGCCTGCAGGGCGTCGATATCCTGCTGGGTGGGGGTGCCGTAAACTTCTTC
>OLQS01000658.1_pt1 | contig 22811 bp, 27 predicted proteins | sample 1672291 | NCBI WGS metagenome assembly OLQS01 (sample SAMEA3136668, study PRJEB25190) | human gut metagenome | biome: human gut; feature: human-associated habitat; material: faeces | place: Austria | collected 2013
TGTCATTTATACTGATGAAAAATGGCTGACATTCATTCTATCTCAAATCGTGCAATGATAATGCAATCATGTTATGAACCTCCACCCCTAACGGTAATCCTTATAGAGGTGGTATCTTTCGTAGTCGTAACGCTTTCGTCTTTCGAACCATGGCTGGCCGTTCGTACCTGCGTGGGTTGTTCATGCACCCATTATCCGTTCTGCCGGAATACTTTTTGGATTCAGTTCGTGGAACCCGAACACTTCTGGATCTTTCAAGAATGAAAAATCGCTGAATACTGACATACAGGCGCGCCGTTTCCATGCCGTTAGGAATGCTTTGCGGAGGATATTTGCGGCGCCGTTTAAGTCTGCGTTTACCAGCATCCCGTTTTTGCACCTGTACAATCCGCGTTTGATCCGTCTGCCGCTGAACACGGCATCCTGGTCGTCCCTGCCATAAGCCGGGATGCGGTCCCCGTCAACGAAAGAAGCTTTTGATGTATAGCTTTCTTCCTGATGCACACGGTCACAATGCCAGCCATTACCGCTTTGTACTCGATCATCTGCATCAGTCTGGTGACCGGCATCTGTACGAACTTCTGGTTATTCGTACTCCGCATCGCTGTACGCTGCTTCCACAGCTTATTCTGCCCAAGCACAAGGACGGATACGTCATGTTTTTTACAGAACCCGATGATACTGCGGCTGATCTTATGCATCTGGTCTTTCACAAAATTTTCATGGTGTGCGGAAAGCCGGTCCAGGTAATGTGATACGGCATGCATCCGTTCATGACCCTTTGTAATGACAGCGACCGCTTTGGCACGTTTTTTCGCAAAGAAATGATTTTCAGACAAGACCGCTCCGCCCTTGTAGATCGCAGATGAACCATCTGTAGCCACGATAGCTGCGAAGTTGTCTGTCCCAAAATCAATGGACGCGAGATTACCGCCGTCCGCAACGGATGGCGTGCCTGTGTATTCGACCGTCATACGGTATACTGCCCGTAAAACGGAACGATCTTGACTTCCTTTAAAACACAGTCTTCCGGCAGCTGGTCAACGTCCAGTCGGTTTTTTGTGCCGGGCAGTTTCAGTTCCTGCCCATACAGGACTGCGTCCTGGTTGGTCAGCGTAAACGTACAGGGTGCCTTCTTATAATGGGGTATCCGCGGCTTCCCTGTAAAACAGGAGGGATCCTTCTTATACGCATGGACTGCCTCAAGCCAGTTTTTAAAGTCTTGTACGGCCTGCCTGACGACCGCCTGCGCAGTCTGCATCGGAAGCCCGGTGAAGAAATCTGGGTTCTCAGTCACACGCATCAGCTTTTCGAGATGTGTGTAGCTGATGACCCTCCTGACATGAATGTCCGGATACGCTTTTTCAAGCATGTCCACTTCCGAAAAGACTTCCTTTTCGTTCTCAGACTGGGCGGGTTTGTCCCACCCCGTAAAGATCTGACGGATACGGAATAATGCCGCATTATATAAATGCCATGCAAGGGTGGCCCGTTCTTCGCAATAACGATATGACCATGAACTGGTGTTTTTGATTCGTTTCTGACAAACGGTATACATTGGGTGTACTCCTTGTAAACATAGTATTTATGTGCTATAAAAAATGGTACCGGAAACCGTATTTCTGATCCGACAGTTATTTTATAACTACGGTCGGTGAAAACAGTCTTCATAACGCGCAGGCATATATTCAATCCCAGACTTAAAATGGCCGGCGGCATTCACCCACGCCCATGTGGTGCTACGGCTCCTATGGACGTGGTACTCTGCCGGTGTTGATAGACCTATTATACTATGGGAACGAATTGAAATCAACGAAAGCAGAACATATATTCGAATAAATAATGCTGAATGAACTGGCACAGAAGTAGAAAGCATATATAAGTTTACATTTACGCCGTAAACGTAAACAATTAATGAAAAATATTCCGTGGATGCACAAAAATGGCCATAAGCAGAGGAACGGGTTGGAAAACCCCAGGAAGCTTCTTATAATAGAATTATAAATGAAAGCACACGCATGAATACAGGCAGCAGTTCCGTCAATATCCTTGAGCATTATTGTTGGGAAGATTACCTTCCCACAAATAATAGGGCAATACTTATGGATGTGATAAGGCGTATGTTATGATACGCAGAAATAGCTGCAGTTGGAAAGAATGGTGTTTGAGAAAACATAATGAGGGAGAAGAAGTAGTGAAGGGGAAAAAATCAAAGAAAAATACACAATGGATCAGCCTATACCGGGTTCGGCTGGAAAAAGATCGTGATTTAATGAAAAATCGTGGGACATTCAGCATTGCAGCTCCGGAAAATATTGTGGAAGTAATAAAGCCGGTTTTTGATGGGGTGGATCGGGAACAGTTTGTAGTTCTGTATCTCAATATGAAGCTGCATCCAATTGGCGTGGAGATCATCGCGATTGGGGGAAGCTATGCGTACAACGTGGAGATCAAAAACGTATTCAAAGGTGCAATTGTGGCCAATGCGGTAGCCATCGCGGTAGCCCATAATCATCCGAGCGGAGTACCAAAACCGTCCGAAGGAGATTTTACCTTAACACGCCAGATCGCATGGGCCGGGGAAATATTGGGAATCCGCTTAATGGATCATGTGATCATCGGCGAAGATACATTTTACAGCATGAAAAAGGAAAATCCAGGTGTGCCGTTGACCGACATAGGATTAAGCCAGGATGAAGAAGCAGGTGAATAAAGAAACCATGCTGGAACAATACGGGGATTTTATTGAGAAAGGAAATGGCTGAACTTAAAGGTTTTGATTATTGTTTATTTATGGCCATGCATGAAAGTGGATTTTTGCTTGGAAATTCTATAAATGGACGATAGGATAGTGGTTTCAAACTATTCGTTAAACACCGGTTTAACGAATAGTTTGAAATGAAGAGAGGTTATTCCCGATTTAAACCGACTTCCTGTGTGGTGCAATCACCGCCATATCTGGATCTTCACCCTCTTTTATTTTATCACCCGTTCTACTTGGCATTAAGACATTCGATTAAGTCTACTGGTTTTTCAGTGATACTTTCCGACACTTCCAGATTATCACTAAGAATATTTATGTGCCAGGAAGAAGTAAATTCATCATATTCAATACCTGTTACATTTTCCGAACGTTCTGCAAGAGCCTGCCGGCGTTCCTCTGCTTTTTCCTTCAGCACGCTAAGCATATCTTTTTCTGTTCCACAAAATGAATAGAATGAAACGATGCAGTCACAATCTGCAACGATAATAATATAGTTCATCAAATATTTCCTCCTGGAACGGGATTTGTCAAGGATAATTTTCACTTTTGGAAAAATAAGTATCCGCTTAGAAGGAGCCTTGGCTTTACCTGACCAATTATTTGAAAGATGGCAGACTAGAAATCTCCAACAACCGTGCGGAAAGAAGTATCAAGCCCTTCGTCATTGACCGAAAGAACTTCCTGTTCGCCAATACACCAAAGGGAGCCACCGGCAGTGCAGTTATGTTCTGCCTGATCCAGACGGCCAAACAAAAAAGGCCCTGCCTTGCATAACACAAAGGCGGGCCTTTTCCACGGTCTGAAGAAATATCATTCATGTTTGATATTACCTTTATCAACATTCTCGTTGATGATTTCTTCTGTATATCGTGTTAGTTAAACAACCTGGACTCCATCCGAAATATGGGACAATTTACCCAATATAATAGAGCCATCAACACAGACGGAGTGATTACGATGGCAAGAAACAAACTGGTGGACATGATCGGCAGGCTGAGCGAGGAGCAGGTGGAGCGGCTCAGTGGGATCGCAATGGAATATCTCGACCTCAATACTGAGGTTGAGGACACTACTCCCAAAAGCTGCCCCTGCTGCGGTGCGGCTAACGCCCACTTTATCAAGCGCGGATTCTCCGGGCGGAAGCAGCGGTATCAGTGCAAGAGCTGCAGCAAGAGATTTACCTTCGATGCCGGTAAGCTCACTGCCTACTCCCACCAGACGGAGGAAGCATGGGCGACCTTCATCCGGGATACCCTCTCGCTGAAAAGTCTGGACGAGTGCGCCGCAAACATTTCCGTTTCCCACCCCACTGCGTTCAATATGCGCCACAAGCTTCTGTCCTTTCTGGAGGAAGCACTTAAGGGCGGCGAATTGCTGGAGGGCATCGTGGAGGCGGATGAGGCATATGTACTGGAATCCCGGAAAGGGATTCCGGTAACCAACAGAAAACCGAGAAAACACGGCGAATCCGCAACGAAACGCGGCCTTTCCGACGAGCAGATGTGCATTTGCGTTGCCGCTGACCGGGAGGGTCGCGTTGTTGCGCGCTGCGTCAACCGGGCCAAGCCCACCTCCGAGAACATCCAGGAAGCCCTCGGCGCACGAATCGGCGAGAACGGCGTGTTCCTGTGCGACGGAGCCACGGCTTATAACAAGCTGATCGAAGCAAAGAAGTGCCAGAAGATCGTGCTGAACACCCACAAGGATTACAACAAAGCCTACCATCTGAACACCGTCAACGGTCTGCATAGCCGCCTGAAGGCGATGCTGTACCGTTACCGTGGTGTGTCCAGCAAATACCTCAACCGCTACCTCGCACTGTTCACCGCACTGGAACAGGCGGGGCGTTCTGTGTTCCACCCGGAGGTGGATTCCATCCGACAGCTTATTGCCAAGGTAAATGCCGTCAGACGTGTCCGAATGCTATCTGTTGAGACGGTATTGACATTTTGACGGTCAAGTCCAGATTGTTTAACTTACACGCTGTATATTTCCATATTTTCTCATAACCAAGCGCAGTCGTTTTTTGTCTGTCAACAACTTTTGCCTTCGTTACCTTGTGGGCACGCCAATCCATACCACCATTAGAATGATTCAGAAGCAGGGGCTGAAAGTTATCCATTGCCCTGGCAAACCGTGCCTCTGCTGATTTACAAGCTTCGAATTCTTCAAACAACGCCCGAAGCTCACTGCATTGATCCTCCGGAAGCATACCAAAGATTCTCTCTGCAGCACGCTGCTCACGCTCTTTCTGCGTTTGCAAACCATCTGTATCATAAGCATATGTATCGCCCGCGTCAATTTCAACAATATCGTGGATCAGCGCCATCATCATGGCCTTGGCAACATCGATTTCTTTGTTGGAGTACTCCTTTAGAAGATAGATCATCATTGCCATATGCCATGCATGCTCTGCATCGTTTTCTCGTCTACTGTACCCAGTAAGATGAGTCTGCCGTAGTATATTCTTTTCCTTGTCTGCTTCCAGAATAAAGGACAGCTGTTTTTCAAAGCGTTCTCTATTCATTCGGATTGACCTCCCATCAAATTTCAGGCACAATATAGCCCCTCTCAGCAAGGGCAGCTTCAATGCGATCAAGGGTTGTTTCATCATCCGCCCGAACGGTGTGATAGTGATATCCTCCTGTTACATGCATTAGTTCGGTAGATTGTCCCGTTCGCACACCCTCCAGGAATTGCTTAATGTGAAGCTTGGAAAAAATATCGAGCATTGCTTCTATTTTTCCGTACACCTTGTGCCACACAAACACATCAACCACCGTACCGCCGAGGTCAACAATACAAGATAGCTCATCCTCCGTCTGTTCTGTTGTATGACGAACCTTAAATACTCGCTCAGCTAGTGGGGATTTGCGCATGATGTAACCCTGACTTGTAGAAAGTATCTCGTATCCCATTGCCTTCAGCACAGTAATGTCCTGTACAATGATTTGACGGGATATGTCAAATTCCCGCGCAAGTTCGCTGCCTGAAATCGGCCCTTCGGCTGACAGAAGGAGGTTTACGATTGCTTTTCTTCTTTCGGCTACCTTCATGGAATCCTCCTTAAATTGCGTGTAGATTTTTCAGAGATAAGTCGAGTATGGGAGAGGAGTGGGTAAGCGCACCGCTGGAAATATAATCCACACCAATATTGACGAGTTTTTCCACATTTTCTCTGGTTACGTTACCGCTGCACTCTGTTTCAGCCTTACCACGGCAAAGCACAACTGCTTTTTTCATATCCTCTACACTCATATTGTCAAGCATGATGATATCCGCACCGGCTTCCAGTGCTTCCATCAGCATCTCAAGGTTCTCCACCTCAATCTCAATTTTACGAACGAAGGGTGCATATTCCTTTGCCATTGCGATAGCTTTCTTCACACCGCCTGCTGCACCGATATGGTTATCCTTCAGCAGAATGCCATCACTGAGGTTGTATCTGTGATTGCAGCCACCGCCAACCTTGACCGCGTATTTTTCAAAGATTCGCATGTTGGGGGTTGTCTTTCTGGTATCTAAGAGCTTGGTTTTTGTTCCTTTGAGCAGATCGGCAATTCCCCTGGTGTAGGTTGCGATACCGCTCATTCGCTGCAGGTAGTTGAGCGCAGTTCTCTCACCAGAAAGCAGGACCCGGATATCGCCGTGAACCAAGCCAATCTTCTCGCCCTTCTTCACAATATCGCCATCCTTGCAATAGAAGGTAACCTGTGTCTTTTCATCCAGAAGCTCAAAAACCCGCTTAAACACATCCAGACCTGCAATCACGCCGTCCTGTTTGCAGATCAAGTCAACCTCACCGGCCTGATAACAGGGCATCACAGAATTAGTGGTAATATCCTCGCTTGTAATATCCTCTCTCAGTGCCTGCAGGATCAGTTCATCTGCGTTCATTTTCATCGTTATATTATTCATGGCTGAATCGCTCCTTCTCAATTGCCGCAAGAACGGCTTCTTTATATTCTTCTTTATAATTTTTGTATTGTCCCTTGTCAATAGTGATTTTCTTTTCCGTTGCCAGTGCCGTGTATCCTTCCGTAATATGGCGCGCGGCGCGCTTTGCAAATACCAGGCTTTCCAGCAGTGAGTTGCTTGCCAGTCGATTTCTGCCGTGAACACCGTTGCAGGCAGTCTCTCCTGCCGCGTACAAACGGTTCATGGAAGTTTTACTGTATCTGTCAACATCGATACCGCCCATAAAATAATGCTGCGACGGTACTACCGGAATTGGTTCTTTTGTCGCGTCGTAACCCTCGTCCAAACAGCGCTGATAAATATTGGGAAAATGGGTTCTGATTTCTTCCTCCGGAATCGGTGCCATAGAGAGCCAAACATGCTTGCTCCCTTCCTTTTTCATCTCCGCAAAAATGGCGTTGGCAACCACATCTCGAGGCAGCAGCTCATTGACGAAACGCTCGCCCTTTCCATTTAGAAGTACCGCTCCTTCTCCGCGCACTGACTCAGAGATCAAAAACTCCCGGCCTTCTTTTTCTGAATAAAGTGTGGTGGGATGAATCTGAATATAGTCGATGTGCTTAAGCTTGATGCCGTATTTCAGAGCAAGGGCAATTGCGTCTCCTGTCAGGTGTCTGTAGTTGGTGGAGTGTTCAAAAACACCGCCGATGCCGCCTGTCGCAAGCACTGTGTAATCTGCCTGAATCGCAGAATAGTTGCCGTTTTCATCGTGCCCAATGATGCCGTGGCATTCGTTGCCCTCACAGATGAGGTCCACCATTGTATAATCTTCGATAATGGTGATGTTTTCTTTGTTTCTCGCCGTTTCAAGAAGGTGGGATGTAATTTCCTTGCCGGTTTCATCCTCGTGGAACAAGATACGAGGATGGGAGTGGACACCTTCTCTTGTGTATGTAAATTCCTTGCCGTTTCTTTCAAAGCGAACGCCAATGGATACCAGGTCTGCAATCACATCCTGGGAAGAACGGATCATAATGTGGACAGAATCGGGGTTATTTTCATAGTGTCCGGCTTTCATCGTGTCTTCATAAAAAGCATCGTAATCATTTTCATCACGCAAAACGCAGATACCGCCCTGGGCCAGATAGGAGTCGCTTTTGCTGGCTTTGTTCTTTGTTACAACCACTATGTTTTTTTCCTGAGGGAAATTCAGTGCGCAGTAAAGACCTGCTACACCGCTTCCTACAACCAAAATGTCTGTCTTCATTCCATCACCTAGCCAATTCCAGCATTGCGTTAAGAGGGATAAGCGAGGTTTCACGCAATTCATCGTTTGCTGTAATTTCGTTTTCTTCCGTTTTTAAAACATGCAGAAGCTTTTCCAGCGTATTGAGCTTCATATCTGCACAGCAGGGACGGTTTTGAGGGAAATAAAATTTCTTCGCAGGATTATCGCTCCTGAGCTTATATTCCACACCGTCCTCGGTACAAATGATGAATTCATCGCAGGCGCTTGCAGATGCATAGGAAATAATATCCGAAGTACTTCCGATATAATCAGAGAGTGCCAGAATTTCCGGTTCACATTCAGGATGGGTCAGTACCTGCGCATTGGGGTGCTTCAGTTTTGCGTCCATAACCTCTTTTACAGTGATGGCCCCATGAACAGGACAGTAACCGTCATTTAGAATAATATTCTTTTCAGGAACTTTCTGCGCAATAAAGCTACCCAGATTCTTATCGGGGATAAAGAAAATGTTCCGGTTTGGCAGGGATTTGACGATAGAAATAGCGTTGGAGGATGTAACACAAACATCACTTTTTGCTTTGAGTTCTGCCGTGGAATTGATGTAACACACAACGGCAAGATCCTCGTACTTGCTTCTCATCTGCTCAATCTTGCCTGGGGCAACCATATGGGCCATAGGGCAGTCTGCCGTGAGATCAGGCACCAGGACCTTCTTGTCGGGATTAAGAATTTTTGCGCTTTCACCCATAAAACTCACGCCGCAGAACACAATGATGTCAGCGTTGGTTTTCTTTGCGATTTTTGCAAGGTAGAAAGAATCGCCAACAAAATCAGCAATTTCCTGTACCTCAGCTGGCGCATAGTAATGTGCTAGAATGACCGCATTTTTCTCTTCTTTCAATTGCAGTATTTCTCTGACTATTTGAGTTTTCATAATCGACCTCGTTATGTAAGCATTTTGATTGCGTTAATATAGCACAAAAATTGTCAGGTGTCAAGTTTTCTGTAAAGTTATTGTCAATGTTACAACTAAAATCATGGAAAATGTATTTTCAAAATCCGCAGAAAATAAAAAAAGCTGGGCAGCACCTTATGTTTGGTGCTGCCCATGTGTTTACCGATCCCGGTCCATCTCTTCCTTGCGGAGTGTGGTCTGTTCTTGCTGGTGATTGCGAATCCTCTCTAGGACAGAACGGGATTTCTCATATTCACCCAGCATTTTGGAAACATCCTGTCTAGCTTCCGCCATGGTAAGAGGACTGTACTGCGTATCATAAGCAGCTTGGATTCTGGAAACGGTGGAGCGATCCATATCCGGACGCAGTTCCAGCCGTGCATCGTTCAATTCCTCTGCATCAAATTCTGTCGACTGCGCTTCCAGTTCCCGGTACTGCTGCAAGGCAGATTCCAGTTCCGCAGAATATTTGCTTTCCTGCTCGTCCAGCTTTTTCAGCGCTGCTTCCATGGTGGAAATATCTTTCTTCACATCGCCCATAGCTGCATCGTCGGCTAAGTCCAGGGAATGCAAAAGCATTGCTTTTTCGGAACGCAGTTCCTCAATATCTTCTGCCAGGGTAGCGATCTGCTTTGCCAGATCTTGCCGCTTGGCAAGATTCCAAACAGGTGTAGACTTGCGTTCATCCAGTAAGAGATTTCTCTGTTTGGTCTTAGCCTTTATCTGTTTTACCAACCTGAGATAGCGTTTCAGTTCGGGCCGGAGTATAGTTAATCTCTCATTCACTTTTCTTTTACCGGCAGCAATATGAAGAAACTGATACCGGAAGATAATCATATTCTGCCGCAGGGTTTCCAGGTTCTCCGCCATAGCAGGCAGCGTATTTTTGACGGTCTGCATCAGCTTTTTGGCCGTTGCTTTCAACTCCCGGAGCAGGGCATTGTCCGCCTTGATCTGCCGGTTCAGTTCGCACTGGTCAGAAATAATGCCTTTTTTCTCCATGGCTCTGGCAACCACACCCTCATGGACCGTAGGCCGTTCCAGCAGGCCACGTTCAGCATGGCTGCGATGGTCGATGCGTTCTTCGTGCCCGGTGCGCTCCAGATGCCGGTTTGTCACATCAGCCCATGCAGCCCGCCACAGGACAAGCTGCTCGTCGCTGTTCCATCGTTCTGTGATGGGATTCTGCCTGCCGAATTTGGTGCTTTTGGGGTACTTGGACACCCGTTCATAGCCCTGTGCCTGCGCAGCGGAAGGGGTCATATACACCTTCTTTTTGCCGACCTTGTACTGGTACTGCTTCTCCCATCCATCGGCCTGTGCCTGCTTGAACTCAGCGGCGGTAAAGCCCCGTTCCTCTCCGTCTTTGACGCAGAGATATTCTTTCTCGGTCTTGTACTGCCATTTTCCATGTTCGTCCAGCGGGCGCACCGTCAGCAGGATGTGGGCATGGGGATTGTGTCCGGGAGGATATGGGTCATGGATGGCAGCATCAGCGCACATTCCGTCTGCCACAAATTGCTCCTTGATGAAATCTTGCAGGAGCTGGATTTGTTACTCTCGGCTCAATTCTATGGGCAGTGCCGCCACAAATTCACGGGCGAGGCGGCTGTCCTTTGCGGTTTCGGTTTCCTCCACAGCGTTCCACAGGGTTTCCCGATCCTGCCACTCTGTGGGGGCGGTGGCTGGCAGAAAAACCTGCCGCCACCCAAGGCCCTGTTTGCGGGTGTAGTCATGCTGGACCCCGTCGTACTCGTTGAGCATCCGGGAACAGCTCAGATAGGCCGCAGCAGCCACGGCGGAGCGTCCGGCTCCACGGCTGACCATCTTGGCTTCCAAATGATAAATTGCCATAAATCACCTTGTCCTTTCTAAAGGGGCGCTGAAATATCTCACCCCTTTTTTGCAAAAGAGCGTCGTAAATCACGACACCCTAACAACAGGGGTGTAACGATTCGTTACACCCCTGTATCTGTGTCAAGCTGCCAGTGGCAGGTTGACGCAGGCAGGCGGCGGGATGGGGTGGCAATATACCACCCCATGAACAGGGGGGCCAGAATGGAAACCCCTGCGCCGACTGCGTGGGCAAGGCTGGCAATTTGGCAGAAATGCAGCCTTGTCCAGCGGCTCCCGCAGGAGCCGCAATCCCCCTCGGAGAGCGCACGTGCCCGACCAACGGGAGGGCTACCACCGCCTGCTTTAGCAGGTGGTGAGTAAGTGCGCCCTTCGGGATAAAAAAGAGGAAGGCCCCCGGTTTCCCGGAGACCTCCCAGCCGTTTTCAATCGTGTCCTGCCAGCTTTCGCCGCAGGTATTCTTCCAGATTGTCAAGCCCTACCGCCTGTACTTCCGGCAGCACTTTTTCCAGTACAGCGCCCTCCTGAATGAGCCGCCTTGTCCGAGCTTTTCGCTCCTTTATCCGGTCCCGTGCCTGGGCTTCCTCCAAGCGGTGCTTTGCCTGCAACAGTTTCTTTTCTTCACTTGTCATAGGTTTACCTCCGTTTCTGCCAGATCAGCTCATACCCCAGCACGTCGGCCAGCTCCACAACCTCCTTGTAACGGATGGATTCCCGCTGGAGTTTGGCGGACAGGTTAGAAACGCTGTCCGACCAGCCGTATTCCTCATGGAGCCGGTCAACCAGCTCCTGCATGGTGTATCCGGCCCGGACGATCTGTGCCTTGATCTCGTTGCGTACCGTCATAATAAAAAATCCTCCTAAATTCACTTGATAAAAAAAGCGAAGCGGGTACGCCCTCGGGCATAACCGCTTCGCTGTGTGGTGAAAAATTCCCTTGCCAACAAATCCGTTCAGAATTGCCGGTGTGATGTCCTGCCCATAGGTCGCACCTTCCGACTTTTCCGTTCCGTGTGACTTGGCTTGAAACCGTGCATTTTCCCATGATTCCATGTACCCGGTTCACCGGGACGAGAAGCACGGTTTCGCAAAATGATTTCTTCCAACCGTCAAATATTTTTCGATTCCCACTCGCCTTGATTTAGCATGGAGATTTGACCGGTGATTCTGACTACCATAGCCGCCGAATTGCTATAAAAGGGAGAACAAGGGTTAATCAAAGCGTACGTACGTACACGGTTCAGCGCCGCCATTCCTCCGGCACATCTTCCGGTACGTACGTACGCATCGAATCACCAGAAAACACTGATATATGATTTCTCACCAATACCTCAATCCCCAGAAAGCCACGCACCCTCCGTCCAGCTGTGTTGGTCACATTATTGCAGTATTCCAGATTGTAGCGGCTCTGGCAAGCGATCAGGGCTTCGCTGAAGCTGCGGGGCTTCAGGGCAGGCAGGTTGTTCTCGGTGCAGTAAATCTGGTATGCCTCATACAGCTCTTTGGAGCTGGCAGATAAATCGGCCTTCAGGCGAACATACCCGTCTGAATCCAGAAAATCATAGACATTGTTGTTGTCCCGTTTGACTGCTTCCCGGTTTTCTCTGGTGCGGTCACTTTCGGTGAACTTGAAGTTGTTGGCGGCCAGCCGCTGTAATCCCTCAAAAGCCCACAGCAGAATGCCCTCCACCTCGGCTTTCATCTTCTCGGCAAGGTCGGGATCATCCACACGGCCAGCTGTTTTTTCTTTCGTGGTCAGCACCAGCTGGCGGCGGTAAAATCCGTCGCTGCGGTCAAACAGCGCCTGCAAATCTCCGTTGGAGAATGCTAACAGCCGGGCGCACATCCATCCCTGATAGCTCTGTTTGCCCTTGCGCTCCAAATCCATCTTGCCCTGGGCGGTGACAATGGATTTCACATAGTTGGTCTGGCGCAGGGCCTCCATCCGCATATCGTCGTCCACGCACAGGAGGATATGTTCCAGGTCAGCACGGGCAAAACGGTTCTCGGATATTTTCCCGATGCTGCCATCCTTCATGTTGGAGCCGAACAAAGTTCCCAGAACAGCGCCGATCTGCGACTTGCCCTCGCCGCCGCTGCCCTTAATGACCATCATCCGTTGTCCCTTGTTGCTGGGAATCAGGCAGTAGCCGATATATTCCTGCAAGGTTGGGATGTCCTCCGGGTAGAGAAGGCCATCCAGAAATTGCAGCCAGAGGGCAGGCTTTGGGGCGTTGGAGTTGTAGGCCACGGGGAAACGGTTGCGGACGATTTTCGGCTTTCCCTCCGCAAAGGTCCCATCCAGAAAAAGCGTCCCATTGGAAAGGTGAATCCGGTCCGGCTCCGGGGGAAAATCCTCTGCCAGTGCCGCCAGCTTCATCAGCTCCACAATGTTGCTGATTTTGCGGGGAATGTTGCTGACCGCACAGTATTTCAGCTCTTCAAAAATCTCTCCCCGCAGGGGCAACTCATCAGTCACACGGCCTTCGGGCGTGAAAAAAGCCCCGTTTGTGAAGATGATCTTGTGCGTCTGCAAGAACTCCTCACAAAACAGGGCTTCGTTGATGCTTTTTCCATCGAACCAGACGGGCATCCTGTCAGGCTGCGCTTTGTTTTTCATGGGCGTCGTCCTCCTTTTTCAGCCTGTCCAGCCGTTCCTCCAAACCGGCGATTAGGCCGTCCTTGTTTAGCCTGTCTACAATTTTCACCCGCTGTTCCAGCTCGGCGGCAATGAGCAAATCCGCCAGATATTCCACATAGTCCAGCATCTGACAGGCTTCCACAAACCGGTCATCTAAACTGTCATCTGGATTGGATGGGGCATGGTTCTGTTTCCAATCTTCCAAAAGATGCAGATAATCGCACAATACCCGCAGGCAGCGCACTTCCTCCTGCCGGTATGCTTTCAGCAAAGGACGCTCCGGTTTGGGCATGGAAGCTGCCGCCGGTGGTTTGTCCGGGCCAATCCCAAAATCCTGCGCCAGCTTCTGGGCTGCCTCGTAACTGCACAGACCAAACAACCTCGCCACAAGGTCGATCACATCGCCGGTGGCCCCGCATCCGAAGCAGTAAAAGTATCTCTCGTTCAGCTTCATGCTGGGGTGCCGGTCCTCATGGAACGGACAGCTGCACATCCCGTTTCGGCTGACTTGCAGCCCATAGTGTTCCGCCGCATCCAGCACACAAATATTCTGTTTTACCAGTTCAAACAGTGTCATAAAAAATCCCTCCGTTTCAGGGCATAAAAAAAGTGGCCTGCCGGTTTATTTGGGCAGGCCGCAGTCCTTATGGAGTTTGTGATATTTCCGTTTCTTTGGCTTTCCGCTTTTCCTGCCGGTAGAACTTCTCCCGGCAGGCGGGTTTGCAAAATTTGGCGTTGGGGCGGACAGACTGGAACGGCTCTCCGCAGCACTGGCACACCAGCTGGTACGGTTCACCCGGAACGATCAGCCCCTCGGCAATCTTCTGTTTGCGCTCCTTCTGGCGCAGATATTTTTCATGGTCACGGATGCGCTTCTGGCGGCGCTTTTCCTCCGCAGCCAGTTCTTCCTCGGTGGGTTCAGGCATGGGCACTTCAAATTTCCCGATGAAATTCAGGTAAATCTCAATTTCCTGCACCCGTTCCCCGGTGCTTCTGTCCGGGGCATGGACCAGAATTTTCTCCACAAATTCATGGATCATGGGGGCGGTCAGCTCGGTGAAATCCGTATATTTCTGTGCCAGCGCCAGAAAGTGGCTGGCACGGTCAGTGTCCTCATGAAACTGGTCCAGTTGCGCCTGCTCGGAGGCAAGCAGCTGTTCCAGCTCGGCCTGTTCCTTTTCATACTCCGCACACAGCAGCTCGAACCGCTTTTCCTCCAGTTTGCCCATGGCATAGGTTTCATACAGCTTTTTAATCAGCACATCAAGCTCGGCGCTGCGCCTGCGCTCCTTAGCGACCTTGCGTTTCAGCTCCTTTGCCGCTTCCTGCTGGCGAACCTGTGAAATGCTGCGAACCTTCTGAATAAATTCCTCTTTGTTCTGAATAGCATAGCTGGCGGTGGTGCGGATGGTTTCCAGAATCAGGGCATTCAGAGCCTTAGTGCTGACCGTGTGAGAAGAACACATCTGTGTCTCTCGCTCAAAGGTCAGGGTGTAGGTGGAGCAGTTATAAAAGTCGGTTCCATACTCCCGCCCGTCCTTTTTGCGTTTACCTCGGTGGTTATACATCTTGGCTCCGCAGTCAACACAGAACACAAGGCCGGTCAGGGGATTGGCGACGCCGGTGGTATCTGTCCGGCGCACCGTCCGCTTCACCTGCTGGGCAAGCTGCCAGGTTTCCGGGTCAACAATGGCCTCGTGGGTGTTCTCAAAAATCAGCCAGTCGGACGGGTCATTTTTTACCCGCTTATCCCGGTAGGACTTTTTGGAGGAACGGAAATTGACGGTGTGCCCCATATACTCCGGCTTGGTCAGCATGGAACTGACCGTGAAGCCGTACCAGTCATAGGGGCGGCTGGTGTCCACGGTATTTTTTCGGCTGCCTCTGCCGTTTCGTGCCAGATAATAGGCGGGGCACTCCACCTTTTCCTGTGTGAGTATCTTGGCGATCTCATGGGGGCCGTGCCCCTCCACCGCAAGCAGGAAGATCCGCCGCACCACAGCGGCGGCTTCCTCGTCCACCAGCCAGTGGTCCTTGTCCTCCGGGTCTTTTTTGTAGCCATAGATGGCGTTGTTGGTGGTGGGCTTGCCTGCCTTCCCCTTAACACGGTATGCTGCCGAAACCTTTTTGGACTGGTCACGCAGATACCATTCGTTCATGATATTGAGAAAGTGAGCAAACTCGCCGCTGTCCTGTTCCTCGCTGTCAATGTTATTGGCGACAGCTACAAAATGAACCCCATTCTGCCGGAACATTACCTCGGTGTAAAAGCCGGTTTGCAGGTAATTTCTGCCGATCCGACTTAGGTCCTTACACAGCAGATGAGCCACCTTTCCCGCCTCAATGTCCGCCACAAGGCGCTTCCATGCGGGACGGTCAAAGTTGCCGCCGGACCACCCATCGTCTGTGTAGTGGACGATATTGGTGTAGCCCCGCTGTGCTGCATAGCTTTCGAGATAACGTTTCTGGTTCAGAATGGAGTTCGAGTCGCCCGTGAGGTCATCGTCACGGGACAGGCGCTCATAGAGCGCAGTGATTTTTTCTTCCGTCTGTCTGTTTGCCATATCAGGCGCTCCTTTCAGACGGACGGCTCATTTGTGGCAGTTCCATTATACCACATTCCGGCTGGTTTGCCAGCCCGTCATTGCGGATCAGCCGCAAAATCTTATCTTCCATCGTTTCCTCGGCGGTCTCGCTGAGGTAGACACGAACTTTATAGGTGGTGTTGCCAATGTGCCGGGTCAAAAACACGGCGTTTTTATCTGCCATAGAACCTCTCTTTCTTGCGCTTTCAGCGCATCCGGTGTATACTGTTGTTATAGTTCCGTTGCCTGTAACCTGCGATTATGTTACTACTTTTTTGTGTCAAGCCTGAACATGGCGAAAGCCCCCTTTCTCCTGCGTGAACGAGCAAATGTAACCTAAGTAACTTGTTTTTAGATTACTCTTTCACTAATAGGAGAAATCCGGGGCGCAAAACGGAACCATTTTTGAAAAATCGCAAAATATTTTTTTGAAAAGAGGTGGGGTCATGGCGTATCTGTCTGATGACGAGCTTCTGGATACCGAGGGTGGCTTCACCGGATGGGACGATGGGACAGGCACTGGTGCGGCGGAGGAAACGCTGGAACAGGCGCTTGCGGAAGAACGTCTGGCCGAGCTGGAGCAGGACGAGCATCCCATCGACTATGAAGCGGAGCTGGAGGACGAGGAAGAAGAAGCCGCCCCGGTCAGCGAAAAGCGGCTGAAACGGGAGCTGCGGGCCGAAGCCATGCGTCGGCTGGAGGAAGCAGCCCGCACCGAAAAGGACTTCCGGGTCGTGGTGGAGGAATGGAACAAGCTGGACCGGAACCGGGAGCGCCGGGAACGGGACCACGAAAACCTCCGTGGGGACATGCCGCTGGAATATCAGGCGGTGCCTGAACCGAAGCTCATCCCCCGTTGGATGAACAATCCCACATACCGGCAGCTGATGGCCGGGGATTTTCTGGACATCCTGTTTGACTGTCCCTATGAGATGCACAACCTGACCGCCGACGCCTTTGTTTCCCGCATGGTGGAGGAACTGAGCGAGGAACACAAGGAAGTCCTGTATTTTCTCTCTCTGCGGCTGTACAGCACCACCCGGCTTGCCGCTGTTCGTGGGCAGACTGACCGCAACATACGCAAGCTGCGGAAAACCATACACAAGAAATTGCAGTGCCAGATGTATGACCATCTGTGCGGTAAGCAGGAGCATGGCGGCGGTTTGACCTTGCGGGAGCGCCAGTTTTTGGAGGAATACTCGAAAATCGCAAGAAAACAGGGTAAGGATGCCATGATCCGGCGGGAGAATAGGACCAAACGCAGAAAAAAGAAAAACCGCCCCTGATTGCAGGGACGATGGAACAGAGAGGGCGTGTATGATGAAAAATTTATTTGAACAATCCCGTTCCCATTGGGTGCGGTACGATCATTACGAGCTGAAAACAGTGGAAGATGGTAAGCGATACATTACCCCCGGCAAGAACGCAAAGCCGGATGTCTACAACCCTTTGAAAGAGGTCCCAAACATTGTGCTGGATGCGCTGAATGTGGGGATGCTGATGATGGGGCGCAAGCCGGAGGCAGAAGTGGAAAAGGCAGTGATGGAGTTTGTCACCCGGTACGGCCTGCTGGGGCTGATGACCGCCCTGCCTACCACACCGTCCTTTATGGACTATGAAGCGGTATACCTGCCCAAAAACCACTTTATCAAGGAAGAATCCATGGCGACAGACAAATATCTGTCCCTGTTTTACCCCTTTGACCAGCTGGACTTGGTGAAGAAAGGCATTGAATCCACATGGAATGTGTCGGGTGACCGGACAATGGTTGCCCTGACCATGACTTTCATGGACGAGCCGATGGCGAAGAATATGAGCTTCCAGCGGGAATATGCGGAACCCTATGACTGGGTTGCCCAGCAGTTCAAGGACTGGGCCTTTACCTTGACCACCGCCATCCTGTACTACAATGACTATGATTCCATCGACGAGGACGCAAGGGGGCTGTACCGCAAAGCTATGGCTGCATTTGGTGGGATTGCTCCCAACTACCACATTGAACTTCTGGATAGACCCACTATCTATTGGGATTTTCACTCCCTGCTGCTGGGCATCCAGATGATGTTCAGCTTCATGCTGGTGGACGGTGACCAGCCCCTGCGCCTGTGCAAGCACTGCCAGAAGGTGTTCCTGGGCAGCCGGTCCAACGCCGCCTTTTGCAGCCCACGGTGCAAGAACCAGTACAATGTCTACAAGAGCCGGGGAAAGAACCGTACGGATGGAGGTGACGAGGAATGAGTGAGGAACAGGGACTGACCCCGTATGAAATCAGAGAAATCCTCTTTTACAAGACCGAAAATGGAGAAGTGCGGGTGGAAATCCTGCTCTTTCAGGAAAATCTCTGGCTGACACAGGCAAAAATGGCAGAGCTGTTCGAGGTGCAGAAAGCGGCTATTTCCAAACATCTGAAAAACATTTTTGAATCCGGCGAACTGAGCGAGGATTCAGTTGTTTCCAAAATGGAAACAACTGCGGCGGACGGAAAACGGTATCAGACCAACTATTACAATCTGGACGCCATTATCGCTGTGGGGTATCGTGTGAACTCCAAAAAGGCGACCATGTTCCGCATTTGGGCGAACAGAGTATTGAAAGAGTTCATCATCAAAGGTTATGTGATGAATGATGCACGGCTGCGGGAGCCGGAGAACTTTTTCGGCAAGGATTATTTCGAGGAACAGCTGGAGCGTATCCGGGACATCCGGGCCAGCGAGAGAAGATTCTACCAGAAAATCACAGACATATATTCCCAGTGCAGCGCCGACTACGATGTGGAAAGCCCCATCACAAAGGAGTTTTTCGCCACGGTGCAGAATAAGCTCCACTATGCGGTCACCCATCATACCGCCGCCGAGATCGTATATGGCCGTGCCGACAGCACCAAGCCCAACATGGGGCTTACCACATGGAAAAACGCCCCCAAAGGCCGTATCCGCAAATCGGATGTCACCGTCGCCAAAAACTATCTGAACGAAACAGAAATGCGAAACCTGAACGAGATCGTCACCATGTATCTGGACTATGCGGAACGGCAGGCCCGCCGGGGAAATGTCATGTATATGGCCGATTGGGTCAAGCGGCTTGACGCATTTTTACAGTTCAACGAGGAAGATATTCTGCATGATAAGGGCAAGGTGACCGCCGCCATTGCCAAAGCCTTTGCCGAGAAAGAGTTTGAAAAGTTCCGAGTTTTGCAGGATCGGACCTATCAGAGCGACTTTGACAGGCTGGTTGCGGAAACTTCGGATGATTTGACAGAATAACCATATACACAGAAAGCCCACGCCACCGGTTCTCTTTCCGGCTGCGTGGGCTTTTTCGGCCATCGCTTATTTCTTGTTTTGCAGCTGTTCATGGGCTTCCTGTTGGACGATCAGCCCCGCCGAAAAGCCATACTTGAAATGGCTCTCACTTTCCTCGCACTGAGCGATAGCGTTCTGCGCCCGGAGTTCCTCCACCAGAGCATAGTCCTCTTTGCTGAGCCGCTGGGATAACTGCTCCATCAACGCCGCACAGGTTTGGATCGCCTTGCGGTATTCCGGGGACGTGGGCACTACTGTTTCACAGGGATAAAACTCTCCGTTATACATGGCCTTCAAAATCATTGCGTTCCCTCCCTCAACAGTAGACCAGTTCAGCCAGGATGATTTCCTCGGCCCTGTTGTGGATGGAGTTCATGGAGCGCACCCATGCCATCTGGTCGGCAGCTTTCAGGGCTTCTGTGACGCTCTCTTGCTGCATCATGACTTTTTCGATAATTTCCAGACGCTCCCGGCAGGCGGTGTCGATTTCCTCCAAATGGGGAAACAGCTTTTCAGTGACAATGAGATCGGTATACAGAATGGGCCGGCGTTCTTTTAAGTAGGCACGGCGCAACCGGCCATATTTCCCGATATGGTACTCTTTGGTGTCCGATAACACAAGGTCGGGAATGAGATAGTCGCCGCATTTGGTGTAAGTCAGTTCCATACAAGGCTCCTTTCGCGGGAATGTGGTTGACAGTTACGGTAGGTTTGAGGGCATTCCTCCTTTATCATAACTGTCTTTTCATTCGCCACAAATGAGCCGCCAGTCATGATGTAATGTTTTTTGGTGTATTCCACCCTCTATACATTACATCATGATATTTAAACTTTTTGATCTCCACCCCTTTGGCAATCATGTTCATATTCCCGCCAGGTGAATTTCTGCCTGCGCTATATTCTATCTGCGCGTTCCGTCATCATGAAATCTCTTCTTTAATGCGTGTTCTGTTGGTAAAATAGAAAGAACCAAAACAATGCATTGAACGATCACCAGAATGAGACTGACATTTCCAATCGTATCTTCGTTACTGTGATAGAATGGAATATGCACCAGTACGGAAGGTATAATCATCCATAATCCAAGCTTCCACCAAAGCCGGCCGCAATAATCATGTGCGAATTTCCATGTTTCTATATTTTTCATGGAACGCCGTGTCCGGTATCCGACTATGCCATTAATGTGTTTCGGGCAATGCTTCCACATCATTCTTCCGGCAATCAGCATTGTAAAAGGAACTAATAAGTCACAAACCAAAATGAACCACCAGAACCACATAAAAACCACCTCTGAAATTTGAATTTATCATATTGCTGGCTCACAATCTTTTAGGAAAAAGCGTAAACTGATTGCTGTGACATACGATACGGAATTCAAGGCCGAGGAAGTGCGCCTTCAGTTCCTGAAAATGCAAAAGTCGTATCTGGTTTCCCTTGAGGACGCCGTGGTTGTTGAAAAAAAACAGAACGGCAAGGTGAAGTTGCACCAGATGTACAACCTGACCGCCAGCGGCGCTGTCGGCGGCGGTTTCTGGGGCGTGCTCATCGGCCTGATCTTCATGAATCCGCTGCTCGGCCTCGTGGTCGGAGCAGGAGCCGGCGCCGTCGCCGGTGCGCTGAGCGACGTGGGCATCAACGACGATTTCATGAAGCAGCTTGCTGAAAAGCTGACGCCCGGCACGTCCGCCCTGTTCGTTTTGGTCGACTCCGACCTCACCGACAAGGTGCTCGACGCCCTGCGCGGCACAGGCGGGACCGTTCTCCAGTCCTCGTTGTCCCACGAGGACGAAGCCAAGCTTCAGGCCGCCCTGAACAGCGCCCGCGCAGCTCAGAAGGATGCCGAATAGCCCGCTGGCGCTCCAAAAAGGCAGTATGAAAAGGCCGCTTCCTCAGGGAAAGCGGCCTTTTTGCATGCGCAATATGCGTGCTGTACAGGAATCTTCCCCCGTGCGTATAGACGGGATCGTGTTCCGCTTATGCGCTTTCCAGCTGGCCGAGGTTGTCCACGACCAACGTGGGCTGGCGTTCGAGGCCGGGCAGGTCGCTGAGCTTGGCTTCCCCGCTGAGGACGAGGATGAAGTCGATGCCCGCGTTTTCGGCGAGCTTCTTGTCCGTGCTCAGGCGGTCGCCGACCATGACCATGTCTTTCTTGTCATAGGATTGAAGAAGCGTGCCGAGTACGGCGGGGAGGGCGGCGTCCCGTAGCTGTTTCGAACAGCGACATGAAACTGCCCGCATCCGGGAGCGGCCCTTGCGGGGAAGGGCAGACGAGATCCGGGTGCGTGGCGAGGTAGGCGACTTCCGGATTTTGCAGCAGCAGGGCCGCGTGGGTGAGCTTTTCGTAGGTGAGCTCGGTGTCGTACGCCAGCACGACGGCTTCCGCGCCTTCGGATACGCCATAGTCGAGGACGTTCAGTTCCGGCATACGCTCGCGCAGGCACGCCACGAAGTCACGGTTCCCCACGGGGTACACCGTGCGGATGCCGTTCCCCCGCAGGTGGGCGATGAGCGGCGTCACCGGCGAAAGGATGCGGTCAAGCGTCGCCGGGATACCCATCCGGGTCAGCTTGTTGACATAGGTTGTCGGGGCCTTTGACGTATTGTTGCTGAGGAAATGGAAATCGATGGTGTCCCAGTGACGGAGGATGAAGTCGACGGTTTCCTGAATGGGGATATCGCCGAGGTAGACCGTTCCGTCGAGATCCAGAACAAAACACTTCTTGTTGAGCATGGCAGTCTTCCGGGGATCAGTGTTTGAAAGCGCGTTACCATACGGAGACTTTGTGCGCCTGTCCAGCCGGATTGCCTTTGACGTTTCCCCACAGCCTGTTGAACCGAAAGGAAGAACAGGATAAAAGCGGGGAGCACAGGGAGGACACATGAGCAAAACTTCCGCTCGTCATCAGGCCTTGCAGGAGTTCCTTTCGGCCCGCGGCTACGCGACCATCGAGGAGCTGGCCCGGCATTTTGAAGTGACGCCGCAGACGGTTCGTAAAGACATCAACGCGCTCGCCGAAGAGGGAAAAGTGCAGCGCTTCCACGGCGGGGCGGGCATGGTTTCCGGTTCGGAGAACATCGTCTACGATGAGCGCAAGGGCATCTGCCAGGAAGAAAAGCGCCGCATCGGCGCCCTGTTGGCGACGCACATCCCGGACGGCGTTTCCGTGTGCATCAATATCGGGACCACCACTGAAGAGGCGGCGCGCGCCCTGCTTGAGCACAAGAACCTGCGCGTGGTGACCAACAGCATCAATGTGGCTTCCATCTGCGCCCGCAATTCCTCCTTTGACGTGGTGGTCGCCTGCGGCACGGTGCGGCACAGGGACAACGGCATCGTCGGGGCCAGCGCCGAGCGTTTTATCCGCGAGTTCCGGGTGGACTACGGCATCATCGGCATTTCCGGCATTGACGAGGAGGGCAACCTGCTTGATTACGACTACCGCGAAGTCGCCGTGGCCCGTACCATCATCGAATGTTCCCGCCGCGTGTTCCTCGTGACCGACCGATCCAAGTTCGGGCGGCCAGCAATGGTTCGCGTCGCGC
>OLQS01000663.1_pt1 | contig 22734 bp, 18 predicted proteins | sample 1672291 | NCBI WGS metagenome assembly OLQS01 (sample SAMEA3136668, study PRJEB25190) | human gut metagenome | biome: human gut; feature: human-associated habitat; material: faeces | place: Austria | collected 2013
GTCTTGGAAAATAAAATAAAAACCCTTAGTAGTAAACATTTCCCTTTTACTACTAATTTTACTACTAACAGGTAGTAATAACATGCTCAATTCTGCTCTGATTTGCCACAATCTGTAATTTCAGAGCATATCACAATAACCACGGAAATCCTTGCAAAACAGGGCATTCCGGGGCAATTCAAGGAGAAATAAAACAATGATAAAAGTACTTTTCATCTGCCTCGGCAACATCTGCCGAAGCCCACTCGCCGAGTTCTACTTTAAAGACCTCGTGGCAAAACACAACCTTTCCGATGAATTTTATATCGAATCCGCGGCGACCTCCTATGAGGAGACCGGAAACCCGGTACATCTAGGAACGCGAAAGAAGCTGGCAGCGGCAGGCATCTCCTGCGCGGGGAAGACTGCGAGATGTATGGAGAGGGAGGATTACCGGAAATTTGATTATCTGATCGGGATGGATCAGGCGAATATCCGGAATATAACACAGATCGCGGGAGGTGATCCCGAGAAGAAGATATACAAGATGCTGGAATTTGCCGGGAATGGCTGGAAGGAGCTTAAAGCAGGAAAGCGAAACCCGGACAAGGTGCCGGATGTGGCGGATCCGTGGTATACCGGGAATTTTGATGATACATGGCGGGATGTGACAGCCGGGTGTCAGGGACTTTTAAAATTTCTGTTATAGTTGTGCAAATATTTCGACTTGAACCTGGTCAGGTGAGCCACACCTTTTTCCGATCGTGAATCATCGTAAATTCATGTCAGCGGGAGTAGTGGTTCTGATTTGATTGACAACATGTGCTTACAAAAAGGAGTGAATCTTGATATGGAGCGTTCCTATCAATATGATATAGTCATTGTTGGCGGCGGTACTGCAGGTGTGGCCGCGGCAGTCGGAGCAGCGAAGGCGGGAGCGAAAACGCTTTTGGTGGAGCGGAATGCTTATCTCGGAGGAGAGGCGGCGAACTCAGGGGTTAATTGCTTCTGTGGATTTTATACATGCGGATCGGATCCGGTGCGGGTGGTGAAAGGGATCGGGCAGCTTGTGCTGAATGAGATGAGGGCACTTGGTCCGACGATCGCCGAGGAGATTTCCGCATCCGGTAATCGGGATATTATCTTTCAGCCGGAGTATCTGAAATGCGCGCTGGACAACCTGTTGGAAAAGGAACATGTGGATTATTTTTTACATACGGTGCTGATTGGCGCAGAGACTGTGGAGAATGAGATACGGACGATTCAGTGTGCGGATGATGAGGGCGTGTTTACCGTTTCGGCAAAGGCATTCGTGGATGCAACCGGAGACGCAAATCTGTCCAGACTTGCTGGTGCGAAGCTCATATGGGGAAACGATGGCGGACATCCGCAGGCAGCGACGCTGACTTTCCGGCTGAGCGGTGTGGCAGCGGATGTGGATCTGTCACCGGCGGCGGTTGAGCAGGCAGTGGTGAGAGCGAAGGCAGAAGGGATCAGAAATCTTACCAGAGAAAAAGGATTTATCCTCAGAATGGAAAACTCCGGGATCGTCCATGTCCTTCTTCCGAGCATCATTCCAGAAGGACTTTCGGCAGAAGAGATGACACGGATGGAGAGGGAGACGAGAAAGCAGGTGCTCGGATATATTCAGGCATTGCGAACCTATATGCCGGGAATGGAGCACAGTGAGCTGGCGGTGATCGGACCGTCGATCGGTTTTCGGGAGACGAGAAAGCTGGTGGGAAAGGAGACGATCACGGTGGATGATGTGATCTCCGGGAGAAAGCGCCCGGACGGTGTGGCCCGGGGCGGATGGAAACCGGAGATCCACAGGGATGTCAACAAAATGGCGACTTATATGGAAGTGAAGTCGGGAAGCTATTTTGATATTCCTCTCGGGGCGCTTCAGTCGGAGAATGTGAAAAATCTGTTTGGTGCAGGCAGAATGATCTCAGCGGATGAGGCCGCGTTTGCGGCTGTGCGTGTGATGGGAACCTGCTTTGCGACCGGACATGCAGCAGGCGTTGGGGCGGCCTGTCTGGCGATCGATGGAGGCGTGGAAACGGAGCGCGTCCGGAAAAGGCTGGAAAAGCAGGACGCGCTGGTATAATATTAAAGATTACTGTCCAACCTCCGGATCTGTAGGATCCCAATTCTGGGTTTCCGGAATCTTTATGGCTGACGGTTTGTCAAACGGCGCCGGGAGGTTATCTCCAACGGTGACCGTTGTGCCTGACACACAGTGATCATAGAGCCATTTTGCACCGGCAACGGTCATGCGGATGCAGCCGTGGGACGCCGGTTCACCGAGCTTGTTGTATTCCACAGCGGGTACATTGTAGATCGTAGTGCCTTTTCCGGGCATGCTGTGGAAGAGAATATGGGTGTTGCCGAGGCGTGTGCAGTACTGGGCGAATGTGGTTGCGCCGAAAGCATGCCAGCGGTACTTGTTTGTGGTGCGGAAGGTTCCCAATGGGGTCGGAGTTTTGCTCTTTCCCGGCGAACAGATAAAGGTCCGGTAAGGAATAATATACCCATTGTCACCGTCCGGGGCATAGACCGTCACCTGACAGCGGGCGCGGTCGACAACGATCTGGAAGGAAGGGGCAGATAAGATCCCATCCAGACTCTGAGCCATCACATGTGTATTCTCATCAAAGAAGAACTTGAACCCGTCGATATACTGCCAGTTCTTAACGGCATGTCCGTCCGCATCAAAGTAATACCAGTTCCCGTCAGCATTTCTCCAGGCATTTAGTGCAAGCTCCCCGTTCTCGTCACAATAGACGAGCTCATCTCCCTGCTCGTTGAGCCCGGCGGAGAGCTTCTGAACCGTTGCTTCACGCTTCTGTACCAGACCACTTACGGTCCAGAGACCGTCTGCATTTACCTCATATCCGTCCGGTGTCTGTGTATCTGCCAACATCATGCCGTCCTGATTGAAATAGTAGCATTCCTCCAGACCGTCCTGATCACCGTCGATCCAGTACCAGCCATCTGCGGCATAGTTGGTGTCATCGGTAAAATATTTCCACTGATTCGGTCCATCCTGATTGGACCATGTTCCGGCGGAGACCGTGACAGGATCTGTGAGGATGAGTGCGCAGGCCGTGCCAAGACCTGCGAAAAATACTCGTCTTAATTTCTGATTCATGGTCTGATTCTCCGAGAGTAAGATTTCTATTTACCCGATCTTCTTATCTTCCTGAACCGGTTCACATGTCACGTCAATGCCAAGCTTCTTAAAGATATTCTTATCCACATTTGACAGCAGGACCGTCGTATGGACCTGACAGCCGCGGAGCTTCGGGAGCTGCTCTAAGGCGATCCTTGCATTGTCATCGGTAGCGGCACAGGTGGAGAGGGCGATAAGAACCTCATCGGTGTGCAGTCTCGGGTTGACGCTGCCGAGGTAGCGGACCTTTAATTCCTGGATCGGAGCGATGGACTCCGGAGAGATCAGGTCGATGGAGTGGTCGATTCCGCCCAGCTCCTTCACTGCGTTTAAGAGAACGGCAGCGGAAGCGCCGAGGAGCTCCTTTGTCTTACCGAGAACGATCTTTCCGTCCGGGAGTTCCAGGGCAGCAGCCGGGGCATCTGTCTCTTTCGCAAGATTTACAGCGGCAGGAACAACAACGCGGTCCTTCGGGGAGATCTTTGCCTGCTTCATGATCAGTTCGATCTTGTATGCCTCGTTCTGGCAGGAATCATCTTTTACGACCTTCTCAAGTGCCTGATAGTAGCGGCGGATGATCTCCTGACAGGAAGCCTCGCGGCATGCCTCATCATCAAAGATGCAGAGACCGGCCATGTTGACGCCCATATCGGTCGGAGACTTGTACGGGCACTCGCCGAAGATTCCCTCGAAGATGGCGCTTAAGACCGGATAGATCTCCACGTCACGGTTATAGTTGACGGTGGTCTTTCCGTAGGCTTCGAGATGGAACGGGTCGATCATGTTCACGTCGTTTAAGTCGGCAGTAGCTGCTTCATAAGCTAAGTTTACCGGGTGCTTTAACGGCAGATTCCAGATCGGGAATGTCTCAAACTTCGCGTATCCGGCCTTTACGCCGCGCTTGTTCTCATGGTAGAGCTGGGAAAGGCAGGTGGCCATTTTTCCGCTTCCAGGTCCCGGTGCGGTAACGACAACGAGGGGACGTGTTGTCTCAACATAATCATTTTTTCCGTATCCTTCATCGCTGACGATGAGCGGAATATTGCTCGGATAGCCGTCGATTTCATAGTGGCGGTATACCTTGAGGCCGAGCTTCTCTAATTTGTGCTTGAACTGCTGGATCGCCGGTGTGTCAACATAGCGGGTAATTACGACGCTGCTGACGTAAAGCCCGCGGTCAGTGAATACACGGATCAGGCGCAGTACATCCAGATCGTATGTAATGCCCAGATCGTAGCGGACCTTGTTTTTTGTGATATCAGCGGCATTGATCGCGATGACGATCTCTGCCTGATCAGCCAGCTGCATGAGCATGCGGAGTTTGCTGTCCGGCTCGAAGCCCGGAAGCACGCGTGATGCATGGTAATCATCGTAAAGCTTTCCGCCGAATTCCAGATATAATTTATCGCCGAACTGGCTGATTCTTTTACGGATATGGTCAGACTGCATGGCGAGGTATTTGTCGTTGTCGAAACCCTGCTTGATCATTTGTTTGTTCTCCTCTTAATCATCATATTAAACGAAAATGATCCGATCTCGGTATTTTCCGGGAAGACGTCTTTCTGAAAAAGGCTGTGGGGTGGACGTCGGGATCATTTCCAAAAATTGTTTCGTACCTGCGGCTTCTTATGGCCGTTTGTACCCATCTATCTATTATCTAACAAAAACCCGATTTTGAACAGTAGTTTTTTTAATTTTTCTTTCCCAAATCCATATACTTATGATATGATGATATCAGGGACAAAAGGTCTAAAGTCCGGCGCAGGCTTGCCTGCAGAGGGTCTTTGACGTTGAGTCCTGTCAGAATACTGACTGTGGATTGAAATAGACAGAAGGAAAGAGCGAACATGAAAAAAATGCTATTTGCGTTCTCAATGGCGGGATTGCTGCTGTTATCGGCATGCAGCAGACCGGCAGCGGAGGAGACAGAGGCGGCAGAGACGACAGCCGGGGCGGAGAGCGCCGGTGAGACCAGCGGTGTTCTGGTGATCGAGAACGCCGGGGAAGATAAGAATAAGACGATCTCCGTGCGGGTCGTGGATGCCAGAAATCCGGCGCTTCCGGGGCGCGAGGCGAAGAAGGTCCGCGGAATCTATATTACAGGACCGGTGGCCGGAAACGAGGAGGTCTTAAACAGCGTTCTCGACGGTGCCCTGACTGCGGGAATCAACACAGTGGTCATCGATTTTAAGGAGGATCAGGGCCGGATCACATGTCCGGTGGATGCGGTGACTGTGAATGAGATCGGTGCCAGTATCCCCTATGTGCGTGACATGAAGGGACTGATCGAAAGCCTGAAGGAGAAGGACCTCTACGTGATCGCGAGAGTTGCGGCATTCAGGGACTCCTATCTTGCGGAGAAGAAGCCGGAATGGAGTCTGACTTTGCCGGACGGAAGTCTTTACCGGGACCGTCAGGGAATGGCCTGGGTGGATCCGTACCGTCAGGAGGTATGGGATTACCTTCTGGAAATCGGGACCGAGGCGGAAAATCTCGGCTTTGATGAGGTACAGTTTGATTATCTGCGCTTTCCGAACGAGGCATCGGCTGGACAGGTCGTCTACGATGATGCGGTGATCCGGGGGCGTTCCAAGACGGACACGATCTTAGAGTGCACGAACTATTTATACGAAAATCTTGCGTCTCAGGGGCTTTTTGTCTCGGCAGATGTGTTCGGAACGATCATCGGAAGCGGTGTGGATTCCGATTCTGTCGGACAGAGCTATACGGAGATGGCGAAAATTCTGGATTATATCTGTCCGATGATCTATCCGTCCCACTACAGCTCCGGGAACTTTGGACTGGAGCATCCGGATACGGAACCATATAAGACGATTTTCGGTGCACTTCAGAAATCAGGGAAGGTTTTGCTTGACGCGTCGAGAGCCGATAATCATGAAAGCCGTCAGGCCATCGTCCGCCCATGGCTTCAGGACTTTACGGCGACATATCTCGGAGAGGGAAATTATATCACCTACGGTGCCGCTGAGGTTGCGGAGGAAGTCCGAGCCGTTCAGGATGCCGGATACGAGGAATGGATGCTGTGGAGCGCAGCAAATAAGTATCATTTAGAGGAGCTTTCCGTTACAAATGGAGATAAAAATGAATCAGATCCGTAAAACACCAGTGCCGGGAGAATTCTACCGGCACTTTAAAAATAAGTTATATCAGATCATAGCGGTTGCGGTCCACTCGGAGACCGGAGAGGAAATGGTGGTATATCAGGCTCTCTACGGGGACTTCAGGGTATGGGTGCGTCCTCTTGACATGTTTTTGGAAGAAGTGGACAGGGAGAAATACCCGGATGCGGCGCAGAAGTACCGGTTTGAGAGGGTGCGGCTTGTGAAGCCGCAGGGCGCCGGTGAGGAGAAAAACGGACACGGCAAAACCGGTTTTGATGCTGAGACAATGCGTGCGCAGCAGCCGGGGGCAGATCTTGAAAATACCGTCGGACCGGAACCGGGACAGGAACAGCCGGTCAACCGGGAGCTTTTGGACTTCTTTGATGCCATGGACGAGAAAAACTACGACCGGATGTTAGAATGCCTGACAAAGCTTCAGCCTCATGCGACCCAGAAGGAAATGGACGATATCTGCATGGTTCTGGATATCCACCCGCCGGTGGGGTGTAATGACATTGGATCCCAGATCATGTTTATCAAACGCCATCTGGCGATGATCAGAAAGTTTGACGGGGAGAGATTGCGTTGACAGAGAATGACACTCCTTTTAATATTGAAGAAGAATTAAAAAAACTCCCAGCATCGCCGGGAGTTTATCTCATGCATGATGAACACGATGAGATCATATATGTGGGAAAAGCCATAAGCTTAAAGAACCGTGTGCGTCAGTATTTCCAGAGCAGCCGGAATAAGACGGCCAAGATCGAGAAGATGGTGTCCAGGATCGCGAGATTCGAGTATATCATCACAGACTCTGAACTTGAGGCTCTGGTTCTGGAGTGCAACCTCATCAAGGAACACCGCCCGCGGTACAACACGATGCTTAAGGATGACAAGACCTATCCTTACATCAAGGTCACCACGGATGAGCCGTTCCCGAGAGTCCTGTTTTCAAGAACCATGAAAAAGGATAAATGCCGGTATTTCGGACCATATACCAGCGCTGGAGCGGTGAAGGATACCATCGACCTGATCCACAAGCTCTGGAAGATCCGGACCTGCAGCAGGAGTCTTCCGAAAGACATCGGAAAGGACCGCCCGTGCCTGAACTACCATATCAAACAGTGTTCGGCGCCATGTCAGGGATATATTTCCGAGGCTGAATATAAAAAATCGGTTTCCGAGGTCATCGAATTTTTAGACGGAAAGTACACGCCGGTGCTGACGATGCTGGAGAAAAAAATGATGGCGGCCTCCGATGCGATGGAGTATGAGCAGGCCATCGAGTACAGGGAGCTTTTAAACAGTGTAAAACAGGTTGCCCAGAAGCAGAAGATCACGAGCCATAGCATGGAAGACCGGGATGTGATCGCCATGGCGAGGGACGACGCGGACGCTGTGGTGCAGGTATTCTTTGTCCGGGACGGAAAGATGATCGGCCGGGAACATTTCCGGGTCTCAGCGTCCACAGCGGACAACAACTACCAGATCATCGGAAGCTTCGTGAAGCAGTTCTATGCGGGAACGCCGTTTATCCCGAGAGAGATCTGGGTGCAGGAAAAATTTCCGGAGATGGATCTCATTGCGGAATGGCTCACGAAACGCCGTGGTCAGGCGGTGAAGTTCCTGATCCCGAAAAAAGGCCAGAAAGAGCGTATGGTGGAGCTTGCGGAGAAAAACGCGAAGCTCGTGCTTGATCAGGACAAGGATAAGATCAAGAGAGAGGAACTCCGGACGATCGGTGCCATGAATCAGGTGGGAGACTGGCTGGGGCTGGAAAAGGTGCGCCGGATGGAGGCCTACGATATTTCCAATATCAGTGGGTTCGAATCGGTCGGTTCCATGGTGGTCTTCGAGGACGGGCGTCCGAAACGGAACGATTACCGTAAATTTAAGATAAAGACTGTTCAGGGACCTAACGATTACGCGTCCATGGAGGAGGTGCTGACCCGCCGGTTTACCCATGGTCTGGAGGAACTGGAGAAGGAGCGGAAAGATCTGGAGAACAGGGCGGAGACACCGGATGAACGTTTCGGGAGCTTTACGAGATTTCCGGATCTGATCCTCATGGACGGCGGTCGGGGACAGGTAAATATCGCGCTGAAGGTTCTTGAGGAGTTAAAACTCAACATTCCGGTCTGCGGCATGGTAAAGGACGACAATCATCGGACCCGGGGCCTCTACTATGAGAACATTGAGATTCCCATTGACCGCCATTCCGAGGGCTTCAAGCTTGTGACAAGGATTCAGGATGAGGCACACCGGTTTGCCATCGAGTACCACAGGAGTCTGAGAAGCAAGGCTCAGGTACATTCGGTCCTCGATGATATCGAGGGCATTGGACCGGCGAGAAGAAAGGCGCTGATGCGCCGGTTCCGATCCCTTGAGGCAGTGCGCGATGCTTCTCTGGAGGAGCTTGAGAGCACGGAGGGAATGAATAAACGTGCGGCAGAGAGCGTCTATGCATATTTCCGTGAGAAAGACCGTGCGCCGGAGATCACGGAGTAAATACAGCGCCGCCTGCTTTTGTGAAACCTGACTCAAACAGGAGCGGAATTTTCTGAACTGTAAATTCCGTACAATACAGTAACCGGAACCCTGAGAGCGGGAAATTTCGTGACATTCTGTCTGTGATATGGTAGGATGAAAGTAACTGTGCGCATCCTCGCGGAGCAGTTATCTCAGTTGGAGACCTAACTCCCACTGAGACAAAATTGCTATTACTCACCACCTGAAAGAGATGGGAGTCTTCTTAACTGAGATAAAAAAGGAGAATATTACCATGTACGGAGTTACAATAGCTGAATTGATAGAAAAAATGGATTTTAAAAACCTGACCCCTGAGCTGGATTCTGAGAAGATCGTTGTCTCTCACCCGGATGTCAACCGTCCGGCGCTTCAGCTCACCGGATTTTACGCGCATTTTGACAACGAGCGTGTGCAGATGATCGGAAATGTGGAGATCGCTTACCTCTCAGGACTTTCCAGAGAACGCAGGATCGCGATGTATGACAAGCTGATCTCCAGCAAGATCCCGTGTCTTGTATTCTGCAGAAATCAGGTTCCGGAGCCGGAGGTCACAGAACTCTGTAACCACTACGGCGTTCCGTGCCTGCTTTCCGCAAAACCGACGTCCGACACCATGGCGGAGGTCATCCGCTGGCTGAAGGCAAAACTTGCACCGTGTATCAGCATTCACGGTGTTCTTGTCGATGTGTTCGGTGAGGGTGTCCTGATCACAGGTGAGAGCGGGATCGGTAAGAGCGAGGCGGCGCTGGAGCTCATCAAGCGCGGACATCGTCTTGTGAGCGATGATGTTGTTGAGATCCGCAAGGTCAGCGACGAGACCTTAGTTGGCTCTGCGCCGGATATCACAAGATATCTCATCGAAGTTCGCGGGATCGGTATTATTGACGTAAAGACCCTGTTCGGCGTCGAGAGTGTAAAAGATACCCAGTCCATCGACATGGTCATCAAGCTCGAAGAATGGGATAAAAATAAGGAATACGATCGTCTCGGCCTCGAGGACCAGTATACGGAATTCCTCGGAAACAAAGTTGTCTGCCACAATATTCCGGTCCGTCCGGGACGTAATCTGGCAGTTATCGTAGAGTCCGCTGCAGTCAACTATCGTCAGAAAAAGATGGGTTACAATGCGGCGCAGGAGCTCTACAACCGTGTGCAGGCGAATATTGCAAAAAGAAGCGAATAAAAAGGAGAAACATTCATGGAAATCAGAACAAATGAGCCGATGGCGCGGCACACATCCTTTCGCGTCGGCGGCCCGGCAGACCGGTTCATGATTCCGGAATCAGAGGACGAACTCCGCGAGGCGGTTCTCGACTGTAAAAAATCCGGGAAGTCCTGGTACATGATCGGAAACGGGAGCAATCTCCTCGTGGGAGATAAAGGTTTCCGTGGCACGATCATCAGCACAGAGCGGCTTACGGAGTTGGAAGTCCGGAAAAGCGAAGATACCATCATTGCCGGGGCGGGCGTGATGCTCTCGAAGCTTGCGAACACAGCGGCGAGAGAGAAGCTTACCGGGATGGAATTCGCGGCAGGTATCCCAGGAACTGTCGGCGGTGCAGTCATGATGAACGCGGGTGCATACGGATCTGAGATGAAGAACGTACTCCTGTGGGCGGATGTGATGGATCAGAGCGGAAACGTGAAGCGCCTGAAAAACGGGGAACTGGAGTTGGGTTACAGAACGAGCTGCCTTGAGCGCCTCGGACTTTTCGCCGTGCGGGCGGCATTTGGGCTGACGCAGGGAGATCCGGAGACGATCCGGGCACAGATGGAAGAACTTGCGAAAAAGAGAAAAGAAAAACAGCCGTTGGAGTATCCCAGTGCCGGAAGTACCTTTAAACGCCCGGAGGGACATTTCGCCGGAAAGCTGATCGAGGATGCCGGTCTGAAGGGATTTTCCGTGGGCGGAGCTGCGGTTTCCGAGAAACATGCCGGTTTTGTGATCAATAAGGATCATGGAACGGCGGCAGATATCTTAGGCCTCTGCAACGAGGTGAAAAACCGGGTGAAGGAAACTTCCGGGGTGGAGCTGGAGCTGGAGATAAAACTTCTGGGTGAATTCTAAAGATCCGTGTGGATGAAGCGGCAGGATCCGTAATCGTCCGCGTGTTGGGAAACGGAATCATAACGGACGGAAACGCAATACAGGGAGGAGATCTCGTTGAGACTTGTAATCGTGACAGGAATGTCGGGCGCAGGAAAGACCACGGCATTAAAAACACTGGAGGACATGGGCTTTTACTGTGCCGATAACCTGCCGGTCCTTTTGATTGAAAAATTCGCGGAGCTGGTCATGGACGGACAGAGCGAAAAGCAGGATATTGCTCTGGGCGTGGATGTGCGGAGCGGCGAGGAGCTGCCGTACCTTGAGACCATCATCCGGAAATGGAGAGAACATAAGTATCCGTTCTCGATCCTGTTCTTAGACTCCTCCGACGAGGTCCTCATCAAGCGCTTTAAGGAAACGAGACGCAGCCATCCGCTCTCAAGGACCGGCCGGGTGGAAAAGGGGATCGGACTGGAGCGGGAAAAACTCGCCTTCTTAAAAAAGGAGGCGGATCAGGTCATCGACACAAGCAGGCTGCTGACGAAAGAACTGCGCCATGAACTGGAAACTCTTTACAGTGAAACGGACGGTCACAGCCGCATGTTCATCACGGTCTTAAGCTTTGGCTTTAAGTACGGGATCCCGGCGGATGCCGATCTTGTATTTGACGTGCGGTTTCTTCCAAACCCCTACTATGTGGAGGAACTTCGGTTTCACACGGGGACGGAACAGGCAGTGCAGGACTATGTGATGCAGGGCGGTACCGGGGAAGAGTTCTTAAAGAAGCTGAATGACCTTCTGGAATTCGTGATCCCGAAGTATGAGCAGGAAGGAAAAACGCAGCTCGTGATCGCGATCGGATGCACTGGCGGACGCCATCGTTCGGTGACGATCGCGGGAGAAGTATTTAAACGTCTGACAGAGTCCGGGCGGTATGAGATCCGGTTGGAACACAGGGACGCGGGGAAGGATGGAGGAAAGTAGTCATGTCTTTCTCTTCCAGGATCAAGGAAGAGCTTTCCAGGCATATGAGTCCGGCAAGGCATTGCCAGATCGCCGAAATTGCGGCGATTTTAAGCCTTTGCGGACGGATCCAGATTTCCGGGGACGATCATTACAGTATTAAGATCCACACGGAAAATGTGACAGTTGCCAGAAAGTGCTTTACATTATTGAGAAAAACATTTAATATAGAAACTGATATTTCTATACGGCGGAACGCGCATCTGGGAAAAAACAGGATCTATTCGGTCTGTGTGAAACAGCATGAAGATGCACTCCGCGTATTGAAAGCCACAAAACTTCTTACGGAGGACGGAGAGATCGGAGAGAATCTTTCCGTTGTAGGAAATGTGGTCGTTCAGAACCCCTGCTGCCGCAGGGCATTTCTGCGCGGCGCTTTTCTTGCATCCGGATCCATCAGTGATCCGGAGAAGTTTTACCATTTTGAGATCGTCTGCGCGACAGAGGCGAAAGCCCGCCAGATCCAGTCCATTATGGCAACGTTTGACATTGATGCAAAAATTGTCATCCGCAAACGCTATTATGTGGTATATATTAAAGAAGGGAGCCAGATCGTGGATATCCTGAATGTGATGGAGGCCCATCTGTCACTGATGGAACTGGAGAACATCCGCATCCTGAAAGAGATGCGTGGAAATGTCAACCGCCAGGTCAACTGCGAGACGGCAAACATCAACAAAACAGTGTCAGCCGCTGTGAAGCAGATCGAGGATATCGAGTTTATCCGCGACACAGTGGGCTTTGAAAGTCTTCCGGATGGTCTTGCACAGATTGCAAGGGCAAGGCTCTTAAAACCGGAAGCGACGCTGAAGGAACTGGGCGAAGACCTGGAACCGCCGGTTGGAAAATCCGGTGTCAACCATCGCTTGAGGAAGCTTGGCGAGATGGCGGAGAAACTGCGGGAACAGGGAACCGAAACGTGAATGGAGACTAGTGAGCGCCATTCTTTGCGCAATTGAGGAGGATTATTATGACAAAACGTACGGTGACTATCGAACTTGCTTCTGGTCTGGAGGCTCGGCCGATTGCGATGTTAGTGCAGCTTGCAAGCAGCTACGAGAGCACGATCTATGTCCAGAGTGACAACAAAAAGATCAATGCCAAGAGCATTATGGGCATGATGACACTTGATCTTCCGGTCGGCGAGCAGGTGGTTGTGACAGCGGACGGAGTGGACGAAGAAAAAGCAGTAAACGATATTGAGAAATATTTAAGCAACAACTAAGAAGCATGTCTGTATATAGTGACATTACGGGACTGCCGCCTTTCGGGGTGACAGTCCTTTTGTGACCGAGGATAAAATATGGAGGAGACAGATGGCATTTACACACTTGCATATCCATACAGAGTACAGTCTGTTGGACGGATCCAGTAAAATCGCAGAACTGGCAGCACGGGCGAAAGCGCTGGGAATGGACAGCATGGCGATCACCGATCACGGTGTCATGTATGGCGTGATCGATTTTTACCGTGCAGCCCGCGCGGAGGGGATCAAACCGATCATTGGCTGCGAGGTGTATGTCTCTCCCGGATCAAGGTTTGACCGCGAGACTGTTCACGGTGAGGACCGGTATTACCATCTGGTCCTTCTCGCGGAAAACAATACCGGATATCAGAACCTGATGAAGATCGTCTCCAAAGGCTTTGTGGACGGCTTCTATTATAAACCGAGGATCGACGAGGAGGTCATGCGGGAGTACCACGAGGGAATCATTGCCTTAAGCGCCTGCCTTGCCGGTGAAGTTCCGAGATATCTGGAAAAAGGACTCTATGAGGACGCGAAGGCGGCGGCAAAGCGTCATCTGGAGATCTTCGGCGAGGGCAATTATTTTCTTGAACTTCAGGATCATGGAATCCCGATGCAGCGTCAGGTAAATCAGGGAATCATGCGTCTCTCAAAAGAATTGAACATCCCGCTCGTGGCGACAAATGACTGCCATTATATCAACGCTGAGGACTGGGAGGCTCATGACATCCTGCTCTGTATCCAGACGGGAAAGAAGGTCTCCGATGAAAACCGGATGCGCTATGAGGGCGGACAGTACTATGTAAAGTCCGAGGAGGAGATGCGCAGACTCTTTCCCTACGCCCCGGAGGCTATCGAGAATACCCATAGGATCGCTGAGCGCTGCAACGTGGAGATTGAGTTTGGAGTCACAAAGCTCCCGAGATTTGAAGTGCCCGCCGGGTACGATTCCTGGGGATATTTGAATCATCTCTGCAGCGAAGGGTTCGCGATGCGCTACCCGGATGATGACGGAACGCTCCGCGCGCGTTTGGATTATGAGCTTGGAACCATTAAGAGCATGGGGTATGTAGATTACTTTCTGATCGTATGGGATTTCATCAACTTTGCGAAATCCCACGGGATCGCGGTGGGCCCTGGACGGGGCTCCGCAGCGGGAAGTATCGTAGCATATTGTTTAAAGATCACGGACATCGACCCGATCCGGTATCAGCTCCTGTTTGAGCGTTTCTTAAATCCGGAACGAGTATCCATGCCCGATATCGACGTGGATTTCTGCTATGAGCGTCGTCAGGAGGTTATCGACTACGTTGTAGAAAAGTACGGAAAAGATCAGGTGGCGCAGATCGTTACCTTCGGTACGTTGGCGGCCCGCGGTGTGATCCGGGATGTGGGACGTGTCATGGACCTGCCCTACAGCCTATGCGATCAGGTATCAAAGATGGTCCCGGCAGAATTAAACATCACGCTGGATCTGGCGCTGAAGAAAAATCCGGAATTAAAGGCGTTATATGACTCCGATGAGCAGGTTAAGAAGCTCATAGATATGTCAAAGCGTCTGGAAGGACTCCCGCGCCACACCTCCATGCATGCGGCCGGTGTCGTGATCTCAAGAACTTCCATCGACGAGTATGTCCCGCTGTCAAGGGGAGCCGACGGCACCATCGTGACCCAGTTTACGATGACGACTCTGGAAGAGCTTGGGCTGTTAAAGATGGACTTTTTGGGACTTCGGACCCTCACCGTGATTCAGGACGCGGTGAAGATGATCAAAAAAGATCACGGTGTGGACCTTGATTTGGAGCACATTAATTATGATGACAAAAAGGTCATGGATTCTCTCGGAACGGGAAAGAACGAGGGCGTGTTCCAGTTAGAAAGCGGCGGCTTCAAGACCTTCATGAAGGAACTGAAGCCGACCACACTGGAGGATATCATAGCCGGAATCTCCCTGTACCGTCCGGGTCCGATGGATTTCATACCGAAATATTTAAAGGGAAAGAATGACCCGGCCTCCATCACCTACACCTGTCCGCAGCTGGAGCCGATCTTAAAGCCGACCTACGGCTGTATCGTCTACCAGGAACAGGTCATGCAGATCGTCCGCGACCTCGCCGGATATACCCTCGGCCGAAGTGACCTTGTGCGCCGTGCCATGTCAAAGAAAAAGGCGGCGGTCATGGCGAAGGAGCGCCAGAACTTCGTTTACGGAAACGAGGAAGAGGGTGTAAAGGGCTGTATCGCCAACGGGATCGACGAGAAGACGGCAAACCAGATCTACGATGATATGACAGACTTTGCGAAGTATGCCTTCAATAAATCCCATGCGGCGGCCTATGCGGTGGTTGCTTATCAGACCGCATTCTTAAAATATTATTATCCGAAGGAATTCATGGCGGCACTTATGACTTCGGTCATGGACAATACTACGAAGGTTTCCGAATATATTCTCGCTTGCCGGAACATGGGGATTCCGATCCTGCCGCCGGATATCAACGAAGGATACAGCGGCTTCTCTGTATCCGGAAACGGTATCCGATACGGACTTTCCGCCATCAAGAGTGTGGGAAGAACGGTGGTGGATGTGATCATCGCAGAGAGGATGCGCGGCGGGCTCTTTAAGAGCCTCGACGATTTTGTGTCCAGAATGTCCAACAAGGAAGTCAATAAGAGGACGCTCGAGAGCTTCATAAAATCCGGCGCGCTGGATACACTTCCGGGAACAAGAAAGCAGAAGCTTATCGTCGCCGGAGACCTTTTAGAGAGCAAATCAAGAGAGAAAAAGACGGTCATGGAAGGCCAGATGAGCTTTTTTGACATTGCCCCGGAGGAGGAAAAGGACAATTTTCAGATCACATTCCCGAACGTGGGCGAGTACGACAAGCAGACACTTCTGGCTTTCGAGAAGGAGACTATTGGAATCTATGTAAGTGGTCATCCGATGGAAGAATACAGGGAACTGTGGGAGAAAAATGTGACGGCAAGGACCTCGGACTTTATCGTGGACGAGGATGGAAAGTCCGTCGTGGAGGACAATTCCAATGTGGTCATCGGCGGAATGATCACGTCGAAAAAGGTGAAGACTACAAAGACGAACCAGCTCATGGCATTTATCACCGTGGAGGATCTCGTGGGCACGGTGGAAGTGCTCGTCTTCCCGAAGATCTATGAGAGGAACCGGCAGGCATTCACTGAGGAAAATAAGGTATTTCTCCGCGGACGGGCCTCCATCGGCGATGATCCGGTGGGAAAACTGATCTGCGAGGAAGTGATCCCGTTTGCGGATATCCCGAACGAGCTCTGGCTCCAGTTCGAGAATCAGGCATTCTACGAGAGCTACATCGACGATGTGATGGCGGTACTGCGGGATTCTGATGGAAAAGACCGTGTCATCATGTATTTAAAGGAAGAGCGGAAAATACGGAGACTTTCCGAAAACTGGGCAGTGTTTGCGGGAACGGAGCTTCTTGGCCGTCTTTATAAGATTCTTGGTGAAAAAAATGTCAAGGTTGTGCAAAAGGTCATTGAAAAGAAAGGTAAAGTGTATTAAAATAGTGACGTATACGGTCAATGATTGACAGAATTTTTTTATGGAGGAACCCCATATGTCAAAGAAAGAAGTCAGAACGATCGGAGTATTGACCAGCGGCGGAGATGCTCCTGGAATGAATGCAGCAATCCGTGCGGTCGTAAGAACCGCTATCAATAAAGGACTGAAGGTAAAGGGAATCATGCGTGGTTACGCCGGACTCCTTCAGGAAGAAATCGTAGATATGGACAGCGTAAGCGTTGCAGATACGATCAATCGCGGCGGTACGATCCTTTACACTGCCCGCTGTGAGGAATTCACGACTGAGGAAGGTCAGAAGCGCGGCGCTGAGGTATGTAAGAAACATGGTATCGATGGTATCGTTGTAATTGGAGGAGACGGTTCCTTCCGCGGTGCAGGAAAACTTTCCGCTCTCGGAATCAACACGATCGGCCTTCCGGGAACGATCGACCTTGATATCGCCTGTACCGACTATACGATCGGTTTCGATACCGCTGTAAACACAGCGATGGAGGCCATCGATAAGGTTCGTGATACATCGACCTCCCATGAGCGCTGCAGTATCATCGAGGTTATGGGCAGGAATGCCGGATATATCGCTCTCTGGTGCGGTATTGCAAACGGTGCGGAGGATATTCTCCTTCCGGAGCGTTACGACGGCAATGAGCAGTACCTGATCAACCGGATCATTGAGAATAGAAAGCGCGGCAAAAAGCACCACATTATCATCAACGCTGAGGGAATCGGACACTCCACTTCCATGGCGAGAAGGATCGAGGCGGCAACCGGTATCGAGACCCGTGCTACCATCATCGGTCACATTCAGCGAGGCGGAACCCCGACCTGTAAGGACCGCGTTTACGCGTCCATCATGGGTGCGAAGGCTGCAGAACTTCTTTCAGAAGGAAAGAGCAACCGCATTGTAGCCTACAAGGAGGGCAAGTTCGTAGATTTTGATATCCAGGAAGCACTGAATATGAAGAAAGATATTCCAGAGGAGCAGTACGAGGTCAGCAAACTTCTTGTGCGCTGATCACGACCTGCGGCGACAGCAGATAAAGGAGCAAACACATGGGTATCAGAGAGGACGAAAAGATCGCCCCGCACTGTGAGTTTATTCATGTTCACGACAAGGTAGTAAAACGGGTGATGGACGTGATGCCGGAAGGCGAGGAACTCCAGAACCTTGCAGAATTCTTCCGGGTTTTCGGTGATTCCACAAGAATCCGTATTCTGTATGCACTCAGCCAGTCGGAGCTATGCGTGTGCGATATTGCAAGTCTTCTCGGAATGGGACAGTCTGCGATCTCCCACCAGCTTCGTATCCTGAAGCAGATGCGCCTTGTCAAGTTCCGCAGGGAAGGAAAGAGCGTTCTCTACTCTCTTGCGGACGGTCATATCCAGACGATCCTCGCTCAGGGGATGGAGCATATAGGAGAGAAAATATGAAATTCACGAAGATGCAGGGCATCGGAAATGATTATGTTTATGTAAACTGTTTTGAAGAGACGGTAGCGGATCCCTGCGAAACGGCAAAGCTGGTCAGTGATCGCCATTTTGGGATCGGATCGGACGGATTGATTTTAATTAAGCCGTCAAGGGTTGCCGACTGCCAGATGGACATGTACAATCTGGATGGATCCCGGGGTGCCATGTGCGGAAATGGGATCCGCTGTGTCGGAAAATACGCCTATGACCACGGAATCGTAGATAAGCCGGAGATCGATGTTGAGACAGCGTCCGGGATCAAGCATCTTTCCATGAAAGTGAAGGACGGAAAGGTGGAGCTTGTTACGGTGGATATGGGCCGTCCGGTGCAGACATCTGAGATCGGGGAGCCGATCATGGTGGACGGAAAAGAATACCGCTTTACCGGCGTGTCCATGGGAAATCCCCATGCGGTGGTGTTTATGGACGGAATCAAGGATATGGAGATCGAAAAGATCGGTCCTTCCTTTGAGGCCCATGAGAAATTCCCGGATCGTACCAACACGGAATTCGTGGAGGTGGTTGACCGCGGACATGTAAATATGCGTGTCTGGGAGCGCGGCTCCGGCGAGACGCTCGCCTGCGGAACAGGTGCCTGCGCAACGGCAGTTGCCTGTGTCTTAAACGGTCTTACCGACGATGAAGTCCGAGTGACGCTTCTTGGCGGAGACCTTCTGATCCATTGGGACAGAGAAAAAGACACGGTATTTATGACAGGGCCTGCAGTGGAAGTGTTCCACGGGGAGATTTAAAATGTCTGACTGAGAACAGATCTGTGCATTTCAGGCTGTATCGGATCTGTGAACATGCGGTCAGCTGGCACAGATGAAATAATGCACTCAGGAATCGTTCAGCTGTCTTGACATTACAGATGTCTGCCACGGGAATGCAGAGCGGCAGAGCGGTTGTCTGTATATAGAATGGATAAGAGGTTCCGGATATATGACACAGAGAAATATACTTGAAAACCGGGACAAAGGAGATAATTATGGATCATATTGACAGAGAGATTCTGCAGATCCTGCAGCATAACGCGAGAGCATCCTTGAAAATGATCGCGGAGAAGACATTTCTTTCTTCCCCGGCGGTATCAGCCAGAATTGAAAAACTGGAGAAAGATGGAATCATCACATCCTATCAGGCACAGATCGATCCGATGAAGCTCGGATACCATATCCTTGCGTTCATCAATCTCAATGTGCTTCCGGAGGACAAGCAGAAATTCTATCACTATGCGGAAGAGATTCCAAATATTCTGGAATGCAGCAGCGTGACGGGAGAATTTTCTGTGATCATGAAAGTTGCTTTTGCAAGTACGATGCAGCTCGACAGCTTCCTTGGTCAGCTCCAGAAATTCGGAAAGACCAGCACGCAGGTGGTATTCGCCACCCACGTAGGTCCGAGAGGCGTGCAGGTACAGGAATAGGAATACATACGAAACATGAAAAGGACATCTGAACGAGAGATACGATGGGTATTTCTGGTTCAGATGTCCTTTTTAGTCTTCTTATAAAACCGCGACCAATGCCGCCACGATCGGAATCGAGATCATGGACAACAGTGTGGAGATGCAGATCCCCCTCGACACGAGAGTAACATCCCGGTTATATTCCATACAGAGCATGGACACGTTCCCGGCGATCGGGCAGCCGGCGAGGATCGTAGAGATGATCGGGATCCCCATGAAGCCAAGATTGCTGTAGTTTAGCATCAGCTCATAGGTTGGATTCCAGCAGATGATCTTCTGGATAAAGTGGCAGACCACATGGGCCACTAAGAAGATGGAGGCCGCTGCAATAAAGATCGGCAGCATCTCCTGATCATGGGCTATGTCTGACCCGGTAACCGCGTTTAAGATCGTTGCGGGCAGGGAGATATTGACGATAAAACGGGAGACCTTCGACTCAAAGGTCTTATCGATCACGCCGAAGCGATTGGCGAGATAGCCGGTGAGCATTAAGAGAAAGAGACTTATCATCTGGTTGAATACGATTAGCATAGTAATGAGATCCTTTCATGAGATTGCCAGAAAAAGTTTTAAGACATGGATGGCGCAGGTCTGGTAATTTATGAATATGATATCATAAATCCATGAAAAAGGGAGAAGAATTTTGGCAAAGCAGAACAGTGTCATTATTGATCCGGGACATGGCGGAAGTGATCCGGGGGCGGTATATGGGAACAGACGGGAGAAGGACGATACTCTGGCGTTGTCCTATGATATCGGAAATGCCCTGGAGCAGCGCGGAATCCGGGTGGAGTACACGAGGATTGGCGATGTATACAACAGCCCATATGAGAAGGCGGAGATCGGGAACCGGTCTGCAGCAGATTTGTTTTTATCCATCCACCGGAATGCCATGCCGGTGCCGGGAACGGGTTCCGGGACGATGAGCCTGATCTTCGGGAGGGGCGGCGATGCGGAGACGTTCGCAAAGAATATCAATAAGGAACTTGCAAAGACAGGCTGGAAAGACCTGGGGATCAGCGAGCGTCCGAATCTCGTGGTCCTCAGGGACACAGCGCTTCCGGCGGTTCTCGTGGAGGTTGGATTCCTCGATAATGAGAACGACAATGATTTCTTCGATGCAACTATGAGGCAGACCGCAGATGCGATCGCGGATGGAATCGTGCGGACGTTTGCAGAGCAGGAAAAGCAGACGTCAGATGTGGAGGAGCCGGGATTCTATATGGTGCAGACAGGGATCTACCGGGTGCGGACCAACGCGGAACGTGAGGTGGAACGGCTGAAAGCTCAGGGATTTCCTGCGTTCATGACTTTTAAGGATGGATTTTACTATGTCCGCGCAGGGGCATTCCGGAACATGGAAAACGCTGTGCGGCAGGAGCAGGAGCTTCGAAAACTGGGATATCCGACATTACTTGTTAAAACTTGAAAAACACTGAAAACATCGCAAAAAAGACTTAAAATTCCTGCGGAGATATGTTAAAATACAGATAGAATAAAAAGGATTCCCGCGGCTTTTTCAGGTGCAGCTGCCGGAAGGCGGAAGGGGAAGAAGGAGGCATCTATGGCTGAGAATAAAAAATTTGTGATCACGGTCGGAAGACAGTATGGAAGCGGCGGAGCGGAGATGGCGAAACGTCTTGGTGAGCGCCTTGGACTTCATGTTTACGATAAGGAGATCTTAAAGATGACCTCCGAGGAGAGCGGGATCCGCGAGAGCTATTTCCACCTTGCCGATGAAAAAGCCGGAAATAAGCTGTTATACCGGATCATCCACTCCCTGATTCCGGAAAACGGAACCCCGTCTCTGGGATCTGACCTGATCTCCTCCGACAACCTGTTCCGGTTCCAGTCATCGGTCATCCGGAAACTGGCGCAGGAAGAATCCTGTATTATTATCGGCCGCTGCGCCGACTATGTCCTCGACGGAACTGAAAATCTTGTCAGGCTCTTTGTATATGCGGAGATCGAGGAGAGGATTAACAAAGTCCGTGAGAAAGGATACTTCCCGGAGGAAGATATCTTAAAGAATATTAAGCGGATCGACCGGGAGCGCCGCGACTATTACCGCTACTATACCGGAAAGAGCTGGGAGAATCTTGAGAACTACGATCTGATGATCAACACAACAAAACTTTCCTATGACGATATGGTGGAGTGCGTGGTAGACTACCTGAAAATGCGCGGGATTCTTGCAAAATAGAGGGAAATACGATAGAATATAGGCGGCTTATCCTTAAGCCGCCTTTTTCCGTCAACCGGATAGTTTGAAGGAGCTTTCGGCCGATGAAAAAGGCACTACATACCAAAAAGGCACTACATGCCAATCATGCACATCCGCGAGAAGATATGGATTGCCGCAGGCGTCCGCGCGAGGCTTGAGATGGAAAGGAATTTACATGAAGATCACACGCCCGATCAAGGCCGTCCTCTTTGACATGGACGGCGTTATGGTAGACAGTGAATTTGTATATATGAAATACCTGCTGGAGTTCGCAAAAGAAAAGAACCCGACGGTGACAATGGAAGATATCAACCCGATGGTAGGCCGCAGCAGGCAGGATAGCTGGACTGTGATGGAACGGGCCGTGAACAATGGTGAGAGCTGGGAGTCGCTGATCAAAGAGTGGGCAGACAGGGACATTTACAGCCGGATCGACTACCGGAAGATCTTTCGCCCGGAGATGAAGACCACCGTGCAGGAGTTAAAGCGCCGCGGCTATACGGTCGCCCTGGTATCCTCCACAGGTCCGAAACTGATCTCGAGGATCGTGGAGGAGGTGGGCATGCGCCCGGAATTTGACCTGATCGTCAGCGGAAAACAGTTCAAACAGAGCAAACCGAATCCGGAGATCTACCACTATACAGCGGATACTCTGGGAATCCGTGAGGATGAGTGCTTTGTCGTAGAAGATTCCACTGTGGGGATCGAGGCTGCATACCGGGCCGGAATGTCGATCGCAGGCCTCAAAGATGACCGGTTCGGGTTCGATCAGAGCAAGGCGGATTACCATATCGATTCAATATCTGATATTTTAAAATACTTATAAACAGGAAACGGCTCGTAAAACATTTATAGAGGCCGGTGGAGCACCCGAAGCATT
>OLQS01000668.1_pt1 | contig 22637 bp, 18 predicted proteins | sample 1672291 | NCBI WGS metagenome assembly OLQS01 (sample SAMEA3136668, study PRJEB25190) | human gut metagenome | biome: human gut; feature: human-associated habitat; material: faeces | place: Austria | collected 2013
CATCCGCTGGTGGATGCGGCTCCTTCAACGCGGCTTCTTCATGCCCTGCGTCAGCCTGTCTTTATGACAGTGCGGCGTGGGGCATTTTTTATTGTTCGGAAAGAGGTGGCCTGATATGAATTTACCAAAACGAAATAGTGCGGACGGGCGCTGTTACTGGATGAAGCTCGAGGTGCAGGAAGAACTGCAACCGCTCTTTGACCAGTGTATCCAGGATGCCATTGACGGGAGAATCACGAGGCTTGATTCCCTCTGGCCTCCGGTAGTGGTCAGCAGCGAAGGCGCGCCCTTTGAGGTGTGGCAACTGCTTCGGACATGGACCGAAGCGCAGCGGGCTGAGACCCTTGACGCGGAAAAGGCCATCGCCTTCAGCGAAAACCTGCGCCGCCAGAGCCGGTGGGGTGAAATTGACCACCATCTACTTGATATGCTGCAACGGGAGCTACAGGAGAAATATTTTATCGTGACAGGCAATGAAGATGACCACTTCTGGGATCGGGAGTATTCCCTAAAACCAGGTATCCGTGCAGAGCAGGTCCCGGAGCCGCTGCTGCGTTTCGCCTGCTATGTGGCGGTGAGCTATAAGGTATATGGTATGGACTTTCAGTATCTGGACGCCAATTACCTCTTTGGATTGGTGGAGAAAGTCCGTCCGGATATGGTGAAAAAGCTCCGGGAACATGGGACCGGCAGGCTGCCGATCTCTCTGCAAAAGAGAAAAACAGAGCACTTCACCGCATCGGCCAACGATGCCTTTGCTGTGATCCGTATTACTGCCAGGGACAACACGGAGGAATGCTGCCATGAAGTGCTGAACTACCTGTGTGAGATTCTGGCGCAGGAGGATTTTCCCCGCAGCTATGCGGTGGAGTTCAAAGGGCCGGAAAAGAGTTATCTTCCCATCACAGGACTGCCCAAAAAGGGAGTAAACCAGCTCTTTGCCTGTGCCGTGCAGTACCCCGGTCTCCACCCCCTGATGGAACGGTACGCCCGGCTTGCCATGCGGCAATATGAGCAGTACACCAATCTCAGCGATGAGCAGTGCGCGCTCCCCGGAAGTTTTGCCGTGTTCGCCCTGGGAATGCTGGGGCAAGAGTGGCAGCAGCTGGTATGGGATTATCTCGATCTCTGCGATGATGAGCACTCCCACTTACAGGAAAAATTCCTCCGGGAGTATGTGAAACAGTTCGGATTTACCGCCGATACCGTCCCTGTATTTGTCCGTGGGGTGCTGTCCATGCAGAACATGAAGTATTCCAAGGACTATACCGCGTGGATGGCAAATGCAGAAAGCCTGGGCGCTCTGCTGGAGGCAAAAATCCACCTGTCCGAGATCGTTCCAAGCGGTTTTTCCTCCGACGAGGATGATGACGAGGACGAGGAACCCGCTGAGGAAACAGAAGCCAGCTCGGAGGAAGTGCTGCAATACGCATGGGAAACGGTCTGCTATGTGATCTGGGGCAAAGCCAGCGCCAAGGGTGGTCAGAAAGTGGTGGAAGCAGCTTCGGAGGAACTGAAGGAACTTTACCGACAGATTTTTATTCCGATAACGGAGAACCTGGAAGGAAGTGGTGGCCTGCTATGAGTTTGCCGAAACGCGACGGCGTACAAGGTCGTTATTATTTGATCCAGAAACCAGATACGAACCCCGAAGTGCTGGAACACGCCGATCAGTGCATCCAGGATGTGTTGGATGGAACTGCAAAAGAAAACCATTCCGGCTATCCGGTGGTCGTTCGGAACCAAAGCGGAACGCCCTTTCTTCCCAGCCAGCTCCTGGAGCGGTATCTGTCCAAACTGCCTTTGAAGGGATTCCCCTATGAGGAAGCTGTTACATTCTGCGATGCCCTGCGGCGGCTGGTGGGCTGGAGGGAGATTGGCCACACCTTGGTAAAATACATCAAACACCAGGTGCAGGAGAGGTTTTTTGAGATTGGAGAGAATGAGGACTACTTTTCGCCTTTCCCGCTCTGTACCGCATGGCCGGAGCTGCGGCCGGAGGATGTGGACGAGAACCTACTGCGCTTTACCTGCTATGTGGCGGTCTGCTATACGGTGTATGGAGCCAGCGATAATACGATTATAACCGAACACTACCTTGATCTGGTTTCCCAGCTTCGCCCGGATATGGTGAAGCAGCTGAAAACAGCTGGCAGCGGCAAATTGCCAAAGGACATCCAGCGGCGTAAGACGGAGCATTTCACCGCATCGGCCAATGATGTGTTTGCTACCATCCGCATCACCGCCAGGGACTCCACGGAGGAGTGCTATGCTGAAATTCTGGATTACCTGTGTGCGGTGTTGGAGCAGGAGGGATTTCCCCGCAGTTACTCGGTGGAGTTCCGTGGGAAGGAAAAACTCTATCTGCCCATTCCCGGTCTGCCCAAAAAGGGCGTCAATCAGCTCTTTGCCTGTGCTGTGCAACACCCCAATCTGCATCCGGCTATGGCGCGATACGCTCGTCTGGCTATGCGGGAATTTGAGTGGTACCAAAACCTCTCAGATGAAGCCTGTGCGATGCCCGGCACCTTCGCCGTGTTTGCCCTGGGGCTGGAGGGAGAACCGTGGGCACCGCTGGTGACGGAGTATCTGGATCTCTGCGATGACGAGCACTCCTCCCTGCAAGGGAAATTCCTTCATGCCTTGATCCGAAAGTTTGGGTTCCAACCATGGACGCTGGGGGTATTGGTGCGGGGCGCATTATCTATGCAGTGGCTGGAGCCTGCCAGAGAATTCCGCAGCCTGATAGCCAATGGGGAAAGCCTGGATGCACTGCTGGCAGTCAAGCGACGCTTTTCCGCTTATCTCCTGCCGGAAGAAAACGAAGACCCGAAATTCCGGGCCATCGCTTGGCAGAGCCTACTCTGGGCCATCTGGGGGCAAGCCTCTGAAAACGGCGGCAGCAAGGTCATTAAGACGGCTCCGAAGGAACTGAGAGAAAGGTATCAGGAAATTTTTCAATAGACTATAAGGAGGACTCGGATGAGTGAAGTAAGCTATTCAAATGTACCTCCCATGATGGCTGCCATCAAAAGTGGTGACATAGAGGCGATTCGTTCCCTGCTTCACGCAGGGCATTCTCCCAATGAGCCACAATGCTATCAGGTAATGATTGGAGATTGGCCGCGGGATGACGAAGCCTCTCCGCTGGAATTGGCTGTACTGGAAAATCGGATGGACATGGTACAGCTCCTGATCGAATGCGGAGCAGATTTGACCCATAACCCGGAAGAATTGCTTTGTGGTTCCCTGCGCAGTCAAGACCTGACCCTGTTTTCCTTTTTGGTAGATGTGGGAGTCAGAATCCCCGCAACGCAAAGGGATATATGCAGGCTGTTTCTCCACTTGGTGGATCGGGATGAGCCTAATGTACTCCCCATTTTGAAAAGGATGGGCATGGATTTGAAACAATACGGCGGTGAAGCCCTGCGCAGTATGGCGAGCCATGGAAATCAGCTGCTGGTGGAGTATCTGATTCAAAACGGGGCGGACATCAACTATCACAAGCCAGATATGGTGTTTCCCTACGCTTCGACTCCTGTCACTGAAGCTGCACGGCACAACGATTTTTCTATGGTGCGCTGGCTTGTGGAACAGGGTGCAGACATCACCATCCCGGATAAATACGGTGACCGGCCCTACACCGTGGCAGTACAGAACAAAAATCAGGAAATGGCCGCCTACTTAAAAGCTCTGGAGCCGGAGGAATGGCATAACGAACAGGAAAAGGCGCGTCAACTCATGCCTTACAAGCTGCCTGCCAAGCTGGTGGAATACTTAAAGACCGGCCCCTTGCGTCTGGAATTTCCAGAGCGGGAACTGGTGAAATGGGCGGAACTGTACCCCTACATGGATTTACAGGAGATGACCTGGAAACGGAAAAAGTTGCTCTCCCTTATGGCGAAAATGGACAATTACAGCGACTATTTGCTGCTGTGGAGTCCCAGAGATAAGAAACTCTGGTATCTGGACATTGAGCATAAGGAGTTTCATCCGTTAGCCAAATGGGAGGAATTTATTGCTGATCCCGGAAAATATCTTAATGGAATGATTGAGGGCGAGTTTGAGGAATAAGGAGAGAAGCAAAATGGAACAGGCATACTGCACCGCAGTTTTCTGGCGCGGTGGAGAAAAGATTGATCTGAATGGACTAAAACCAGATGCGGTACGGTGTCTGTCTGTGACGGGAGAGCGGAAGGTGAATCTGTCCTTCCTGGGAGATTATCCCAATCTGGAGGAACTGACCCTAATGGAAAAGTGTGAGGGTGTAGAAGTTCTCTCCGGGCTAAAGCAGCTTCATACACTGTCCCTATGGCTGTCGGCCCCTGTTTCCTGGGACAATGTTTCTCTCCCCGGCCTGCGTGTCCTCCACCTGCGTGGGGAAAAGAATGGCGACATCACCCCGCTTCTCACCAGCATTACCTATCTCCATTTGGAGGAAATGCGGAAAACGGAAGATCTTGCCCCTTTCCTAACTCTGGCGCCCCGGCTTCAGAAACTCTATCTCCAGTCACTCCCAGCTGTGCAGGAACTACCGGCTCTGGATGGGCTTCCTTCCCTTTATGCCCTGAAACTCTATGAGCTGCATAAACTAAACGATTTGTCCGCCCTCTCTCACAGCCATTTGCGCTACTTTGCCGCCTCTCTGATTGGGGATAAACTCTCCGCCCAGGCGCTGGCAGATGCTGTGATGGCGATTCCCAATCTGGAGGCAGCCGCGCTCCAGCTGGCGGATCGCTCCGAGCGGCGCTATGGCGGTGTCCAAAAAGCCTTTGCCGCCGCTGGGAAGTCCCCACTGCTGCGGGAGGAAATCAGTGCTTTGACCACATGGCTGTCGCTATGATGTAGGAATTGGAAAAAGGAGAAACTACCTATGGCAGAGTTCAAACAAATCATAGATGATGCGCTGGACATTCTGAAATTTGATGGAGCCGTGCAGGACACTCTGGCGGAACTTCGAGAAAAATGGGGCGCACAGGTTCCAGCGCTGCTGGATGAACGCTTTGATGCCGTTGGCGTCCAATATATGAAACTATCCCATGAAAAAGGGGCGGCAGCATTAGGACAAGAACTTTCTGCCTTCGGCTGGGCGCTGTATAACCTGGACGATGAGGACGAGTATCTGTTTGTCTTGCTCCCAGAGGAAGAACGCAGCGAATGGGAACGCTACTGCAAAAAGCAGGGGCAATATTGTCACCTGATGAAACAGCAAGGGCGAAAATGGGGCGACCATGCCAAGGAGCAGGACCCTGAGAAGCTGATGCCCTGCGAGGAATACATACTTCAGGATGAGTACGATTATTTCTTCAATTCTCTGGCGGGTGATTTTGCGGCGGGTAAATGGAAAAACCAGGATGCAGAAGAATGGAAAAGCGGCTGTGTGGCCGATCTGCGCCACCGTCCGCCGCAAGTAATCCGCTCCCACAGCTTGCCGCACCTTGGGTGCCTCACTTATTCCGCAGAAAATGGACTCTATGCCGCGTCCAGGGCCGCTGGCAGCGGGACTATTGGCCGGGCATTACTGAGCAAGAATCCAGCCACCCTCAACTGGGCCGAACCGTCCCCCATTGGATATGACGGTCCACCCCAGACCCTGTGCTGGGCTGACCATTCCCTCTGGGTGGGTGATCCCACCAACGCTACACGGATCGAACTGACTGACCGGGGTACCTGCCAGGATGTGAAAAACTGGATTCTGCCGGAAGATGGATGGAGCACCAAATACCATTGCGGCATTACGACAGACGGGCTGGGCCGGGTCTACTTTTCCAACGAGTGGTACAAGGGGCAGATTTACCGCTGGGAAAACGGCAAGGTAACAAAACACACATTCTCTCTGGATGGATACGACCATCTCTCCGAGGCCGTTCCCGTTCCCGGCACAGGCCGCATTACCATGATCCACGCAGTCAGTGGCCAGGGGCGGATGGAAGAATGCCTGCTGGAACTGGATATGGACACCGGGCGGTGCCGAATTGCCCCCCTGCCCGGCATGGGCGAGGGGTTGAAAATTCGCTGGTTTACCGGGGACTGGCTGCTGGTGCAGGGGAACGGCGAAATCCTCTCCGATGACTTTGCCCAGCTCATCAATAGGAACACCCGTGAAGTGCTGCGTATCCGTCCGGGAATGTTCGGCGGGGAGAAAATACAGCACATTGGAATACTCACCGATAGCACGGTGGTCATCGTCACCCGGCGGGATAGGGTTGGGCCGGTATTTCGTTATCCCATCGACTTCTGGGGCTTCCTGCGGACGGCAAACAAGCCCAAAAAGCTGGAATGGCGGGACTACAAAGAAGTGTACCCGAATCTGCCCATCTTTCTACCGCCCAAGGCCACAGAGCGAAAAATCATTCTCAAGAAAGACAGCCTGACCATCCTGGGGTCGGTATTTACGCCGCCGTTTACCCTTTCGCAGCTTGCGGGAAAGCTGGGACCCGCCCGCATTGTCCTGCAAAATGGAACACGGAAAAGCCCCATTACAGGCCGAGAGAGTCCCTATACCCAGGCACTTGCTTTGTGGGACGAGCTTGGACTCCAGGGCTGGTTAGATGAAGATGAGCAGACCATCAAAACCCTTGGTGTCCGGGTGGCGGCACAGGGAGAGTATGCGGTCCGGCAGACATTTGACGGAGCGGTTTGGATCGGGTCCAAGGACTACCGGGAGGCCAGCTGGAAGGATTTCGCCGGATTTGCCCATACCCTCAAATTAGGCGGCTTTACCGTTTATACCCGCTTGCCGGGTCCTGTTCCAGAGGAGCAGTCAGCGCAGAAAGCAAAGCTGGAGGCCCTCTCCGCCATGGTGCAGATCAGCTGGAAAGAGCCAGAGAAAAAGACGGCGAAGGCGCAGAAATACAAGGTATCCAAGCCGACGGAACCAGTGCTGCACTTTGATACCTTCAACTTCAAGCTGGCGGTCATGGAAGTCCTGATGTACGAGAAAGGCTTACTGGCTCCTAAACTGGATGCCCATGAGTTTGCCAGAGAGTATAGCCGACGCAAGATCGACATTGACGCGGAAGGGTATGAACCCATCCCGGAGATTCGGAAGTGGCTGGAACAATACCCTGTCCCGGAGCGGCTGGCCCGGTCGGTCACAGAGATCGAGATGGATGGCGGCAGCGAGATTTATACCCAGCTCTGTCCGTTCTGGGATGGCGAGGATGGAGCCTTTGATCTTAATACCATTACTGAGGCGGAACTGCGCCAGTTCCCCAATCTCAAACATATTACCCTCATGTCCTCCAAGCCGGAACAGGTACTGCCGGTTCTGGAACGGTGCGGTATCAAGGTAGACTTGCTGTGAGGTGAAAGTATGAAAGCGAAACTAAATGTGATAAAGAACTGGGAGTTCGAGGAATTTGAACTGACGGGAACTTCCTTCAAATACAGCCCGACTGGATGCAAAGGTATGGTAGCCCGCAGCGAAGATGAAATTGTGTTTTGGACCTATCATCTCTTGAAAAAGTGCAGCGGCGTTTTGTGGGTCAAAGGCGAAGTTTCTAGGTGGATTCCCAGCCCAGAGCCGAAAGAGCAGCAAGATGTTTGGGAAGTTCCTGTCTTGCTTTCATGCGACAGAGGAATACTGTTGGTTTGCCCAGCCAGTAAATCCCTTTGGTGGATGCCGCAGATGGATGGAGAGTGGATTTCGATCCCCATGGATAACTGGTGTGCCCAGGGTATTCCCAAGCCGGTGGCAGTCACCGGAAGCCATAGCGTTTTCCCTATTGTGTGCCGAGTGGACAACTCCGCTGATGCGACCAACAGTTTTACCAGCCTGACGGTAGACTTTGAAGCCATAACTGCACACTGGGCAGAAAGCGGCTCTTGTGTATACAGCAAAGCAGGAACCCGACAGACCCATTGGGCGGCGGTAGAGCGAGCTGGCGGCAATTTTGCCCAGGCAGACTTTCACTACAACTATCCTATGATTGGCTCCATACTGGAACAGAATGGACAGTTTTATGCCTTTTTGGAAAGTAGCACTATCAATCCGGCGGGTCTTTCTCTCATGGGCTACTATTGGTATCTGGAACTGGAGGAAAACGGACTATTCAAAAAGAAACTGTGGGGGAAAGATAATTTAAGCCGCCTGCCCGGAAAACACGGGATGCGCGGAAAATTCTCCGGTGACAGGACTTGCCTGATCCTATCTCCCATTTTTAAGAATGATGACTGGAAGGGTAAACAAAAGGTGCTGCGCCTTTCGGATTTGGTGCTGATCGACCTTGCCATGCCCCGTAGATACGCTTCCTTCCATGTGCTGGATGTATGGGGAAATCGGGCATTTCTCAGCGATGAGAAAGACAAGCTGGTTCTTTGTGAAATGACCTTGGAGTAGTTATGAGGGCTGAGTATGATAGCGTTGATATGAGGTAAGCCAATGGAATTATTTGCAAAAAGAATGACTTGGGAGCTGGACAATGATGAAGGGCTGTCCTGCCTGTCCTTTGAACTGGAGGATGGTTACTTTACACTCTCCCGCAAGACCGGCGCGGAAGCACTCCGCTTGGAAATGAATGATCCAGCCAATGGTCAGTTGATTGATCCGGACTGTTTTGAATATGCCCTTGATAATACCAGGTTTCGTCTAAATATCGTGCGGAACAACCGAAAGGTTCTGCGGTATCTGGAAGAACACCACATCAACACGGAGTTGTATGGGGAAATCGTCCTTCACTACACTCCTCTCAGCAAGCCACAGCTTGAAACATTATCTGCCGTGCTTCTTAGACTGTTTTTCGGTGAACTACTTTTTTAGGCGGAAACAGAAGTGTCGTTGGCAGAAATCATGCGAGGGGATAACTATGGTTAAAATTCATCGTATTTGGTTCAATACGGAGAGAATGGACAGAGAGGATCACTACAAAATCACATTATTCAGTCGCCCTCGTGTATCTATTCATGTGGACGAGTACATTTGGAGTTTCATCGAAGAAAACATTGTGAAGCCACACAAGCTTATGCGCAGTGAGAAGCATGGGTATCTGTTGGACATTTCGTTTGACCAGTTTGACCCGGCAAAACACCGATATTTTCCGCTTTCCTCATACAACGGCTTGCTTCGGGAAGGGGTCGAGATGGACAGCGCCAACAGAAGCTATTTCCGCGAGGACTTTGCAGGCGGCAAAGATCGGACTACCTGGTTCTCTCCCAATAAAATATGGACAAACTGCGGCGACAAGGTTCTGAATGTGGACATCAAAGCTGCCAATGTGAGCGAGAATATTACCCCCAGAGAATACGCAGATTTGCTTTTCGATGGAATTGGAGCGGCCTTGGTGTTCAATTTCAAAAGGCTCAAGCGCGAGGAGTTTGATGGGCTGAAGCCCAAGATTGACTGGAGCATCGTAGAAAGCTTCCCCTTTCCTGCACCCTTTGAGGAACAGCGGTACATTGGGGATGAAGGCGAAATTCATGTGTATTCTTGGGATGGCCGAAAGGAAACGACCCTTGTTGGTCCCTATTCCGTGCGGAAGTTGTATCTGGAGCATTTCGGAGAATCGTGAGGAGGAATTTTGCCGTGCAAGTTTGGTCAAAGGTGGATTTTGGTACCGGAACGGTCACCTTTCTGGATGACACACGAAAAGAAGATATGCTGCAAGTGGAATATCCAAACAGTTTCTTGCTGGATATGGGCTGGTATCAGGACAGATATATCATTTCTATCATTCAAAATTTTGATTGGACGCATCCAGTCCAGCAGTATGAAACAGCAGAAAGGAATCAGCTTCCCAAGCTGTTGACGGAGGCGGTTCGCCTTGTGGAAAAGGAATCACAGTCTGCCGGAGCAAATTGAAAGAGGACTTGATATGAACGAGAATTTATTTCGACCACAATTTGATGCCTTGAAACTGTCCGATAAGCTCTGGCTGATGCAGACGCTGGCGACTCGTTATAATTTGACATTCAAAGAACTATACGCCTTTTCCCGCTGGGGACAAAGTTGCACCACCGGCCTGTTTGAAAAAGGTGGCCGGGAGTTTGTCTTTGTCCCAGGTGATACCGTGATTCTTGGCTGGGAGAGCTTTGTCCAAGAGATGGACAAGGCCAACCAAGAGGAACTGGCGGATATTTTTGCGGAAATCGAATATGAGGGCTCTGTGGAGGAATTTCTCCGGCAGGGCATGACCCCAGTACGCCAGGTGACCATCGGCCCCATGTTCGTAGGCAGAAAACTGGAGGAGATCGGCTGGGAAAGTGTACCCATGAACGATCTACGCATCACCGCCCACCCCGACTGGCTGGAGAACTTGCAGAAGTGGGCGGGCCAGAACAGCCAGAGTTTTGAGATACATGAAACTGTCCGCTTTGAACGCAATGGTGATAGCTGGCGAGCGTGGCTGTGCCATCCAATGACCTACCCGGAGTTTCAGCGCTCCCTGTTGTGGGAGGTGGCAGCCAGCCTTCCCACGCCGGATGAGTGGGCCTATCTGTGCGGAGGCGGATGCCGCACCCTGTTTCCATGGGGGGATGGACTGGACCACAAGATGAAACTGCACCACTTTGAAAGCGAGGAAGATCAGGGCAGGCCATACGACATGGAGCAGCCCAACTTCTTTGGCCTGTCTATTGCCTACGACCCCTATAAGCGGGAACTGGTAGACGGGAAAACATTGACCACCTGCGGCGGCGACGGTGGCTGCAATGTCTGCGGTGGCATGGGTCCTTTGCTTGGATATTTACCCTGTTCCCCTCACTGTAAACCGGAGGTTCGGGAAGATAACGAGATTCACAATGACTATGACTTTTTCCGTCCTGTTATCCGGGTGCAGACATCCGGGTGGAGAATGGTAATAGATAGAGCGCAAGAGTAAGGAGGTAAACTATGGAATGGCCAAAACGGACACGAACAGCGGATTGGGAAAACGGTGTCCTAACTTTAGATGGAGAAAAGAAATTTGATATTCCGAAGCTGACCGCAGAGATCATGGAGCGGTTGGCCGGTTACACCCTGGTGGGCTTCCATGTGAAAGGGTATCCGGTGACGGATGAACTGCTGGCCCCCTTTGCCGGGCATAAAAGCATGGTCAACTTCGGCGTGGAAAATGGCACCCTCACCGACGCCTGTTTCCCAGTTTTTTCCGCCATGCCCAAGCTGCGCATCCTGCTGCTGACCGGGAACGCCGGGATCGACGGCAGCGGCCTGTCCGCCCTGCAAAGCTGTAAGCTGGACCTGCTGACCCTTGACCACACCGGGCTGGATGATGCCGGTCTGCTCCAGGCAGCCTCCATCCCCAAGCTCTCTCATATCTGGATTGACCACACTGCTGTTACTTATGATGGACTGCTGGCTGTCGCCGGCAACAACTACATCAAGCCGGTGTCCCATGTGCAATTTGCCAAGGAGCAGATGGAACACTTCTCCCAGCTCCAGCGGGAAAAGGCCAAAAAGCCCGTCCAGCTGGATAAGCAGGCGGTGGAAGAATGCCGCAGGGTGCTGTCCGCTTTCTTTGCTGAGATGACGGAGTGGGAGCAGTATATGGAGCAGGCTGGATTTGAAGATGCCCAGGCTGTGCCCCGCCTGCTGGCGATCTGGGAGAAGTATGTGAGCGAAAAGCCCCGTCCGGGCTATCTGCCTCTGGACCTCTCATACAGTGCCCAGGGCACCTACAAGGGGGAAGAATTCCTTGACGCGGAGCAGATCACCAAGAACAAGCTCTACATCTACACCAGAGAGAAAAATACCGGCTTTGACCGCCGTTTCCTCATGAAGCGTGTGGGCGAGGTTTGGATGATCGACGCGGTGCAGGAGCGGCTGAACGGCTGGCAGCGGACAGGATTGTGAGGCATCACATGGCTTGGAAATATGAAACCTTTGGCCCAGACGGTCAATGCAAATTGTTCGGTGTGAACATCTTTGACTACGACTGGCAAACCACCGGCAAGCGAGTAAAAGTCAAAGACCCGATCTACCACCAAGACCATACCTTTGAGGTCTGGCAGGTGGAGATTGACGGGCAGAATTACCGCTTTGCCGCTGGAGAGTTCTCCAACTGCGTATGGGGATTCTATTTAGAAACTCAATCATAAACGAGGAGGTCATGAGATGGATTTATTGAAACAATGCCAGCAATGGTTTGAACAGGATGAAGCACAGAAGGTAATCGACGCCCTGGAAGCGATTCCTGCCGAGGAGCGCACCTCGGAACTGGACAGCGAATTGGCCAAGGCATATATTGCTGTTGCACATATAGGAGAACGGGAGCCTTTTGAAAAGGCGCTGGAACTTCTGGCTCCCCATGAGGAGTATTTTGCCGAAGATCACTGCTGGAATTATCGGATCGCTTCCGCTTATTATTTTCTGGATGAGGAAGGCACCGCCCTTCGTTACTTTGAAAAGGCTCTGAAAGCCCGACCCGGAGACAAAGATACTCAGGAGTACATAAACGATTGCCGCCGTCGTTTGTCCCTGCCTCGCTTTGAAAAGAACTTCCGTGAAAGGACGCAGGAAGCATGGGCAGCCTTTTCTCAGATTGAGGCAGAACTGCGTCAAATCATAGATACTGACGAAACACACCAGCGCGGCGAAGAACTGGTTGAAAAATGCGGGAATGCACTCAAGACGGCCCTGCGTGATACTTCCTTTGAGCTGGGCTTCAATGGCGAAAAGCATGAATTGATCCTCAGTCCAGAGGGGCTTCGCTCCCGCCTGTTCCCGTTGGTGTACTTCCAGAAGCAGGCCCCGGAATCGGTGCTTGAGCATTGGAATATCTGGGTAGGCCGCCAGCCCTGTGAGGGGTTCGAGCTGCGGGCAGGAGAAATCGAAGTTCGGGCTGAAGATGTGCAGATGTGGGCAGAGGAAACAGAAGATCATCAGGTAAGTCTGGTCCTTTACTGTGAAAAGCTGACGCCGATCTTGAAAGAGGACACAGACAAGATCTGGTGGGCACTCTCTATGCTGGTGGATCAAACCATCGGAGAAGTTTCCGCTATCGCCTTTGTTGCTGGGTTTGATGTTTATGCTCAACCGAAAGACGAACCGGCTAAGCTGCTTTCTGAACTGCCGGAGTTGCTGCAAAGCATGGGACTTTCTCTCTGGCGGGATGGCAGCGATTACCTGGAAAACAGCTACCTTGCCTATGAACTGGAACCGGTGGAGGACCCGGAGGCTGACTGGCGGCTGGATGTCTATACTGGAAGCTGCCGCCTGCCGGTGCTCATCAACGACTATCTGACAGCCCGCAGTGATATGGTGGATGAGTACCACAAGGATGGCATTGCCGCTGGATTCCTCCTGTACCCGCTGTCCGGTTTTACCGGTGAGGAACGAGTGAAAGCCATTCTGGATTTCCGGGATAACCTGCGGGATGCCATCCTGCGGGATGCAGGAGAGGAAGCCGTGACCTTCCTGGGTGGGGCCACTGGTCTGTATTGTGGGTATCTGGATTTTATCGCCTGGGATCTGCCCGCTGTACTAACAGCGGCACAGGCATTCTTTGAGGGAAGCGACCTGCCCTATGCTCACTTCCACGCATTCCGGCGGGATGTGGGCGGTGTGCCGCTGTTGGACGAGAAAGAACCGGAGCCTGATATTCATGAGGAAACTGGCTCCCTGCTCTCGGCGGAGGATATTGAAATACTGGAGTCCTTTGACGAAGGAACTGCCGCTTACTTTGGGAAAATGCTCGACTGGCTGGAGAATTTTATCAAAAGCGGCGTAGAAGAAGGAAGATTCAGCGAAAAGCAGGCGCATCGGGATTTGCAGATTGCCCTCTGGTATGCCTTCGCCAGCAACAACCTGGATGACTATATCCACTACTACCGTACTGTGGAATGGATGAAGGATTCAGAGGAAAATGCCGTGGGCTGCGCTACTTGGTACTATCGGTATTCTGTGGCGCTGATGTACTGCGGCAGACTGGAAGAAGCACTCAACTACGCAGAAAAGGGTGCCCAGGAGGAGCCGGATTACCCCTGGGTTTGGCTACAAGTGGGTAAATTGCGGGCTCATTTTGGTAATAAAGCTGGTGCGCTGGATGCTGTTAAGCAAGGATTAAAACTGGAACCTGGTGATCATGAGTTTTTGACCCTGCAAAAAGAGATCAAAGCTGGGGCCGCCCTAGAACAGATGGAGTACCATTGGATTGATCCCGGCGCCGACCAGATGCTCCAGCAGGGGCTGGACGAGGATGCAGATGATAAACAACGCGCTTTGGCCTGTATCCGGGTGGACGAAGCGGGGCTTGCCGTATTTTATGAGCTGTTCCGCCCAGAGAAGTATGGCTATGAGAAAAACTCCCCCTGCTGCGAATTTCAATACCCGGTGAAGGAGCATCTTGTGGAGCTTTCCTTCCGCATGAACGAAGCCGGACTCTCTAAGATGGGAACGGACTGGCTGCTGCAGCTCAAAGAACGGCTGGACAGCGGGAAATGGCTGACCCACACCCCTGAAGGAGAACCAGAGGGCATTCTAACAGGTGTGTTTGTGGATCAGCTACGACGCATCGGCCTTGTCTATCAACAGCCTGGAGAGGATCAATATTTTCAGATTTTCCTGAACCCGGACGGTACGAAGGCGGATGCCTTCTGGTCCTCAAGAAAAAACAGTGAGCCGGAGGTTTATTCGGAGGATGAGCCTTTGGATCTTGCAGAAGCCATGATGAAATATCTGAACTGTGAATGCACCTATTTTCCCTCGATGAAGGACGATGATCCCATCATGTTGGCATACAACTATGCCAAAAGGGAAAGTGTCAAAGAGGGTTTTGTGCCGGTTCTGATTAAGGCGGATGACGAAATCTTGTGGGAATGCTTGATTATGAATTCCGACCCGGACAGCGATGGCGAGGACGACTTTGCTTTCGACCCGGACAAAGTTGCCGAATACCGGAAGAAAATGCTCTCCGCCCCCGTCAAGAACAGTAAGGCAGTCCTGGAGGAATTGATTGGGCAGCGCAAGGAAGAAGCCGAGGATGACGATATGGACTGGGATGAGGAGATCCTGGGCGAGATGGAGGGCGGATATGATAACCGTCGTTTTTCAAGCTACTGGAATTCCGATAATAATATGACCTATCCTCTCATTCTGGCTAAAATCCCCGTGAAGAACCCTTGGGAGATCTTCGCCTACCTGCCCTTTGGTGGCTGGAATGAGTGTCCTGACACGCCGGAGTTAATGGCAGTTGCGAAATACTGGTTTGAACAGCATGGGGCGGTGCCTGCTGCCATGAGCCACGACGAGTTGGAGTTCCTGCTCCCGGCTCCTGTTTCCGAGAAAGAGGCCATAGATGTGGCGGTGGAGCTGTACGGTTTCTGCCCTGATGTAATTGACCAAGGCCCAGAGGACGCCACCGTGGGCGCTCTGGCCGATGTGCTGCGGCAGTCCACTGTTTGGTACTTCTGGTGGGATTAAGCAGGAGGATGTGTCTATGAAGGAATATTTGAACATAAATTTTTCAGATATAGTTTATGGCGAAAATGGATTTCTTGTGGAACTGCGTTGTAATAATATCTTTCATGAGCAGTTGTTTGGAGAGATAAAAACCTACCTTCACAAAAAAGAGACAGAGTGGAAGGTAGCGGGAGCTATCCCTATCCCTGACGCAGTTGCCATATTTAATCTAATTGATCAGTTAGCTGGGGGAAATCGGTTTTGGAGTGAAGAAACCGCACTTCAGGTAGAAGATGCAATCGCTGAACTGCAAGAGATTATCCGTTCATTAGAGGATAACACGGTGATTTCTTTTCAAAACTTCCTCTATTCCAATTCAAGGGGAAATTTCACTATCTGCTCGTCAGCATTGACATCCAAACCGAATAACATACCGGCAGCCTCATCTACATAAATACCGGCAATAGGACGATCCAATACATAGGTTTTCACCACATCGCCCTCGTGGGTGGATATACGTAATATTTTACCACCCTGCTGATAGGCATCGGCCAACTTCATAATATCCTTAAATTTACGACCGTCATAAATGGTATAAATGTATTGGTCAGTCACCTGCACATCATAATAACAGATTCTCCCCGCCGGAAGTCCATACCCTTCAGGACTCACTTTAAATTGGGGTTCACCATCCCCACCCAATTCTCCTATATGCTTTTGTGAAGCCATGCTATAAATATCGAGCCTATCTCCAAACTGAGTGACAGAAACCAATATCTTCTTATCAGGACTGAATGATACAAAACTGTTCCAGCCTTGAGCCACAGCAGGCGCACTTTCTCTCAACAGTTCCGGATCGGACACAGGTATCTGCTCGGATTTACGAAGCAATTCGCCGGAAGAGAGTGAAGCCCAACTGAAACGGTTCTCACCGGAATAATCGGGGATAACAACAGTAGAGGCATCCTTCAAATCAAAATCAAGGGAACGGAACAAGCGCTTATCCAACAAAATATCCTTTTCCTGTTTGGGAGTTTTCCCCCCGGCTATACCGCTATATTGATACATCCTGCCCTTGCCGTCATCAAGCACCCACACCGTGTCCTGCCCTGCAAAACGGATATTCGCCGCATAAATGGACTCACCCGGACCTTCCCCACGCTTTCCAAAAGAAGACTGATATTGAAAATCGGGATAAGTAAATACATGATAATAGTAATCGGCATTGTGCAAATCCAATATCACCGCCTTGTCACCCTGTACACGCATACGATAGGCATACCGGAACAGAGCCGTATCAATGGGAACAATCTCCCCTTTCAGAACTTCTCCCTTCCGCACCGCTTCTTCTATGATTGACTCACTGGATACCTGCTGTTGGTGGCGTTGCCCGGTACACGCCACCAACAAAGGGAATAAAACGCATAATAGTTGTTTGTTTTTCATTTGATTTCTATATTTACTTATCTGGCACAAAGTAAACAAACTATTCATAAAAACAAGAAGAAACGACCTTAGATTTACCTTAAATCTTCATTTTAGATTCGTCATAGACATCTCTTTTTCACGAGTAGATTTTCATTTCTTCCCATTTCATCGAAGTTCAGATACTTTGCCATTTACTAAGTGCAAACATTTCAAAACAGCTCGGACAGACATACCCATAGAACAAGAAATACATCACAATAAATTCCATTTTCCACAAAATAGGTTTATATGATGAAAATCACTATCTTTGTTCTATGAATAGATTGGTTATAGTAGGATGTGGACGACTTGCTGAAATTATAACAAACGCAGTTGTCAAAGGAATGTTGCCCGACTATGAGTTAGTAGGCGTATATTCGCGTACAGCATCAAAGGCCGAACACATTGCGAATAAAATGAGGCAACACGGAAAAATGTGTGCAGCCTGTCACACTTTAAAAGAACTGTTGGAGTTAAAACCTGATTATCTGGTGGAATCAGCCTCGCCTGCCGCAATGAAAGAACTGGCCTTACCCACCTTGGAAAACGGAACTTCCATTATCACCCTATCCATAGGAGCTTTGGCAGACACCTCTTTTTATGAGAAAGTCAAAGAAACGGCCAAGGCAAACGATACACGGGTTTACTTGGTATCCGGGGCCACCGGAGGATTTGATGTATTAAGAACCACCTCTTTGATGGGAAATGCTACAGCTCGTTTTTTCAATGAAAAAGGACCTGATGCTTTGAAAGGCACATCGGTTTACAAGGAAGAGCTGCAACAGGAAAAACGCATTGTCTTTTCCGGCAATGCAACAGAGGCAATAAATGTTTTTCCAACCAAAGTAAATGTATCTGTCGCAGCCTCATTGGCTTCCGTAGGACCGGACAATATGCAGGTATCCATACAGTCCACCCCTGGATTTACAGGTGATACTCAAAAAGTGGAAATCAAAAATGAACAAGTACACGCAGTAGTAGAAGTGTACAGCGCCACATCAGAGATTGCAGGATGGTCTGTAGTGAACACCCTGCTCAATATCACTTCACCCATTGTATTCTGACAAATTGGCCAGCACCTTCTCGCTCAGGCGGTCAAACGCCTGGCGGGTACGGCCGGTTGATACTTGCATACAACGCACATGCGGATGGGTAAGCAATGCCGTACTCCCCAATGCTCCTAATGTATCACAAAAACAAAGATTATCTTCCTCCAACCATCGGGTAAACGAAGATTCATCCCACGCAGGTGACAATCCTGTGTTAAATAGTATCTTCCTATTTCCAAGTGCCTTGAACTCCGCCTCATGCAACAAAACCGTATTCTTATTCAAGCAACAGCATACCACTTCACTCCATGTCAAAAGTTCATTCAAAGGCATAAAACGATAACCTTTCGCACCGGCTTCTTTTTTTTCACTACGGGCATAATAAGCTATATCCGCACCAAAAAACTTCATTGCATCCGCTATCATACCACCAGATTTTCCTAAGCCTACAATACCCACTTTCAAGCCGGTAATCTCCCGGGGAATCCCTTCCCACGGCTTCTGACCGAATCCATGAAGACAACGCACCAGTTCGCTGACTACATATTCTATTACCCCTTCATCACCATAGTCACGAATACCTGTCACCGTAATACCGCGTTCATTAGCATAACGGATATCCACATTCGCACTTTCGGGAGAGTATAGTGAACAACACATACCGATATACCGGACATTCGGACATCTCTCTAAAATATACCGGTTTATTTGTGATGTATAACTTAACAATACAGCATCCGCATCTCCGATCCGAGCAATAATCTCATTATCCCCCGCCGGAATATCAGAGTACATAACAACCTCATCTGCAAAAGAATATAACGCTTTTTCTGCTGACAGAACCAGACTGACAGGTTCTATTGCTACAAGTTTCTGAAACATAGTATTTTTAATTTGACTGGTAAAGATAGTAAAAAATGCGGCAAAGAGACTTTTTTCATCCAAGATTGTTTATTTTTGCATCCAAAACGAAAAAATTAAAAGAATAATGGGAGCAGGAAAATGGATTGGTGGTATTCTGGGATTCATGACTATGGGACCACTGGGAGCTTTGGCCGGATTTGCCTTAGGCTCATTGCTGGATGGAAACAACGGACTTTTTGGCAATACATACGAAAAAGGACAGGCGGAAGCCGGAAACTATGACGAAGGCCAGCGGAATAGCTTTTTATTCTCCATGTTGGTTATGGCGTCTTACATCATCCGTGCAGACGGACGCATCATGCACAGCGAAATGGAATATGTACGCCAATTCTTAAGAATGAATTTCGGCGAAGAGGCAGTCATCCAAGGAGAACAGATTTTGCTGAATCTTTTTGAACAGCGCAAACAGATGGAGCGTCAAAACCCGATGGCATTTAAAAATACCATCCATGAATGTGGTGCACAGATTGCCGCGAACCTGCCTTACGAACAACGGCTGCAATTGTTGGACTTTCTGGTAAACATAGCCAAAAGTGACGGAAGCGTATGCTCTGAGGAAATAGCAGCATTAAAAGAAGTGGCACAATGCATGGAACTGTCGCCCAAAGAAGTGGAATCCATGCTGAACTTAAGCGGAAACTCATTGGAAGAAGCTTACAAAGTACTTGAAATTGACCCGTCCGCCACCAATGAGGAAGTACGTACAGCCTATCGCCGTCTGGCATTAAAACATCACCCTGACCGTGTTGCTACATTGGGTGAAGATGTGAAAAAAGCGGCAGAAGAGAAGTTCCAACAAATTAATAACGCTAAAGAACGAATTTATAAAGCCAGAGGAATAAAGTAAAAAAGAATATTTCGTGAAAACAAGAAGGAGGTGTGTCCATCCCTTAGGGATTTTTGACCACCTCCAACAACAAATTAAAACTCACTGGTAAAATGGAACTTAATATGCTTGAAGTCCATTTGTGCCATTTGAAGTACATAATTGCTATCAGCCAAGAATACATCCCTTCCTTCACGATCCTTGGCCATATACTGATATTTACGTTTTTTGAAAGCTTCCAGTTCTTCCGGATCATCACTTTCCACCCAACATGCCTTGTATAGGCTGATAGGCTCCCATCGGCATTTTGCATTATATTCATTTTCCAGACGATACTGGATCACTTCAAACTGCAACTGCCCTACCGTACCGATAATCTTACGTCCATTAAACTGATTGATAAATAACTGTGCCACACCCTCATCCATCAACTGGTCAATACCTTTAGCCAATTGTTTCTGTTTCATAGGGTCAGCATTCTCAATGTATTTAAACATCTCGGGCGAAAAACTGGGAATTCCACGGAAATGAAGTTTCTCACCTTCAGTCAGCGTATCACCGATCTTGAACGTTCCGTTATCCGGCAAACCGATGATATCTCCCGCCCAAGCCTCGTCTACTGTTGTTTTACGCTGTGCCATAAACTGAGTGGGAGAAGAAAAACGCATCGTCTTGTCATGACGTACATGATAATAAGGAGTATTACGGGAAAATTTGCCCGAACAAATTTTACAAAATGCAATACATGAACGATGATTAGGATCGATATTAGCTGTGATCTTAAAGACAAATCCGGTAAATTTCGGTTCATCGGGTTCCACCTCACGTTCTTCTGTCTTGGTAGGACGGGGGCTCGGAGCAATTTCCACAAATGTATCCAGCAGTTCCTGTACACCGAAGTTATTCAATGCCGACCCGAAAAATACAGGAGCCATCTCGCCTTTCAGGTACTCCTCCACATTGAATTCAGGATAAACACCGTCAACCAGTTCCAGTTCTCCGCGCAATTTTTCAGCCAAAGGAGCACCGATCTGGTTGTCTAGTTCTTCCGTATTGATATCAACCTCCACTTTTTCTGTTACCACCTGTTTGGAAGGTTGGAAAAGATTCAGTTTATGTTCATAAAGGTTATACACACCTTTGAAACGGGGACCGCTTTCAATAGGCCACGTCAGAGGACGTACATTGATAATGAGTTCCTCCTCCAGTTCATCCAACAAATCAAACGGATCTTTCGCCTCACGGTCCATTTTGTTGACAAATATGATTACCGGAGTATTACGCATACGGCATACTTCCATCAGCTTACGTGTCTGCGTTTCCACACCTTTCGCACCATCCACCACAATAATGACACTATCTACGGCTGTCAAAGTACGATAAGTATCCTCGGCAAAGTCCTGATGGCCCGGAGTATCCAGAATATTGATTTTATAATCATTGTAATCAAACTCCATCACAGAAGTGGTCACAGAAATACCACGCTGCTTTTCAATGTCCATCCAGTCGGATGTGGCGGTCTTCTTTATCTTATTACTCTTTACGGCTCCGGCCACCTGTATCTGTCCGCCAAAAAGTAACAATTTTTCAGTTAGAGAGGTCTTACCGGCATCCGGATGCGCTATAATCGCAAACGTCCGTCTTCTTTCTATTTCACTATTCATATTTTATTATGCATTTAATTCTTTGATACATGCTTCCAGACTCTCTTCCCAATGAGGAATCTCAATGTTATAAGTAGTTTTAATCTTGGTCTTGTCCAATACGGAATAATGGGGACGGGGAGCCTTTGCCGGATATTCATTTGTATGCAGGGGACTGACCTTACAGGTCGTGATACCGGCAATACGATGGATAGCCTTGGTAAAATCATACCAGGAACATACTCCTTCATCACTGAAATGATAAACTCCCGGAACCACTCCCTTATAAATGGCTGTAAAGATAGCACGTGCCAGATCACGGGCATATGTCGGTGTACCAATCTGATCAAAGACCACACCCAAAGTTTCCTTTTCCTTTCCCAGACGGAGCATCGTTTTTACAAAATTATTCCCAAAAGTGGAATAAAGCCATGCGGTACGGATAATCATTGTTTTTTTGCAATACTCCAATGCATTCGTTTCACCGGCCAGCTTGGTCTTGCCGTAAACAGAATTGGGACAAGGAACATCCCCCTCATTATAAGGAAGATGTTTCGTGCCATCGAACACATAATCCGTTGATATCTGAATAAACTCACCCCAGTTGGCTTCAGCCGCCTTCGCCAGATAGCTCACTGCGTTCTTATTCAGCTTGGTGCATAACTCTATATCATCCTCTGCCTTATCTACCGCCGTATAGGCCGCACAGTTCACTATGACATGAATATTATTCTCTTTTACGAAAGTCATCACCGCCTGCTCATCACAAATGTCCAATTCGGCTACATCCGTAAAAAAACAAGTGTATTCCTTGTATTCAGCCGATAGCACACGCATTTCATTTCCTAATTGACCGTTGGCACCAGTCACCAATATATTCTTCATTTCTATTTCATTTATTAGAATTCCAATTCTCCTTTTTTATCCTCTATATAGTAGTTTGACAACATAGCCAGCAATGTCGAGATTGCTTCTTGTGCCTTTCTTGTTTCCTCACTGATTTCTTTCTTTTGCAATTTCAACAATAAGATACCATAAAGCGCCTCAAAACAAGTTTCCAGTTCAGGCTCCTCTTTATCCGCACCTTTAGCGCGTAACTCTACAATATAAGGCAATACTTTATAATAAGCAGAATTATAATAAGGAAACTTAGGGGAACGCAATAACTGCAAATGAAGGTCGGTAAGCCAAGTTATAATGTTTTTATTAATCTGCAAATGGCCTTTTTCCATAATCCCTTCATGACGCATCATCTCAATCAAATCCATATACCACTGGGTGAGTTCCGCTTTCTGCTCTTCCGTTAACGGATAAGGAGCTATGATGGTGCTTTTTATCTTTTCCATATCACAGCCGTTGGCACGGATTAAATCCTCTATCTGCCACATATATAT